>Ga0209726_10001836_pt1 | contig 32875 bp, 25 predicted proteins | sample Subgrocontami54m_FD_187453 | JGI IMG/M metagenome (GOLD analysis project Ga0209726, IMG submission 187453) | Subsurface groundwater microbial communities from S. Glens Falls, New York, USA - GMW46 contaminated, 5.4 m (SPAdes) (version 3) | ecosystem: Environmental > Aquatic > Deep subsurface >... | reverse complement strand
GGGGTGCGCAACAACCGCGTAGTACTTGGAATAGAGCTCGTTGGCAGCCTTGGTCACGGCCCAGTCGGCGACCTTCTTGGCGGCGTCCGCGTTCTTCGTGCCCTTGACGATGGCGAAGGCTTCCATGTCCCAGCCGATGCCCTCGGCGGGAGAGACGATCTCGATCGGCGCACCCGCGCTCTTCTCCCGGGCCGCGCGCATGTCGAAGGAGATGCCGGCCATGCGCTCGCCCTTTGCGGCCTGCACGCACGGCGCGCTGCCCGAGTGCGTGTAGACGCCGATGTTCTGATGCAGCGCATCCATGAACTTCCAGGCCTCGGCCTCGCCCATCAACTGGATCCAGGCCGCCACGGTGAGATAGCCGGTGCCGGATGAGGCCGGATGCGGCATCACCAGCTTGTCCTTGTACTTGGCGTCGGTCAGGTCCTTCCAGGACTTCGGCGGCGTGAGTCCCGCCTTCTGACCTTCGACCGTGTTGAAGCAGATCACGCCCAAAAACGCGTCCTGGCCCACCCAGCTGCCGTCGCTGGCGCGGAAGGCAGGCTTGAGAGCCTCCATGCCCTTGGGCTTGTAGGGCTCGAGCAGGCCCGCCTTCTTGAACAGCAGCAGGCTCGAGGCGGCAAGCCCCAGCACGATGTCGGCCTTGGGGTTGTCTTTCTCGGCCATGAAGCGGGCGGTGATGACGCCGGTGGAATCGCGCACCCACTCGACCTCGACGCCGGGCACCGCCTTCTCGATCTCGGCCTTGAAGGGCGCCAGCTGATCGTTCTCGAGCGCGGTGTAGACGGTGAGCTTGGTCTTCTGCGCCAGCGCCGGAGCGGCGACGACACCGATGAGCAGGGCCCCTGCGGCCGCAGCTTTCAGATACCTTGCGAACATGCGCCAACTCTCCCCTGTGGACGTGTGAAATGCGATACGCAATGCCTCAGGCCGGCCAGGGCAGCGAGTACGTCTTGACGTTGGTGTAGCTCTTCATCGCCTCCCACACACCTTCCTTGTAGCCGAGGCCTGAATCCTTGATCCCCCCGAACGGGCTCATCTCGATGCGATAACCCGGCACCTCCCAGATGTTGACGGTTCCCACCTCCAGCTCGTTGATGAAGCGGGTGATGTAGTCGAGCCGATTGGTGCACACGCCGGATGACAGGCCGTACGCGGTGGCGTTCGAAATGCGGATCACCTCAGCGATGTCATCGGGGCAGCGGATGATGGGAATGACCGGCCCGAACGTCTCCTCGCGCACCAGCTCACACGCGTAGGGCACGTGGTCGACGACGGTCGCCGGGTAGAGCGCGCCCTTGCGGTCGTTGCCATGCAGCAGCCTGGCGCCCTGCTCGATCGCATCGTTGACGCGCGCCTCGAAGGTGCGCGCCGCCCGCTCGTGGATGACCGTGCCGATGTCGGTGTCGGGGTCCATCGGGTCGCCGCACTTGAGCTTTCTGGCTTTCGCCAGCACCAGCTCGACAAACTTGTCGGCGACCTGCTCCACCACCAGGATGCGCTTCACCGCCGTGCAGCGCTGGCCGGAGTTCTTGGTCGCGCCCTGCACGGCCAGCTCCGCGGCCTTGTCGAGGTCGGCGTCCTCCATGACGATCAGCGGGTCGTTGCCGCCGAGCTCGAGCACCAGCCGCTTGTAGCCGGCCTTCGCGGCGATGTGCTTGCCGACCCTGACGCTGCCCGTGAAGGTGACGATGTCGGCGTGCGGGTCCGTGATCATGGCATCGCCCATGGTGCGCGGATTGCCCGTCACGATCGACAGCATCTGCGGCGGCAGCCCCGCTTCATACAGGATATCGGCCAACAGCAGCGCCGTCAGCGGTGTCAGCTCGGTGGGTTTGGCCACCACGCGGTTGTTGGTGGCGATCGCGGGGGCGATCTTGTGGCTGATCATGTTCAGCGGATGGTTGAACGGCGTGATGGCCGAGATGCAGTTGAGCACCGGCGTGCGCGAAGTATAGATGCGGCGCGCCTTGCCGTGCGGAGTGATGTCGCAGGAATAGACCTCGCTGTCGTCGCGGATCGCCATCTGGCCGGCCAGCAGGTAGACGTCGTAGGCGCGGCCGACCTCGTAGAGCGAGTCTTTCAGGCACAGCCCGGACTCGGCGGTGATCAGGTGAGCGATCTCCTCGCGCCGCTTGGCCAAGATCTCGGCCGTTGCGGTGAGGATCTTCTGGCGGTCGTAGCGGGTGAGCTTCGATTTGTAGGCGGCGCCGATCTTGAAAGCCTCGGCCACCTGGGCAGGGTCGGCGGCCGGCACCGTGCCGACGACCGCGCCGGTGAATGGGTTCAGTACCTCGATGCGCTCGTCGCAATCGACCAGCTTGCCGGCGATGCGCATCTTCTCGTGCGCCTTCACCGGCAGCTTCGGCGCCTTCGGCTTCTTCACCCGCTCCTGCATGCACAGCTCCGTTCGCCTGCCGCCGTCACGCCGCCGACTCTAGTCGCTCGACGCCGAGCTCGGCCAGAACCTCGGCGACCGCCGCCAGCGCGCTCTGCATGTGCCCGGCATCGAGCCGGCCGATGCAGCCGATGCGGAAGCTGTCGGCAACCGTCAGCTTGCCCGGATAGATCACGTAGCCCCGATCCTTGAGCTTGTCATAGAAGGTCTGGAACACGAACTTCGCATCCTTCGGCATATGGAATGTGACAATGATGGGCGCCTGCAGGCGATCGGGCAACAGCGTCCGGAAACCCAGTCTGCGCATACCCTCGATCAGCACCTTGCAGTTCTCGGCATAGCGCCTGCCGCGGCCGGGCTCGCCGCCCTCGGCCCAGAACTCCTCGAGCGCCTGGTGGAACGCCACGATGACATGGATCGGCGGGGTGAAGCGGTATTGCCCGGTCTTGGCGAAGTTGCGCCACTGGTCGTGGAGGTCGAGCACCAGCGTCGTGGCGTTGCCCTCGGTCTCCGCCAGCGCCGCCTCGCGGCAGACGACGAAGCCGAGGCCCGGCACTCCTTCGATGCATTTGTTGGACGAGGCGGCAACGGCGTCGAAGGGCGTCTTGGCCGCATCGAGCGGCAGGGCGCCGAAGGCGCTCATGGCGTCGACCAGGAGCCGACGGCTATGCTTCTCTACCAGCGCGCCGATGTCGACAATGGGATTGAGGATGCCGCTGGTCGTCTCGCACTGCACGGCGAACACGTGCGTGATGGCCGCATCGCTCTTCAGGATGGCGTCGACCTCACCGAGATCGGGTGGCGTGTCCTCCGGCGTCTCGTGCACCGCGATCCTGCGCCCGGCAATCAGACATATCCTCTTGGCGCGCTGGCCATAGGCGCCGTTGATCAGCAGCAGAACCTTGCCTGTGCGCGGCACGAAGGTGGTGAGCATCGCCTCGACGGCGAAGGTGCCCGAGCCCTGCATCGGCACGGTCACGTGCGTGCGCTTGGCGTTCACGACCTCGGGCAGCCGCTCCAGCACCTCCGCGTTGATCCTGAGGAACGCGGCGTCGCGTGAGCCCCAATCGTGCACCATCACCTCCTTGACGCGCTTGGAGGTGGTGAGGGGGCCGGGCGTCAGCAGCAGCGGATCGCCGGTCTCGGACGATCCACGCGACGCCTTCTGCTTGGCCATGCGAACCCCCCCAAAGGATCAGGCCCAACCCGCAATCCCCGAGCCGCAAAGGCTAAACGCTCCGCGCGCTTTTATCAAATTCCCTAGGATTTGGCCGTTCCGGCTGCGGCGGCGCGCGCCTGCAGGGCTTCGTGAAAGACGCGGACGAGGTCCGGTTGCCGATAGGGCTTGCGCAGCACGTCCAGGTCGAGGCCGCCCTCGGTCTCGCGCATCAGCTCCGCCGAATAGCCGGACGTGAGGATGACGTGCACATGGGGATAGAGCTCCTGCACGCGCTTGGCGAGATCGAGCCCCGACAACGCGCCGGGCATCACCACGTCGGAATAGAGGATCTCGATCTCGGGATGCGTCGCCAGCATCTCCAGCGCGGCGGTGCCGTCGCCTGCTTCGAGCACGCGAAAGCCCAGATCGGCGAGCCTCGTCGCCGTCACGCGCAGCAGGCGATGTTCGTCCTCCACCACGAGCACAGTCTTGTCCTCGCCGAAACGCGTTGCTGGCGCCGGAGCATTCGGGTCGACGGTCATTGCGCTTTGTCCCGTTGGCTGGATTTGATCAGGCGGCGCTCTCCGCGCCTCTGCAGTGCATGAGACGGCCATTGCTCATGAGCAGTCTCTCGATCTCGTCGGCGCGCGCGGGTGGGCTGAACAGGAACCCCTGCACCTCGGTGCACCCCTCGGCCCTGACGATTTCCAGCTGCTCCGCGGTCTCCACGCCCTCCGCGCTCGTCGCCATGCCGAGGCCGTGCGCCATGGCCGTGACCGCGCGCACGAGATTGAGCGAGCCGGGGTCAACCGCCATTCCCGTCACGAAGGACCGGTGGATCTTGATCTTGTCGAAGGGGAAGCTCTGCAGATGGCTGAGCGAGGAATACCCGGTGCCGAAGTTGTCCATCGCGATCCGCACGCCGAGCTCGCGCAGCCCCGACAGCACGCTGCGCGTCGCCTCGCTGTCGCCGAGCAGCACGAGCTCGGTGACCTCGAGCTCGAGCCGCTCCGGCGCCAGCCCCGAGGCGTCGAGCGCGCTGACCACGATCTCCGCCAGCCCCGGGCTGCGGAACTGCACCGGCGAAACATTGACGGCAACCTTCAAGGGCTCGGGCCATGTCGCCGCCGTGGCGCAGGCGTGCCGGATCACCCATTCACCCAAGGGATTGATGGAGCCCATCTTCTCGGCCAGCGGGATGAAGGCGCCGGGCTGCACCATGCCGTTCTTGGGATGCCGCCAGCGCAGAAACGCCTCGAAACCGCAGATGTCGTTGCTGTCGAGATTGATGAATGGCTGGTAGTGCAGCTCGAACTCGCCCGCCGCCAGCGCCCGGCGCAAGTCGTACTCCATGGCGCGGCCGGCCTGCATCAGCGCGTCCATCTCCGGCTCGAAGAAACATACGGTGCCGCGGCCGTCGCCCTTGGCCCGATAGAGCGCGAGATCGGCGTTGCCGATCAGCGCCTCGGGGCTCAGGCCGTCGGCCGGTCCCATGGCGATGCCGACCGAGGTGCCGATCATGACCTGCTGGCCCTCGATATCGTAGGGCTTGCTCACCACCTCGATGATGCGATGCGCGAGCGAAGTCGCATCGGCCGGCTGGGCGATGGCGACCTGCACGACGGCGAACTCGTCCCCGCCCATGCGCGCGACGGTGTCGGTCTCGCGCACGAGCGCCCGCAGCCGCTCGGTGACTATCTTGAGCAGCCTGTCGCCGGCTGGATGGCCCAGCGTGTCGTTGACGCTCTTGAAGTAGTCGAGATCGATCATATGGACGGCCACGACCTCGCCGCGCCGCACGCGCGTCAGCGCCTGCTCGAGGCGCTCGTTGAGCAGCACCCGATTGGGCAGCCCGGTGAGCGTGTCGTGCAACGCCATGTGCACGATCCTGGCCTCGGCGCGCCGCTGCTCGGTGATGTCGCGGTGCGTGGTGACCGTATCGCCGCCGGGCATCTGCTGCGCCGATACGGCAATGGACCGTCCGTCCCTGAGCACGCTGGTGGTGTGCGTCGTCCCCTTGGCCTCGGAGCGGCTGCTCATCCAGCCCAGCATCTCGTCCGCGTTCTCGTCGGAGTAGGCGCCGCTGGCGACCTGCGCCTCGACGATGCGGCGCAGCGTGGTGCCGGGCCGCACCCGATCCTCTTCGAGGCCGTACATCTCGGTATAAAGCTTGTTGCAGAGGAGAACATGCTTTTTGGACCATAAACAGCACTAACCCATTGATTTTACTCACTCTCTCAGATATTTTGAGTCGGAAAACACAAAAAACCGAGCGCAGCGAGGGGTAACTAGCCCAACACATTGAAATTACAGGTAACTTTGGAGCTGCCAACCCCCGTTCTACCTGTTAAACTGGTGCTTACATCTAAAAATCGTGCTTACTTGGAGCTGAGAAATGCCACGGGTCCGCCTCACTAAAGCTAGCATCTCCCAAGCAGCGTTAGATGAAACCTTAGATCGGGGAGTGATTACCCTTTGGGACACTGATCTTCGTGGTTTTGGTGTTCGCATTGGCCCACCTAACGATAAATATCAAAATGGTAAGATCAGTTACTTTGTGCAGAGCCGCATAGGTGGGCGTGGGTCTAGAGAAATTCGCTATGTGTTCGCTCAGTACCCATCTATGGACATCCCCCAAGCCAGAATTTTAGCTTTAACCTTGATCGCTAAGATTAAGAACAACATCGACATCGCTAAAGAGAAAAGATCACTGTTTGCGCAGCGTAGGGCTGAATTTGAAGCCTCAAAAACTCAGAAGTTTAGGGAAATATTTGAGCAATACAGAAAAGTCAGATCAGATGGAACATACTATTGGGAGAGAGATTTTATATACTACCAAAACAAGTATTTTTTCCCCACCTTGGGGAATGTATCTATCAAAGACATTACAAAAGATGATATTAGAGGGTTACTCAAAGCTATGGAACACAAATCAATGGCCAAGAGAGCTGAGCAAATATTGCGACCATTCTTCAAATGGTGCCTCCAAGAAGATATAATCCCACAAAACCCAATGATAGACCTGGCGCCGTTACCTAAATCCAAATCTCGCAATAGGGTCTTGTCTAAGGTTGAACTTATAGCCTTTTGGAAAGCCACTGAGGAATTAAAGAAAGATCAAAGCCTGTTTGGTCATGTCTATCAGCTCTTGCTTTTGACGGGCCAGCGGTTAAGAGAGATAGCCCACATGGAGCGAAATGAGCTAGATTTAGCACAGCAAACATTTACACTATCTGCAAAGCGCTCAAAGAATGATCTTTCACACATAGTTCACCTGTCCCCCCTGGCTCTAGCTGTAATTTCAAGCGTAACCGTTAAGAGTAATGAACTTGTGTTTTCTTATAGAGGTTCCAAATTGTCGGGGTTTAGTGTCTCCAAGAGCATCTTAGACCGCACAATGCAAAGATACCTGGATAAGCCTCTAGAGCCTTTCCAGCTTCGTGATCTTCGCCGCACCTTTGCAACGAACTGCGCAGAATTGGGTATAAATCACAACATCGCAGACAGAATTTTGAACCATGTAAGCGACTCCCAAAGCGGCGTTAAGGGTATTTATCAACGTTACGAGTTCTTGCAAGAGCGCAAAGAAGCTATTTTGAAATGGTCTAAATACGTTGAGGAAACGATCGCCCCGGGACTCTAGCGAGTTTGCCTAGCGAAACGAATTACCTACTTGTGCCACTTCTCATAATCGCTCTTGCTCTCACGTTGAGAGGCGCTGCACGGTTGCCGGGTCGGCAGAAACGAGTTTCGCCAAGCGTACCTGGCCCTCCAGCGCCTCTCTCTCTTCCATTTCAACTGAGAAAATATTCCATGACCCAACAAACTTTAGAAGCCGCCGAAACAGAGCAAGCACCAGAAGTGAAAGAGGAGAGAGAAGAAGAGTTAACTCCTCGCGCGGTGCTTTTCTATAATATGAAGGATGCACATGAGAAAGCAAAGAAGTTGAGAGAGTTATTAATAAATAAGCTCCAGGATGATGCCGTTGCTTCACCTGCCTTAATATTAAAGATCGTTCAAACTCTCGGGGATCATACAGAACGAGCTATTGAGACCGCTACCAAACTAGCGCCTTATACAATGCCTAAACTTGAGGCTATCGAAGTCAAATCAGAGGTAGAGCATAAATTTGTTATCCAAGCTCCACACCCGGTGAAAAATGTGGAGGAATGGATGAAGATCACAGGAGCTACCCGTATGAAGCTAGAGGACCTAGCAAACCAAAAAATCACAACAATTAATCCCCGAACTTCTGAGCCCCCGATTATAGACCGGCAAGAAACCCAAGATGAGGCCGAAGCCCAAGCCATTGCCGACGAAAAACGAATATTAGAAGAGGAAGAAACCCCGCTTGTGCCTAACCCAAAGTTCCATGCTAGGAGAACTAACGGGGGCAACGGCAATTCATTACCTACTATAAAGATAACTGGAAACAAGAAACTCAACTAGGAGTAAACAAAATGCAGGACGATAAGGACAACCTTGGGCAAGAAGAAACCCAAGAGCAAGATAATTCACCAGAGCCCGTTAGAGAATCAATTCTCGCCGCTGTGGATGAAGTGAATGAAGTTAATGGAATTGATAAAGAAGAACCAAAGCCAACTGAGCTAGATAAAGCCGAGCTGGAAGAGGTTGAAAAACTCCCCAAAGGCCTGAACGCGTTAGCTAAAAAGCTCTCCCGCGAGGAACGTAATATCTTATTTCAGCGTGAGCGGGAAATTGAAACCGGCATGGCCCCCAACAGGGAAAGATTGGAGCGCTATAGCGAATTGGAGAAGGTAATTGCTCCAAGAGCCCAAATGATCCAAAAATATGGAGTTAGCCCCGCACAAACAATAGATAAGCTGTTCCAATGGATGGAACTTTTAAGTCATCCCGATCCAAATACGAAAGTAGCCGCTTTACAGAATTTAGCTCAAAGAGCTGGGCTGGACCTAACCGATCCTAGAGTATTTAATCTACCCGCTCCATCCCCGCAGGACTATCAGCAGCCTCAGCTGCAACAGCAACAAGGTGACCCTGTTGCAGTAGCTAAGTTCAACAAATACCTTGAAGGCTTCAAATCAAAGAACAAACACTTCGAGATGGTTCGCGGGAAAATGGGCAAGATTCTCGAAAGCGGTATACTAAATCCCATAGACTCCCCAGATACACAAAACTACGATATCCAAGGGGCCTATGACTTGGCCGTGAGCATTGATAAAAGGCTCTCTGGCGCTAAGCTCGCCAAGGACGCCAAAGAGGCTTTGAAAGAAGGTAAAATCCAGGCCGGAGTAAACAAGGTCCTCGATGTGAAGCCCCGCACCAATGGCGCCGGCCCTCACTATCAATCAAATCAAGTCAACAACGACGTAAGAGGTGCCATAAAGAAAGCCTTTGATGCACATAGATAACAAATAACAACTCTTGGAGCAATGACGACGATGACAAGTTCAAATGAAATAACAGCGAACTTTACGCCTATTGAAGTCAAATATCATAGGGCCACCTTCTATTTGCGCGACGAAAAGCTTTACATTAAAATCCCGCTCGCAGTTGGCCAAACCGCTCTCCAGGATTCTCTTAATACAATTGACCGCCCCGCTACTTTGCTGGATACCTCTACCTTTAGGGACGAATATAATGCTTTCCAAGATAAACATCCAGATTTCAAGCCTAGCTTTCCCCCTGGGCCTGCTGTTTTATCCCCCCTCACTGAATTCCAAAAAGAACAGGCCCAGCTCGCAGCGTTGAGAGAAAAAGCAATTAACCTAAAACAAGAAATAATTGATAACCGCAATCAAGGTGCGCGGCTTCTTCCAAAGCCTAACGGTGATTACGCGTCTATTTACAATCAAGAGCCAATGAAGAATGGCATGATTGTCCCTTCAACCTTTGACGCTCAGACTGCTTTGATTAATTCAAAGGGTAACGAGCGTAAGTAAAAATAGTTAAGTGAGTAATTCTAATGGCCGACACCGATTATGCGACTACTCCCCAACAAGTAGATTTTGCCAGGAAAATGGCAGAAGCGCTTTTACAGAGACAGTTTGTGTTATCCCCCGAGATGGCTAAAACTCCAAATTCCTGGATGTACGGAATACCACATGTTTTAAATGCATTAGCTGGAACGCAATATAGGGATCAAGCTCAAGGTGGTGAGATACAAGGTAGAAATGCAGGCGCAGCCAGTTTGAGCAAGGCTTACACTCCATTTTTGTCTCCTAATGGCGCTCCTATGTCTACTCCTGGCGCGCAGCAAGGAAATTTAGGGCAGCAAAGCCCGGCTGGAAACGACGCCGCCAAAGCAACCTATAATTACTTCATACATAAAGGTTGGTCACCGGAGCAAGCGTCAGGTATAGCAGCAAACATTCATCATGAGAGCAATTTTAACCCTGGAGCTGTGGGTGATAATGGTCAGAGTTACGGCCTGGCTCAATGGAACGGTGATCGCAGAGCCAATTTTTCCAAAGTAATGGGTAAGCCTATTGAACAATCAACTTTTCAGGACCAATTAGATTATCTGCACCATGAGCTGACGCAGGGAAATGAAAAGACTGCTGGCGATATACTTAGAAAGGCCAATGATCCCTTTACAGCCGGTGGATTGGTGTCAAACTTGTACGAGCGTCCGAGAAAAAACCAGTATGCCAGTCGCGGCCGTACTGCCCAGAGTTTCTATAACACATTTGCAAACCAAAACCCTGATGCAGCCCCCGATACAGCTAAGCTTGCCGAAGGAAGAATGAACCTAGGAGGCCCACAACCTGACGTTACAGGTCAAGGTGTGTTGCAACCGGACATTACAGGTCAGGGTGCGGGACGGCCGGGAGCAAGCCCTCCCGGATCGACGCTAGGCCTCCCAGGATCGCCGCCAGCAAGCGAAATGCCCCCCGGAGCTGCGAGGGTAGCTCAAGCTGGCCCGCAGCCCTCCAGCGGGCTTCCCGGAAAGGGTTTGCCTAACCCTCTACAGCACCCCATGAGCAACATGTCTCAGCAGCAGTTGCAGAGCATACTTGCTAACCCTTGGGTACCTGACACTACGAAGCAAAAGCTGCAAGATGAGATAGTTAAATTCGGTACCCCTTCCATGATCCCGACAGAAGGGGGCAATATAATGTTTAACTCGATGACCGGAGAGAAGACCTTTATACCTGAGCCAAAATTCAGTAAGTTACAGATGGGAGACACAGCAGTCGATGCCGTGAGTACCTACGATCCTAACACAAAACAATGGCACACAAGAATTATGGCTCCCGGAGCGAATAATGCTGGGCAGAATCAGCCACAAGCAGCCCCGCAGCCTGGTAATGTTCCCGGTAAACGCGCTGATAAGTCTACCCTTGAACCCGATTTCAGCTCTATCGGTGGTATGCGCCGCTCAGGTTTGGATTACCAAAATGTAGCCAAGGAGGAATTAGGTACGACTGAAGGCCTGGTAAAGAACAGGGTGAAATATGTTGATGAGGCAGTTGAAACAGGTAATAGGGCCAAAGATGCGCTCAAAAACCTTCAAGTAATGGCAGGTGCTGAGGCCCTTGGCGGTGATAAACTCCCAAGCGGACCATGGGCAAATAAAAGCTTGCGCGTTAAGCAAGCAATTACAGAGCTGTTTCCCAATTTTGCCCCTGAAAGTGTGCCGCCGGCCGAAATAATCAATAAGCTAGGGGTTCAATTATCTGGTGCTGCTGCCAAAGCAGATTTTGGGAGCAATGTAGCACAGAGCGAATTTAATCGCTACTTAGAGACTGGTACACCTTCTTTAATGCAGAGCCCGCAAGGTCGAAGAATGCTACTCGATATCATGATGCAAGACGCCCAACGCCGTATTGATATTCGCAATATGGCTATCAAAGCGGATAGTCCTAAGGAGTTCTTTGAAAAAGAAAAGCAGTACTACGAAAATCCACGGTACGGGATTAAGCTTCGCTTTGGGAGTAGGCAAATTAACTCAATGGATGCACAGCCAGGCGAGATCACCAAATTCCTGGAGGATAATATTGGTAAGTCAAAGTCATCTGCGCCAGCCGCACGGCCCCTAAATGGTCAAAGTTGGAGGCCAATGGGCCAAGATAGCGAAGGCTGGGTTACCAAGCCAAATGGCGTCAAAATTAAGCGAGTAGATTAAATGGCTACCTTCGAAATAGAACATCCAACGGGCGGAAGATACCAAGTTGAAGCTCCTGATGAACAATCAGCTATAGATGCCATAAATGAGCACGTTAGCGGTATTGGTGGCGGTAAATATGCCCAACCAAAAATGCAGCCATCACAATCTAATACTCAGAATGTTCCATTTGCTTGGGACGCCATGATGAATAAGCTGCGCACGGGGCAAGGTCAACCTGTACCTGGCTCAGCAGTGAAAGAACTCAAAGCCATTGGAGGGGAATTAGTTAAAGGTGTTCCTATGGGTGGCACTTATATGCCACAAACACAAGAAATGACGGAATTCGAGCAACAGCACCCAACTTTATCGACTATGGCACGAATTGAAGGAGGAACAGCAGCCACCCTACCATTCGGCATGGGAGTATCCGGTCTCGCAGCTAAAACGGCTTATCCTCTTGCTCTAAACGCTGTTGGTCAAACTGCTTTAGGAGCTGGGCTATCCACAGGTGATGTCGTTGCCGAGAAAGGAGGTTGGGGAAATATCTCTAATGACGATATTGTAAAGGCGCTGATGTATGGTGGAGGGTTTGGCGCGATTGGCCCCGCAGTCGGCAAGCTTATAACCCCTACATCCAAAGCGGGATTAGACGCGTTTAAGGGTTATCGTGATTATGTGTCCAACAAACAAGAGGCCTTGGAGAAAGTAGCCCGAGCAAGAATGGATGCCGCCCAAGTAAGATTAAGTCAAGCTAATGCTGGGGGTGACCCCGCTAAAATAGCAGCAGCCCAGGCGAGAGTTGAAGCTGAAAACGTAAGATTTGAGACCGCTGGAACAAAAGCATATGAGGGGTTAATGAATTTGCCCCAGGCTCCTATTCCACCTTGGCTGGCACACACTGTAGACGCGGGTGTGGGTGCTGCAGCGGGACATTTGGCTGCTGGCCCCGGTGGTGCTGTAATTGGTGCGCTGACAGCAAATAGATTTGGGATACCAAGTGGGAGTGATTTAGTTCATCACATGGCCAAGACTAACCTAGGTCAGCAATGGCTAACAAATCAGTGGGCCAATAACCCTATGAATGCAGCTATTTTGAGCGCACTAGCTCAAAGTTCTGTTCGTGGGCTTGATCAGCCAGCTAGCGCACAGTAAAGCTAGATTTTGGTATCGGTGGCGGTAACGTTCTATTGGTGGCTTGCTTGGCTTTTAAGTATAGCTCATTACCTACAATTGCCTTAATAAATAGCTCCTGCTCGGCGGCTCGTTTAGCTTTTGCAATTTCTTTCCAAGTAGGTTCCTCGTAGTACCAGCGCAAAAGCTGGTTATTATATAGTAAAGCAATCCGTTCAACTACGTAAAGAACCCATATTAGGCATTCCAGAGTTAGCCATAGCAGAATTCCAAATACCCAAGCGCCTATAATAAGAAGTGTCAATGAAGGGAAAAGAAGACACCAAGGCCCTACCAGTAATGTTACTATGAAAATTAACGGCCCGAAAATCATCCCGGATACCTCGACTGATCTTTGTTGGGTTCTAATATAAATACCCACAGCATCGTCGGGTACTACTTCCATTTTAGGCTCTCCTTTGGGTTGCGCCATCTAGCTGGCGGCATTTAGTGCTGATTTGCCATCCTAGTCAAGAGTTAACAAAGGGTTAACGCAGTAAATATTTGTATATACGTTGCCGGCGCGTAACTAAATCGGATTATTCACTTCGGTAATAGTGAAACAACCTCTAGGCAGACTTTTCTTGAGGGGTGAGCCGCATCACTACCCGATTTCCATCTTGCTCTACAGTTATCACCCCCCGCCGCTGTAGCACGTTTGCAGCTCGGTTAAAGGTACTGCGGTCGATCCCTAGAGAGAAAGCCATCTGCCGCTGTGCGCCCCATTTAAGGCTACTGCCGTGCATTTGTAGCTGCTTGAGTATCTCGGCTTCGGCCTCTTGCCTTGTGTGTGCTCTCTGATGTAATCGGATCACGTTATCGCCCATTGAAGTTGTGTTAGCTGGCGCAGCGTCAACTCTTTGCGTTACCGGAGCCATCGCAAGCTGAGACAGTTGGATCAGACGTGCAATTCCGCGTAAATCCTCTGCGCCAGCGCCGTCTTTGTGTTGCTCTGCGTTGTCTTTGAGCTGAGTTGATTTGTCTGTGAGCTGCGAAGTGTCATCTTTGGGTTGTGCAGGGTTACCTTTAGGTTGCGCAGCAAGAGAACTGACTAAAATTGCCGCCAGTGAACTACCGATTTCGATTGCGAGGGTCGGGATTAAAGCTAACCAGCGTCCAACCGTCTCACTTGAGATGTTTAAGCCAAGCGCGCTCAAATAAATGGCTAAATTCACGGCTCCCGGATCACTCTCACCCCCTCCAGCGCCTTCTTTACCGCTTGTTGCCGCGTTGGCAATAATTACCTCCAGCTCTGCCTTTCGCTTTGCCCTTCCAAGCTCCGTTTTCACCTTGGTAAGCTTGGTGCAATGTGTATTTGCAACAATAACTGTATCTCGTCTTCCATTTGCAACTTGGACCTGTCTGCTGCCTGGGCAACTTGTACCCTCAACTAACGCTTCTAGCTCACTGACGCTGCGCGTTACCACTAATGTCGCCAGTTCCTTGCGTGCCGCGTCGATGCGTTCGCCTTTGATAGTGCTTTGCCGCGCCGTAGAAGACCTGTGAGCTGCGAGGTCGCCGCGTGACATACTTATCAGCGAAAGCTCGGCGGTTAAGCTGTAGGCCGCTGCAATCAGGCCTAAAAGTGCAAGGCAAAGACCCCGCAAGATCGCCCAAGAGTTGAACGCAGCGAAGGCCGCAGCGAAGGCGAGAGGCTTTAGACACTCCAGGGCTATCGCAAATAAAACCGTTAACATTCCCAATGCGTAAGAAACCTCACTTCCAACGCGGAATGCATAAAAACCGCCAAATCCAGCGCTGGCAACAACTAAGCTAGTTGATGCAACTTTTGCTATTCTATGAACAGCGTTTGTGCTATCCATCTGCATGGGATTGCCTTCTAGTGGCCCTAGAGGTCGTCCAAGAGATGGCTCCAAGTTACAGCTTGGGGCCATTTCGCATTTCAGCGCACCAGCAAAGCACAAATTCCTAAAAATTTGTTAAATGTCTTTAAGTTGGCCTGTACAACAGTAAATTCTGTTCCCTTGGGCTCTGCTTGACCCTTGCCCCGCGCCTTTCTCTCCATCCTCTTGGGATCACACAGCGCCATTCCCAAAGGTGCTGTGCGTTAAACGTAACCATGCCCACTCTCTGAGATTACGGCTTATCCTGCATTCTAACATTACCTCTATCCATCCTCGAAACTGTGTAATTTCACCTCCAACCCGCAAACTATCTAACGCGCAGTCAGCAAATAAACAATATAACTGCCTCAAGTCCTATATACCAGGGCTGACCCGGCAGAAACCCGCCTCAGACCCGCATTATACCCTTGACATTCTCGGGGTAGGGGCTCATATCCTGCACCGTACGGAGCAACGCTGCATCAAGGGGGCAGGCAGCCAAAATATTCCGATAAGATTAAGGAGTCTAAGCATGACCAAACGTAATCCTAATACAATACACGTATCGATAATGTTGGATACCGATTTGAAGAGGCTCGCCGAGGAAGCCGCAAAGGCGGATAGGCGTAACGTGTCATCGCTCATTGCTTATCTGTTGGAGGAGCATTGCCCAAGTATCATTGAGAGACGCAAAAGAATGCTAGTTGGGCAATAGCAGAGCTGAAAATCGTGACACCTGTTAGCTGCACAAGAGGGCGCGATGGCCACAATAGAAGAATTAACAAAAGAGAACACTCAGCTGATTTATGAGAACAACGCGTTCGTTAGAAGCTTGCGTGCTTTCGAGAAACGTATGGATGCATTAGAAGACGAGGTATCGAGGTTGTGCAAAAGTAATGCGATATTAATCAAAGATAACGAGAACTTCAAAAGCGAGGTATCCAGGCTAACTAAAAATAATGACACTCTATACATCGCAGTTGCCGAACACAAAGAAATGTGTAAAAACCAATTTCAATCAATCCAAGAACTTAAGGATGCAATTGCGGTTTTGCAAACTCAAATCGTAAAACACTAGGCTCCCGGAATCCCTTATCCAGGCGAAGCGGATAACACGAAAGTAGACCTATGACCCACATGAATAAATTTGGCCGACCAACATAAAGCTCAAGATGATGAAATCCCATCCCCTTAATCCACTCGAAGCCGCGAAATATCTTAACATTACGCTAGCAGAGCTTACGGCTTTGCATTGTAGTGGTGTCGGCCCGACTTATCAGCTTATAGGATATAACGTTTGGTTTCATGTACCTAGCTTGGATAGTTGGAGCGTAGCAAAGCAGAAACAGACCTAAAACGGACCTAACACTCCAAAGGAGAGAAGACCATGTCTACCACTCGTGGCAAGTTGCCAAAGTTAATCAAAGAAGATGATATAGGCGATTTACGTGAATGGTTAGAAGATTTGGTAACGGATGCCGGAGGGGATGTTAGTGGATGTGATTTTGGGACGGACGAGGATGGAGATATAGTGCAGGGGAATGTGTTCGTTGAAATAGAGGACATCAAGTATACGTTATCCGTTACGAGAGGCTTCACTAGGTAAGTTTTTTCACGGCGCAGACCCCCCAAAGGAAACCTACCTCCAAAGGAGTGAAGACATGTCTACCGAAGCAAATGAGCACGCGTTACAGACAAACAGCGGTAAGCAATGTGAAATATGTGAGGACCAAGAGCCGCTGAATGCGGAAGGATTTTGCCGCTCTTGTGTGGTAGATATGGAATTTGTTGATGCACTTAATGCTGCAGATTCCGGACCATCGCCGGAATCCGCATAATGCTGTCGAGAGTTTGTTGGGGGGCTATGAAAATGGCGAAGCCGATTGGAGTGATTGCGATAATATTCTACAATGGATAATTTCATCTTGTAACAAGAAAGGTATGAGCTGCGCACAAACTGAAAAGAAAATGCGTTCGATAATGAAAAAAGCCCGTGCATTAGTGAGTGAGATAAAAGAAGCCGGTAACTGTGAGATAGAAGTAGAGAAGTAAATGACTAACACCTCTTCTGTTGCCTCTTTGGTTCAACACATTCACCAAATTAAACTCCTAAAGCAAGAACTAATTTTGCTCAGGCATCGATTTGAACAGATAGACTATAATGAGTTCTGCGACCTAGAAAGAGAAAATTCAACAGCTCTCCAAGAGTTGACAGAAACATTACAGGTTGAGCTTGGGAAACTCGAACAGGCGCAGCTCACTGAAGAGCAGCTCGGAGTCATAAAAAAAGAAATGCAAGCAGCGGGGCTGGAGGCAATGTTGGATGAGTGGAGTAACCGTTAGAGAGAAAGGCATCGTAATGAGTAAACACCCAAACATCAACCGGTTTTTAAGGCCACCTCAAGCCGCAAAACATCTAGGAATCAGCCTCGAAGAACTGAATAAGTTACATCAGCTTAAACGAGTGCAAAAACTAGATGCTGTTTATTTCGAAATAAAGGATTTAAACCATTATTTGAGAAAACAAAGAGCCTCGATAGTTAAACTAATAGGTAATGCTCCCAAGCGCGTATCGGTGATGGAGCTTATTTGCAGCGTTGGAGAAACTTAAAGGAGATCAATATGTAACATTAAACCTAAATATACCAAATAATAGATGAGATAGAATAATGACCTCAATAATACACTTGAAATGGAGTTGGACCAAAATGGAAGACCTATCAAAATTCTTAGATTCACTCAAAGGCCGAGAATTCGTAATTGTTCCCGTGAATGTCAACACCTCAGTTCAAAAGTTCGTAGCTAATCGCCCACTTTTGGCTCGTTATATAAATGCGTTCGGGGCGAACGGAACCACATATTTGGAAGTGCTGCAGATAGATGTCAGTGACCAAGACTGGGACACAGCCCAACATGCGTTTCACAATCTCAATTCAATCCAAAGAATAGTTATGAGGCAAGAAAGCCCAGCTGATACCGTTAAAGTCACCAAGGTTGCGTAACAGACAAAAAGGGAGAGCGGCGCCTTTGCTGGGTGCCGCTCTTAGTTGTGTAGGAGTTGGAGGTATGGACGATAGACAATGCTCATGAGCCTCACGGCGCCGGCTATGTCAATCCCCCTCTGCTGAGATGCCCACGGACGCCCCACAGAGCCTCGCTGGTGAGGGTTTGTGGCCTGGGCAAGGAGGATGGGGGCTGCTGCCCCCCGCATCCCCGTAGCGCCTCCTGAGCCTGTTCAAGGAATGAAGCCATGCCGATCTACACACGCAAGATAGAGAGCGAACATGCACCCTATGGAACCTCTTGCACAAGAGATGGCAGAATTAAACGTTAGGGTGCTGTCAACTAGGTCAGTCGAAGAAAGAAATTTTCCCAAGGAGATATTTACAGAGTAGGAGATGAAATACCATTAACGCTGACATACCACGGCTGGTGTCAACTCCAAGATGAAAACACTAGGGGAGGGAAAGTGAATGAGGTCGGCTGGGAAACCTTGCCAGAAAGCAGCTCTGAGCGCATAAAGGGCGCCACAAAAAGAAGAAGCCGCACCGAGGGGATCAGCGCGGCTTCAATCGGAGTAGTAGGTAGTTTGGACAATGCAGAAGATAACCCAACTCGCGCCTAAGCGCAAGCCCCCTTCAAACCACAATCTTGCCCTGCCCCCAAGATGCTTCCTGGGGGGTGGGCTTTATTGTGTTTGGGGGTGCTCACTTTTGGTTAACACATAGGCAATAATTCGATAAGTAGCCAAGTGTGCTTGGCTAGCCCTCTGACGCGCACAAGATGATCTAGCCTACTGGCAACAACCTTAGCATTAACGCAAACCAGAAATGAATAATGCAATAATCAAATAATCAAATAATCAAATAATCAAATGTAGGAGTATGTTACCATGGAATCGAAAGACGTAAACTTTGAAAGTGAAAGAGTCAAAATTAAAGCCCAAGCAGCACAACCCAGTGCCACAGACGATCTGAGTAATATAGTAGATTTTGAAGCCGAGAGAGAAGCTAGGCAAGACAGCGACAATGTTATCACTAACGCAAAGAAGGCGCTAAAGTCCCAAATAGAGGGAGAGTCAATAGTTTTTAGCTTTACGGGTAGTGACCGCGATCGGACTATCATGCTGGAAATTGTACAAACGGCTGTAGAATCTATTCCAGCAGATTATGGTGAAGCAGGTGACACCACCTTAGACTTAGATAAGTACGCCTATGATGTAGCCCACTCTCTGCGCAACTTCTTTGGGGAAGAGGACCAAGGTGCAAAGGAGATATTTGTAAAGTGGTGTGATCCTACAAACAAAAATCAATCGAGGACAGATAAAGCAAATGCGATATGGGAAGAAGAATTAGATTCTTTTAGAAAACGCGTTACTATAAATAAGATATTCGATCTTGCACGAGACCCAAACCTTATTGATCTAGATAGTCTTAAAGTAGCTCACCCTCATGCTTTACATGATACCTTAAAGGCGGCAGAAGCAGATGGAGGGTTACTATTTACACCTGAAAACATCGAAAAGATGGCCACGCTCAAACGTTGGGCAGACTATGAATGGCGAAAGTTTGATCAAGCGCTGACAAACACCAACATAAGAGAGAAAAAACGGATAAGAAACAAAGTAGGTGAACTATACGCAGCAAAATACCCCAACGTAAGTGACAATAAGATTAACGTGGTTACAGCCCAAGAAGGCTTAGAATATATGAATGGGCATCACGCTATTGTTAATACTGCACCTACAAATGGACAAGTTGCTTTTCTTGACCGCGGAGCCGAAGGAGAATTCATCTACAAAACAGATAGATCAATGAAAATGATGTACAGCAATAGATTTGTTCGGACCACAACAGGCGATGCTGTTCCTCTTTTTGATTGGTGGATCAAACAATCGAATTGTAGGAGATATCATGCAACTATCTATGCTCCAGGTGAAGCACCTGAAGTATTGAAGGATGGAAAGTTATGCTTAAACCGATGGAGAGGGTTTGCTGTCAAACCAAAGAAAGGGGATTGGAAGAATAACCTTGGGCATTGGTACAGAATAATTGCCGACAAAGACTCAAACATGTTTAGATATATTGTACGTTGGCAAGCTTGGAAGTGCCAAAACCCAAGGATAAGAGCAGAGGTATCCATTGTGATGCGCGGGCTCAAAGGTACAGGTAAAGGGCTTTTTGCGGATCAATTCTTAACGATATGGGGCAAGCATGGATCACATTTTGACAGAAAGGATCAGTTAGTTGGTGATTTTACTGGGCATCTCGTGGATAAAAGTTTTCTCTATTTAGATGAAGCCTATTTCCCCGGTGACCCAAAGATAGATGGCGCAGTTAAAAATATACACACAGGCGAAACGTTAAATATTAGAGCGATGCGCCAAGAGAATCGTGACGTACCTAATACTTTAGGCATCATAATGGCTTCCAACTCTGATTGGATTATCACTGCCACGGAGGATGAAAGAAGGTATGTGGTGACAGATATAAACAACAAGTATGCTAAGAATAAATGTAATGAGGAGGTAAGGAAAGCTTATTTCACAAGTCGGTACAGGGAAATGGCCAATGGAGGGCGAGAAGCAATGTTATATGATTTGTTGGGGATGAGGCTAGGCGACTTTCATCCAAGATATAGCATGCCAAAGAATGATGCACTACAAGCCCAGATTGATCTTAATAGGTCTATTGAGGAGGATGCAATTTTAGATGCTCTCAAAAGCGGGGAATTTCCTGCTGGTGGTGCAAACATACAAGATAAAAATGGGTACAAGAGATATTTTGTTAGTACAGAGGCGGTGACGGCGTACGTCAATACGAATTATGGACATCGGATAAAGACTGCTCCAAAGAAGCTAAGTAAATGGCTAATCCCGCTCGGATGCCTTAGTGGTAAAAATGAGAAGCAAACAAAGCGAGGTTGGTTGTTTCCTGAGTTGGGGGAGATGCGTGAAAAATACAATGAAAGATTCTCTGTGTTGTGGGAAGAGGATAAAGATAAAGATTGGAGAGCCGCAAAGTGGACAGTAAATGAGGGGGATTATTGAAATTACGCTTATTGTGGGGGTGTGGTATAGAAGCAAGGGTGCGACAATCTGACAGGACACTTGCGAATTTTCTAAGTGTCCTGTCAAAAACCCATGGGCACCAAGGGATGTAGAGGGACAGGACAGCAAGACACTTAGGGTTGGGGTTCGCCGTGAAGTGACTGGATTAGCTCAGAATTACCTATAATGCGCCGTTCGTTAAATATACAGGTTAATCTATACCTGTTGCAGTGGCTCCACCTGCTATGTATGTATATAATGTCCTAAGTGTCCTAAGTGTCTCTAACCCTTGAAACTATTGGGTTTTCCTTTGGGACACCTACCAGACACATAGGACAGATGCCCTTGCACGTGCCCCCTGAGCCACGGCCCCGTGGCCCAATTGCAATTCAAAGCTTAACATTCCCGCAGCTCGCGTTAAGCAAACTAGACCTCAGGATTGATCTTTGCTATAGACCTATGTGCAACCTAACCTCTAACCTCAACCCAAGCGATGGAGTACCTGTAGATGGCCAAAATCGACAACTATAGAAGGATGAAGATTGAGGATTTAGTTGAAATGCGTGATGATATAGAGATTGTTATTCGTGAGAAGAAAGAGGAAGCCACGGAGGAATTTAAGAAGGAAGTTGAAGACCGTGCAAAGAAGCTTGGAATTGACCTAGCAAGCTTGTACGGAGCAAAGCGTAGAGGGCCTAAAGCTGGTGGTGGATCGACGGTAGCTGTTAAGTATCGTGATCCTAAGAACCCAGATAACACATGGAGCGGAAGAGGCCGTCCTGCAAAATGGTTATCGGAGTATATGGATAGAGGCAGGAAGAAAGAGGATTTTCTAGTTGAGTAAGCGATTATTTTCCCTTGGGGCGAGGGCGTAACTGCGGCTCTCGCCTCTCTACTGGCTTCGCCAGCAGGTTCCACTCATTTGCTTTTGGGCAAGCCTTCCTGAGAGTTGGTTATTATACATCTTATATCAACGCCAGAGCCCTCAATTTGGCTCTACAGACGCAACCTTCAGCTAACCACCCTCCCTTGGGGAATTGATAGATCGAGCTGGAGGCTCAAATTTGGGGCGTTTGAAGCTCTCCTATTTGCAGTTCGGCAGTTTGATTGCTTTTGTGGAAGCCTTCCTGAGAGTTGGTTATACAAGATAATGCTGTGCGAGCGAGGTCTTCAATCAAACTGACCCATTATCGTGGATATACACCCTAATCTAAATCGTATATACAGTATCCTGTTTGCCGTTCGGCAGTTTGCGATGGAGTTTATTTTGCAACTGGTATATTGTATGCCAAATAGATACAGATCAAACATAACGGTGCATTTGGACCAAAATCGCAGCTCGCGCGGCTCTACTGGGCAAAATGCTTCATTCTTGGGTATATACAATATAAACCCGAAAATAAGGGGCAGCCGAAAAGCCGCCCCTCAGATATTAGGCCGCAACAGCCATTTGATTTTTGAGTTTCTGCACTGTGCTGGTCCCTAGGCCTGCCAGTTTGGCAGCTTTGAGAATGCCCACACCTTGGGAAAGGTGCATTTTCGCTATTTCGATTTTCTCTGCCTCTGCACCGGGTCTGCCTAGACGAGTTCTAACTATGCCTGTCTTTTTGACTGTGAACTTACCCTTGCGCCCTAATTCATCGCGTACCCTATCTAGGCCGGCATTCACGCGCTCTACAATCATCTCGCGTTCAAACTCCGCAAACACGCCAAGCATTTGAAACATGGCCCTTCCGCCTGGAGTAGTTGTATCCAAGCCCTGAGTATGGATATAGAGGCCTACACCAGTATCACGAATTGTCTGTAGAACTTCAATTAGATGCTGCATCGAGCGGCCAAGCCTATCTGAAGACCACACCGCAAGCATATCAAACTCGCGGCGCACGGCAGCTTTAAGCAGCGCATCGAATTGCGGGCGCTTGTCGCGGCCTTTAGAGCCTGAAATGCCTTTGTCCTCATACACCCCCACAATCGTGCAGCCAGCTCTAGCAGCCCAAGCTTGAAGTTCCTGGAGCTGGTTCTCCGTGGTTTGCCGCTTTGTGCTGACACGGGTGTATATAGCTACTTTTTTGCCTGTCCCGACCATTGTTGTATCCCCTCTTTGAGTTGATTTGAGTATACCAAATCATTGGTCTGCGTACAAGTATTTTCGGCCTCCAAAACCCCTTATTTTGCGGGGTTTTCTGGCCGGCTTTGCAAATGGGTTTTCGTATAGGGGCTATACCAAGCTAATTCGAGTTGCAGGTGATTCAATAGGTATTCTTGAGTTGTATATATAAACGTTTTCAGCCTTCAACTTGCGTCTGGCCAGCTCTACCCCTCTCTGCCACGCCCTCCTAGATCGAGCTGATTGCCGGGCTGCCGGGCCAGGTTGGCCTCAGAAGCCCCAAATTTGATCGCTGGTGCACTTTTCGACTTTGGAGCTACAAGGAACGGCATCTCAGCCCTTCCTTGCAGCCAGGCCCTCAAATCTGGCCTGTTTCGCCTGGGCTCTGTTGTATGTGAGCGAGGATGCTGCGCGAGCTACGCTTTCAAGCAATCTGATGCATTTGCTCTAGTATTATCTACAATTCTCAGGAAGGCTTATCTACTTACCTCTCGCCGCTCGCTGCCCAGGTTAACTCTTATTAACTATTATCACATTTATTTGATTAGACAAACGATTGGTGATTTGACCCCTTGACAAATCAGATTACCTTATAACTGTGGTATAATTATTACAATTGTATGTGAGAGTACATACTTTGTTCCGTTTCGAGCGCAGCATTCTTTCAGTTTTGCAGCACTTTGCGAAATAAATAAATGGTACGGGTATTGGTTCCCCAAACCCCTCCAGGAGGTGCTACGGAAAATCTCAATTTTTCCAACCCTGCGAATTATTTTCTCCTCTCAATAGAGTCCCAAAATTTTTCAAAAGCCCCAATTTCAGCCCTGCGAATTTTCCTCGCACTCTTTAAAGAAATAGTATAACCGCGCCGACCATGGCAGCAGCTGTGTAGCTCACTGTCGGAGCCCAAAAGGACCATGTAAAATTAAAGACGTTTCGCACAGATTTTAAAGTGCTAGGCCCATGATTGCGGCAGGCAAAAATAAAACAAGTAAGCATTGATGCGGGAATAACGCCAATTATAACAGGTTGAATGATAGGAACTCTAAACCACAAGGCTACAGCCATTGAAACATTCCAGGCACAAACAACTGCCCACCAAGTCGAATCATGGGTATGTGTGCACCATTTAATCCATCTAAATATTTTTTTCACTTGCCATTCCAGCCAATCATCAATGGCTTCCTTAACTCGTGGCCACCAAATTGGGTGTGTATGCCAGCCCAGCCGGCCGGTCCCTCTAACGAGCCCGCCGCTCGCAATTGCAAACACACAGACAGCTACATCAGTGGAAGTGTGCGTTGAGAGTTCCCGGAACGAATACGCAATCAGCTCATGTAGATGAAATCCCGCCACGATACTTCCCCCCACAGAACGCAACTGGAGCGATCATAGTTAATTGGTCTTGTGTTGCCAATGCCACACGAGGACTTTGCAAAGATCGCGTGGGCTTCCGAACACCAAGTACTTATGCTCACTTTGGGAACAAGTAGCTCCTTGTGACAACGCTAGAGCTAACGAGCGCTCCCTTCTGTCTCACGTTAGCTATATTCAGCCCTCTCACAATCATTACTCGTATTTCCCCCATCTGCACCCCGTCGGGGTGCTTACATAATTGAGATGTAGGCTCAACTTTGGTGTCTAACGCATTGAAATAGCAGCATAAAAAATGCTCAGATTCATCACAGAGGAGGAGGCGCTGCCCGCAATCGAACATGGCGAGGCCCTGGCACATGTTGTTCAGAGCCGCGTCGAGCTGGGCCTTCTGCTGCTCCACCTGTGCATGCAGCTGCTGGCGCTCGGTCACGTCCTCGTGCGTCGTGACCCAGCCGCCGCCGCGCATGGGCTGGCGCAGCACGCAAATGTCGCGTCGATCGTTGAGGCGATGGATGCTCATGGTGGCTTCCTCTGCAGACAGCAGCTGCTCCCTGAGGTAGCTTTCCGGCTTGCCGGCGTAGATGCCAGCCGCAATCCGCGCCTCGACGACCTCGCGCAAGGTGGTGCCCGGCTTCACCTGCTCGGCATGCAGCCCGTACATTTGCGCAAAGCGCGCGTTGGCGATGACCACGCGCTGCTCGGCATCGAACATGCACAACCCCTGCGACATGTTCCTCAAGGCGGCGTCGAACTGATCGTTGTGGGCCCTGAGCTCGTCCTCGCGCTGCTTCAAGAGCTCGTTCTGCTGCGCCAGCTCGGCGTTGAGGTTCTCCCGCTCGGTGACGTCCTGGTGCGTCGACACCCAGCCGCCTTCCGGCCTCGGCCGGATCGAGACCAGGATCGCGCGCCCGTCGCTCAGCCTCTCGGCCAGATGGCTGACCTTCCGGCGGGCCAGGTGCTGCCGGATGATTTGCAACTCTCCCTCCACCGTCTCCCCGGCGGCGTGTCCCGTGGAGCAGCGAAGCTCGAGGATCCGGCGCAGCGGCGTCCCCGGCTGCAATTGCTCCACGCTCAAGCCGTAGATCTCGGCGAAGCGGTCGTTGGCGATGACCAGGCGCTCATCGGCGTCGAACATGGCGAGGCCCTGGAACATGTTGGCGAGCGCCGCATCGAGAAGGGAATTCTGCTGCTTGAACCGGCTGTTGGCGCTCTCCAGCTCACCCAGCGTATGGTCGAGCGCCTTGAGCGGCAGGCTTGCGAACACGAGATAAGCCGCAGCGCCCAGCGTCAGGCTGACGAGGGCGATCAGGCCTACCTCCCTCAGCAGCGGTCCCAGGCTCTCGATTGCCACGACGCGCCCGACCACGGTCCCGCCGACCACGATCGGCGCAGCGAGCGCGTGTGTGGGCCTGCCGAGCGTGTCGCCATGGTCCGCCAGTAGGGTGCCGTTCTCTTCGACGATGCGCTGCCTCAGCGGAGGGGAATTGGGGGTGCGCACGTCGATCGCACGCGCCAATTGCTCGGCGTCGCTGCGCCAGTTCGCATCGTGAGTTTGGATGAAGGCGGCAGCTCGCAGGGCGCCGAGGTCGGCCTTGAAGGAAAGCAGCTCGGCACCCTTCCAGTAGCCGATGACGCCATAGCCGACGGGGTAGGCAAGCGCCGTCATCAGCGCCACCACCGCGCCCAGCACGCGCACCAGCCGGCGCACCGAGACCGACCGCATGGCACGGTCCAGCCGTGTCATCAGCACGCGGGCCGCACCGCGAAGGCGCGCCGGCCCGGGCGACTGCAGTAAGCCCAAGTCGGGCCTGGCGCCGGCTACAGCGGCTGCCTCGCCGTCTATTCCCTGGGTGGCAGTCCGTTGGGGCAGGACTTCGGTATCGAACGACACGCGCTTGCGCGCAACGCCGGGCATGGTGCGACCCTCTAAGTCTCCCCCGACGTGTGAGCGATCTGTTAGCAACAATCTTCTCTGTTGCCGTAAATCCCGACAAAAACCTGAGGGTTACGGGTAAGAAACGGTGAAGGCGCGTGCAAATGCTGGGCGCATTAGCCGTCGCCTTGCGCCAGGGCGTACCGCGCCCGAGGTAGCCGACGGCTGCACGCAAGCGTGGCCGCCGGGGCACAGCTCGAGCCCCACCGGATCCATTCGCCCCGGCAAGCGTTGCGGGGATGCCCAGTGTTGGCCGAGAGTATCGGCTCAACCCGCTTAACTCCCGTCGTCTGGGGGCTGTCGCGATGCGAACCGTACGCACGTGGACTCTGGCGCTCGCCGTATGCAGCCTGGTCGCGCTTGCCGGCGAGGCCCTGGCGCAGCCCGCCGGCCTCAATCCGGGGCGCGACTGCCAGACCGTCCGCGCCTGCCAGTTCGGGCGCGGCGGCGCCTACCGTGGCTGCCTCTCCTCCTACACCTGCCGCGTCTGCCGCTTCGTCAGTGCGCCCTGCTTCATCGACGGCGCGCGCAAGGTGTGCCAACGGCTCAAATGCCAGTGGGGGTGATGGGGCGATTGCCGACCCATCATGCAACGAGGGCCTGCTCGGGCGCATTCAACCGGCGCTTGGAGAACAGCAGCGCGGGGGGGCGGAGCGTCTATTGTTCGACCTCGCGCGCCTGGTTCGCAAGCAAGCCGGAAGTTCGGCGTTTGGGGAAGTCGTGGGCCAATGCTAGGATGCATGCGCCATGACTGGAGACATCGGGGAATTCGTCCACGAGCGCTTCCGCCGGACCGACGAGAAGCTCGACAAGATCATGGCCGTGCTCGTGGAGTTGCGAACGACGCAAGCCGGGATGCTGCAAATCCTGGCCGCGATGGACAACCGCGACCTGCGCACCGAGCAGCGTCTCGACCGCATCGAAGCGCGCTTGGGGCGCATCGATCCTGTGCTGCCACGCTAGGCGATCGGTCATGGCTGACAACATCCAAGCGTTTATCCATGAGCGGCTCCGGCGGACGGATGCGAAGCTCGACAAGGTGATCGAGCTGTGATCATCGCCAGAGTGGCAGGGCGCTCGTTCGACGGCCGGGGAACAGGAGGCCAGCCATGAATCTGATGCTGCGCGCTGTGGACAAGGCGCCCGACGCGGAAGCCAAGGGGCGGTTGATCTCCGAGACGCTGGCCGGCTTCGCGCACGACCTCGCACCGGCCGCGATCCCCGGCGAGGTGCGGGAGCGGGCCAAGCACCTGATCCTGGATGCCACGGGCATCGCACTGGCCTCCGGGCGCTATGACTTCGCCCACAAGGCGGCAACGGCGATCGCCGGCCTCGGCGGGGCCGGCAGCGTGCCCGTGATCGGCCTGCCGCTGCGCCTGCCGCCGCGCGATGCCGCGCTGCTCAACGGCATCCTGGTGCACGGCCTCGACTTCGACGACACCCACACCGGCGGCGTCATCCACGCTACCGCCAGCCTGTGGCCGGTGACGTTTGCCGCGGCCTACATGCGCGGCGCCTCGGGCGCGGAGCTGCTCACCGCCTACGTAGCGGGCGTGGAAGCGGCGACCCGGCTCGCCGCCGTCGGCAGCGGGCCGTTCCACCAGGTCGGCTTCCACCCGACCGGGCTGATCGGCGTGTTCGGCTGCACGCTCGCCGCCGGCACGCTGATGGGGCTTTCGCCCCAGGCGCTGGTGATGGCGCAGGGCATCGCGCTCTCCATGGCCGCGGGCAGCCTCGAGTTCCTGGAGGACGGCGCCTGGACCAAGCGCATGCACCCGGGCTGGGCGGCGCAATCCGGCATCACCGCGGCAGCGCTCGCGCGCCAGGGTTTTGTGGGCCCATCGCGCGCCTACGAGGGCCGCTTCGGCCTGTTCAACGCCTACCTGCAGGGCGGCATCGAGGCCGAATGCTGGGGCCGGGCGACGGCGGGCCTCGGCCGGGTGTGGGAGACGATGGCGGTCGCGGTAAAGCCGCTGCCGGCCTGTCACTTCACCCACGCCTGCTCCGACGCGGCCATCGCGCTCCTCGAGCAGCACAGGTTTGCCATCGGCGACATCGAGCGCATCAAGGCTCTGGTGCCGGCCGAGGTGGTCAAGACGGTGTGCGAGCCGGTGGCCAACAAACGCCGCCCGGCCAATGCCTACGACGCGCAGTTCTCCATCCCCTATCTCGTCGCCGCGAGCCTCGTGCGCGGCCGCTTCACGCTCGCCGAGCTCGAGCCCGGCGTCCTCGCCGACGAGACCATCCTGCGCCTGTGCGACCGCGTCGACTACGAGATCGATCCGCGCTCCACCTTCCCGCGCCACTATACCGGCGAGGTGCAGATCGCGCTGCGCGACGGCCGCACCCTGGTGCACCGAGAGGCGATGAACCGCGGCTGCGCCGACCGGCCGCTCTCCAACGCCGACATCGTCGAGAAATTCACCGGCAACGCACGCATGAGTCTGTCCGCGCGCCAGGCCGACGAGGTGCGCGAGACCGTGCTCGGCCTCGATGCCGCGCCGGATGCGCGCACCGCCCTCGACCGCGTGTGCCAGGCCGCGCCGCGCTGAAGGGCGATCGACCGCCATGCTCCCCCTCGCCGGCCTGCGCGTCATCGCAGTTGAGCAATACGGCGCCGGCCCGTTCGGCAGCATGGCGCTCGGCGACCTCGGCGCCGAGGTCATCAAGATCGAGAACCCGGCCGATGGCGGCGATGTCAGCCGCTCGGTCGGCCCCTATTTCTTTCGCGATGGCGACAGCCAGTTTTTCCAGGCCTTCAACCGCAACAAGAAGAGCTTGACGCTGAACCTCAAGCACCCCTTGGCGCAGGGCGTGCTGCACAAGCTCGCGCGTACGGCGGATGCCACCTTCGACAACCTGCGCGGCGATCTGCCGGAGAAGCTGGGCGTCACCTATGCGCAGCTCGAGGAACACAACCCGAAGATCGTCTGCGCGCATCTCTCAGCCTACGGCCGCGAGGGCCCGCGCAAGGCCTGGCCCGGCTACGACTACCTGATGCAGGCGGAGGCCGGCTACCTCTCGCTCACCGGCGAGCCCGACGGCCCGCCGAGCCGCTTCGGCCTCTCCATCGTCGATCTGATGACCGGCCTCAACGCTGCCTTCGCGCTGGTTTCCGGCGTCCTCTCCGCTCGCGCGACGGGCAAGGGCCGCGACATCGACGTCAACTTGTTCGACACCGCCCTGCAGAACCTGTGCTACCTCGCCGTCTGGTATCTGAACGCCGGCCTCAACCAGGGCCGCGAGCCGCGCTCCGCCCATCCCTCGCTGGTGCCGAGCCAGCTCTACCGCACCAGGGACGGCTTCATCTTCCTCATGTGCAACAAGGAGAAGTTCTGGCCGGCGCTGTGCGAAGCGATCGGCCGGCCGCAGTGGAGCCGGCGTCCCGAGTACAAGGATTTTGCGGCGCGCCTGAAGAACCGGGCCAGGCTCACGGAGGAGCTCGACGCGGCCCTGTCGGCGCGGACGACGGCCGAATGGATCGAGCTGTTCGGCGGCCGTGTGCCGGCGGCGCCCGTGCACGACGTACGGGGCGCGCTGGAGAACCCGTTCGTGGCGGAAATGGCCCGCGTGCGCACGGTCGACCATGCCTCGGGGCCCATCCGCCTGCTGGCGCCGTCGGTCCGCTGCCCGGGCGAGGAGCTGCCGTGCGAGCCGGCGCCGGCGATGGGCGCCGATACGGACGCCGTCCTCGTCGAAGCGGGCTTCACTGCCGCCGAAATCGCCGAGCTGCGCGCAGCCGGCGCGGTGTGAGCAGCGAGGCCGGACTCAAGAGATAATCACATCCTTCAAGTGGCCGGCCACGTCGGCGTCGGGGATCTTCGTCAAATCCTTGTCGACTTCCCCGGTCACCTTGGCGCGGACATGCTCCGACAGCGCCGCACGCAGGTCGCCGAGCGCGGACGGCGCCGCGACGATGACGAGCCGGTCGTAGGATTTCTGTTGCAGCCCGTGTGCCAGGGCGTCCGCCAGCTGGTGCGCAAACTTCTTCTTGAGCTCCCGGTGGGGATCGGAGTGGGCCTCGATGGCCGAGCGCGCCTGCCCCTTGGACTGGTACGTGCGGCCTGTCCGATCCGACATGATGTCATGCGTGGAGGCATGATCGCCGTGGAACACGGCGCCCGGGACCGGGTGCAGCCCCCGACCGGGGCCGTCGTTCTCCAAGATGCGGGCCCTCGCGCCATCGGCGATCAGGATCCAGGTGCGGGTGGGCTTCATGGTGTGCTCCTCTTCGCGCTGTCGAACTACGCTCGATCTCGCCGGATGGTGGCGGGACCGGCATTGAGCCATGTCAAGTCTCCACGATATGCTGTAATGGTCCTGAGGCCATCCCGTTGCCAATCAGGCTCCTATTGACGCCAATCAATGAGGCCGCCTGAGGGTCTCGCGATAGTGGGCCATCATCGGCAAGGATCGAGGCTCGAAATCCATGTCCTACAAGACCATCCTCGTGCACCTCAACGACGAGCGTCGCGCCGAGGCGCTGCTGCAGCCGGCGATACAGCTGGCCAGCCAGCACAACGCCCATCTGATCGGCATGCACGTCTACGCCAGCCTGCCGGCTCCGCCCATCGCCGTGCCCTATGCGTCGAAGGTGCTGGGCTCGGTCGTCGCCGCCGAACGCAAGGCGAGCGAGGCGATCGCCGCCACCTTCAGCCGCATGACCGCGAACCGCCCATTCGTCGCCGAGTGGCGGGCGCTGAAGCTGCCGCACGTCGACCTCGCTTCCGTCGTCATGGAGCACGGCCGGTCCGCCGACCTGATCGTCGCCGGGCAGACCGATCCCGATTGGGACCTGTCGCCGCTGCTGGACTTCCCCGAGCGCCTCGCCTTGGAGAGCGGCCGGCCGGTGCTGGTGGTGCCGTACGTGGGCCGCTATGGCGAGATCGGCCGCAACGTCGTGATCGCCTGGAAGGCAGGGCGCGAATCGGCGCGCGCCGTGTTCGATGCGCTGCCCATCCTCACGGCCGCGGAGCAGGTGTACATCCTGGAGGTCAAGGCGCGTGGCGATACTGCCGGCACGCTGGCACCGGACACCTCGATCGCGGCCGCCCTCGCCCGGCACGGCATCAAGCCGACCATTCGCAGCTCGGTGGCGGCCGACATCAGTGTGGGCGACGAGATTCTCTCGCGCCTTTCCGACCTTGGCGCCGACCTGCTGGTGATGGGCGCCTATGGCCACTCGCGCATGCGCGAGCTGGTGTTCGGCGGCGCCACGCGCCACATCGCCCGGCACATGACGGTGCCGACGCTGTTCTCGCACTGAGTTGGCGAAACGCTGGCGATCGGCGAATACCTGGCCGAGACGTTTCCCGATGCCGGCCTGCTCCCTGCGGAACGGGCTGCGCGCGCCCACTGCCGCGCCATCTGCGGCGAGATGCATTCGGGCTTCTACAATCTGCGCTCGGCGCTGCCCATGAACCTCAAGGCCAAGCACCCGGGCTTCAAGGTGTGGGCCGGCGCGCAGGCCGACATCGACCGCGTGGCCGCGATCTGGCGCGAGTGCCTGGAGGCCTACGGCGGGCCCTATCTGTTCGGCGACCTCACCATGGCGGACGCCATGTACGCGCCGGTGTGCACCCGCTTCCTCACCTACGACGTGAAGCTCGACGCCAAGTGCGCGGCTTGCTGCCGCGCCACCATGAAGTGGCCGGCGATGGAAGAGTGGGTCGCCGACGCACTGGCCGAGCCAGCCGAGCTCGAGGAGCTCGACGTGGAGTTTTGAGCCGGACAGAGACCCGTGAACAGCGCCTATCGGCCCAGCCGCGCGATCGGCTTGTCAATCGGTGGGCTATCGCTACGATCGGGGTAGCCGAGGCACCCCGCGACGAAGGCCAAGCCCCCCATGAGCTCCATGAACGACAGGTTTCTGAAGACCGGCATCTTCCTTGCCCCGTTCCATCCCCTCGCCGAAAACCCGCTGCTGGCCATCGACCGCGACATGGAGCTGCTGGTCCATCTCGACCGGCTCAACTATCACGAGGCCTGGATCGGCGAGCACCACTCGGGCGGCTTCGAGATCATCGCCTGCCCGGAGATGTTCATTGCCGCCGCCGCGGAGCGCACGCGCCACATCCGCCTCGGCACCGGCGTCGTCTCGCTGCCCTACCACAACCCCTTCACCGTCGCCGGGCGCCTGATGCAGCTCGACTACATGACGCGCGGCCGCGCCATGTTCGGCGTCGGGCCGGGCTCGCTCGTCTATGACGCAACCAAGATGGGGCTCAAGGCCGAGGACCAGCGGCGCAAACTCGATGAATCGCTCGATGTGATCATGGAGCTGATGCAGGGCCGCATGGTGACCAAGAAGACCGACTGGTTCGACCTCGTGGAGGCGCGCCTGCAGCTCAAGAGCTACTCGCAGCCGATGATGGAGATGGCGGTTGCGTCCTCCCGCTCGCCGACCGGCGCCTTGGCCGCCGGCAGGCACGGCATCGGCATGCTCTCGATCGGCGGCACGTCCGATGAGGCGCTCAAGGCGCACGCCGGCAACTGGGGCGTCTACGAGGAAGCCGCCCGGGCCAACGGCCGGACGCCCGACCGCCGCAAGTGGCGCATCGTCACGTTCGCCCACGTGGCGGAGACGGCCGAGCAGGCGCGCCAGGACGTCAAGTTCGGCCTGGAGGACTTCAAGCGCTACTTCAGCGAGGTGGCGACCTTCCCCATCATCCCGCCCGACGTTACGGGGGACCCGGCCGAATACCTGGTGTCGTCGGGTCTCGCCTGCATCGGCACGCCGGACGATT
>Ga0209726_10001832_pt1 | contig 32911 bp, 28 predicted proteins | sample Subgrocontami54m_FD_187453 | JGI IMG/M metagenome (GOLD analysis project Ga0209726, IMG submission 187453) | Subsurface groundwater microbial communities from S. Glens Falls, New York, USA - GMW46 contaminated, 5.4 m (SPAdes) (version 3) | ecosystem: Environmental > Aquatic > Deep subsurface >... | reverse complement strand
GCCTTTGTTTGTTGAACTACTGCCGCTCCTGAAACCGCTTCCTCGGCTCGGAGACCGTGGGGCTCCTTGATTGGGTCCGGAAGATGAAGCCATCCGGACCCAATCAAGGACCTTGGATAAAAGCAAAGTCTCTTCCGCCTTTCTTCGAATCGTGGTTTTGTGCGAATGGCCTCATCATTCGTGCAAAACCACGATTGGTCTGTGGCCGCCGAGCTGAAAGTAACGTAATTCAACCGGTATGAAAGTGCATTTTCTTCTTCGTCCGTTTTCTTCCGACCATCGTCTCTGACGGGTCTTCTTCGGGTTTATTTCCGTCTTCTTCAAACTGCGCCTGAGGGCGTGTGCGTGGCCGTTGGGGCTGCTTTTCTCGACCCGGTCGAGGAGCGGTTATGGCGCAGTTGGGGCAGCGTAAGTGTTTGTGTTGCGGTGAGCTTTTTGATCCTGAGCGACGCAACCGCGAGCGTCAACGCTACTGCTCGGCAGCCGGATGCCGGCGCGCGAGCAAGACCGCCAGTCAGGCTGCTTGGTTGGCCCAACCCCAGAACAATGGCTACTTTCGTGACCCGTTGCATGTGGCTCGTGTGCAGGCGTGGCGCGCCGCGCATCCCGGTTATGGCCGAGGCAAGTCCCGCAAGTCGCCTGCGTTACAAGATCCCTTAATCACGCAAGCCACTGATGCGACGGAAGAATGTCCAATTCGTGCTGAGATCCCTGCAGTCCCCAACCCGACGCCGTTACAAGATCTCTTAAACGCTCCATTGCCAGTACTGGCGGGGCTGATCGCGCATTTGTTCGAGGCGACGTTACAAGATGACATGGCCGAGGCTACCCGGCGCCTTGTACAAATAGGGCACGACGTCATCAATCGGAGCCGTGGTGAAAATCATCAAGCAGGTGTTGCGCCCAGGGCGGTTGCGCCAAACGCCCCCGCAGTTCAGTTGGGTTGATCAGGCGCTGGTGCGCCGCGGCTATATCGATCGCTGCGAGGCACGCGCGGCCGCGCTTTATTTGTTTTTGATCACCGTGGCCGACGCACAAGGCTTGAGCTACTACAGCGCGGCCACGCTGGCGACACGGCTGCACCTGACCCCCGAGGAGCTGGGCGCGGCGCGAGCACAACTCATCGAATTAGAACTCATCGCCTATCAAGCCCCGCTATACCAAGTCCTGGCACTGCCAGGGACACAAGTGGCGCCCCAAACGGCACCGACACAGGCGTCGGCGCGCGAGAACAGCGCCGGCCCAGTGAGCCTGGCGCACCTGTTCGAGCAGATGGCGCGCCGCCGTGGTTGACTATGAGACTTTCTGCAAGATCCACGACCACCTGGAACGCCAACAACTCACCGTAGCCCAGACCGCGCGAGCACTCGCGCTGAGCGCGCGCACGGTGGCCAAGTGGGCAGGGGTTGCGCAATTCCACCAACGCAGCGCTGTGCCGCGCAAAAGCAAGCTCGATGCCTATAAAGGGCAGATCGTTCGCTGGCTGGATGCCCATCCCTACAGCGCACAGCAGCTCTTCCAGAGAATTCGCGAGGCGGGCTATCAGGGCGGAATCACCATCGTCAACGACTACGTGCATCGCATACGACCGCGCCGCCAAGAGGCGTTTCTCAAGCTCTAATTTGCCCCCGGCGAATGTGCCCAGGTCGATTGGGGTGAATTTGGCACCATCTCCGTGGGCGCGACGCGCCGGCGCTTGAGCTTCTTTCTGATGGTGCTGTGCCATAGCCGGCGCATGTACCTGGAGTTCACCGTCTCGCAGACGATGGAATTCTTTCTGGCCTGCCACGAGAACGCATTTACGGCCTTTGCAGGGGTTCCGCGTCGCATCATGGTGGACAACTTAAAGTCGGCGGTATTACAGCGCCTGATCGGCGCGGCGCCCGTGTTCAATGCGAAGTATCTGGATTTCTCCCGTCACTGGGGTTTCCAGATTAGCCCCTGCAACGTGCGCAGCGGCAACGAGAAGGGCCGTGTCGAGAATGGCGTGGGCTACGTCAAGAAGAATTTCCTGGCCGGGTTGGAATTGGCCGAGTTCGCCGCGATGCAGCCTGCGGCCACGCTGTGGGTGGACACGGTAGCCAACGTGCGTATCCACGGGGCGACCCAGCAGCGCCCGATTGATCGCTTCGAGCAAGAACGTGCTCATCTATTGCCCCTCAATGCGGCGGGCTTCGATTTGGCGCGGGTAGGCACGGTGCGCGCCACCAAGCAGTTTCGGGTGCCTCTGGATAGCAATCACTACTCGGTGCCCGCGCGCTACGCAGGCGAACTCTTGACGCTCAAGGCCTATGCCGAGCGTGTGTGCATCTATGCGGGCGAACAACTGATTGCGCGCCATGCCCGCAGCATGGATCGGCATCAGGACATCGAAGATCCTGAGCACGCGCAGCAACTCCTGGCGCAAAGAAAAAGCGCCCGCGAGCAGCGACTGCTATCGCAGTTCCTGGCACTGTCGCCGCGCGCCCAAGCCTACCGCGAGGGATTGGAGGCCAAACGCGTCAATGCGCGCGTGCATCTCCGGAAGATCCTCGCGCTGGCGGAGATTCACGGCAAAGACGAGGTGGCACGAGCCCTCGATGATGGGCTAGAGCTGCAGGCTTTTAGCGCCGAGTACATCGCCAATATTCTGGGCGCGCGCAGGCGCATCAGCCCCGAGCCGGCCGCCCTGCAACTCACGCGGCGCGCCGATTTGCTCGAACTGGAATTACCCGAACCCGACCTATCCATCTACGACCGCGACCCAGGAGACGACGATGAGAACACGCCGTGATCAAGCCCATCCCGATACCGATGCCCTGCGCGCGCACCTTGGCGCGTTGCGTCTGCCCTTCATGCTGGAGAACCACCAGGCGCTCTGCCAAACCGCCGCCGATAAACAATGGTCGCACCTGGACTACCTCTCGGAGTTGGCAAACGGCGAGGCGGCAGCACGCTATGATCGCCGCGTGCAACAGTGCATCAAGCTGGCGCGCTTCCCGGTAGTAAAAACTCTGGATCAGTTCGATTGGAACTGGCCCACCAAGATCAACCGTTTGCTCATCCAGAATCTATTTCACCTGGACTTCGTCAAGCAGCACGCCAACGTGGTGTTCATCTCGGGCACCGGCCTTGGCAAGAGCCATCTCATGAGCGCGCTGGGCCATGCCGCCTGTCTTCGTGGTCATTCGGTGTTATTTACCGGCGCCATCGAAATCATCAACACGCTGGCCGCAGCCCACGCCGGGGGCAGCATTAAGCGCGCGCTCAACCATTACATCAAGCCTCGGGTGCTGTGCATCGACGAACTGGGCTACCTGCCCATCGACAAGTTCGGCGCCGACTGCCTGTTCCAGATCATCAGTCACCGCTACGAGCGTGGCGCCACCCTGATCACCACCAATCGGGTCTACAAGCAGTGGGCGAGCATCTTCAACAACGACGCCGTCCTCACCTCGGCTTTGCTTGACCGACTGCTCCACCACGCCGAGACCGTACGCATCGAGGGTAAGAGCTATCGCTCCAAGGGACAGGTCGAAGTCTGACGCGCCGCCGCGTTCACCACAATATTGCTTGCGCCCAACACTTGTCGCGATCCAAATCCCTCTGAAATTTCAAGCCGGTGGAATTCCTACACGTTCGCACCGGTGCCCACATTGGTCCTTTCTTTGCTGAATTACGGCCATTCCTGAAGCCGTCTTGCACACCGCTATTGCGCAAGCTTTGACAAACCCTCCGCCGGTCCGGCGGGCTGCTAGAACTCGATGGGATCCACATCCAGATGCCAGCGTGCGCCGCGCGAGCGCATCGCATGCAGCCGGGCGCTCCAGTCGCGCAGGAATTCCTGCAGCAGCGGCCGCGACTGCGATTGCAGGACCACTTGCGCGCGCGACAATCCGGCCAGGCGGGCGAGCGACATGGGCGCCGGATCGTACACCGTCAATCCGTCGGGAACGCCCGGCGCAAGTGCGAGCGCGCTGTGCAGGAACAGCAGTGCCTCATCGCCTTCTTTTGCTTCGGCGCGCAACGCGGCTTCAAACACGAACGGCGGGAAGCCGGCTTGCTGTCGTTCCGCCAACACGCTTTCGGCAAAGCGCGCGTAGTCGTGGCGCCGCAGCGCCTGGTAGAGCGGGTGGTGCGGATAGCGGGTCTGGATCATCGCCGTGCCCGCGGCGCCGGCGCGGCCGGCACGCCCGGTAACCTGTTGCAGTTGCGCAAACAGGCGCTCGCTGGCGCGGTAGTCGCTCGCGAACAGGCCGCTGTCGGCATTCAATACACACACCAGGGTCAGCCGCTCGAAATGATGGCCTTTGGCGAGTATCTGCGTGCCCACCAGGATGTCGGCCGCGCCGCCTTTGGCTGCGGCCAGCAGATGTTTCAGTTCGCCGTGTTGGCGCGTGGTGTCGCCGTCGATACGGATGATTTTCGCTTCGGGAAAACGCGCCGCCAGGGTGGCCTCGACGCGCTGCGTGCCGCGGCCGAAAGGCTGCAGGTCGAGGCTGCCGCAATCCGGGCAGCTGCGCGGGACGTGTTCGGCGTGACCGCAGTGATGGCAGCGCAGCAGGCGCTGTCCCAGGTGAACCACCAGATGCGCCGAGCAGCGCGGGCAGCCGCTGACCCAGCCGCAGGAGGGGCACGCCAGCACCGGCGCATAGCCGCGCCGGTTGAGAAACACCATCGACTGTTCGCCGCGCTCCAGGCGCCGGGCGAGCGCTTCGATGAGCGGCTCCGAAAACCCGTCCTTCGCCGCGCTTTGGCGCAGGTCCACCAGCTGAATTTCCGGCAGCACCGCCTGCGGATGCGCGCGCCGGGTGAGCTTCATCAGGCGGTAGCGTCCTGAGGATGCGTGCTGCCAGCTTTCGAGCGAGGGCGTCGCCGAGGCCAGCAGCACCGGCACGCCGCGCGCGCGGGCCCGGACGATGGCCAGGTCGCGTGCCGAATAGCGCAGCGACTCCTGTTGCTTGAATGACGCATCCTGCTCTTCGTCAACCACGACGAGCGCGAGCCGCGGCATGGGAGCAAACACGGCGAGGCGTGTGCCGAGCACGATGTCGGCGCGTCCCCGATGGGCGTCCAGCCAACTGCGCGCCCGTTCCATTTCGGCCATTGCGCTGGTCTGGATCGACAGCAGCGCGCCGGGAAAGCGTTTCCGGAAGACTTCCTCGATCGCCGGGGTCAGGCCGATTTCGGGGACCAGCACCAGCACCTGGCCGCCGGCTGCAAGCGCATCGGCGATGAGATGAAGATAGACCTCGGTCTTGCCGCTGCCGGTGATGCCGAACAGCAATTGCACCGAAAACCCGTTTGCCCATTCGCGGGCGGCCGACAATGCCTGTTGCTGGCCGGTGGTGAGGACCGGACCGGGAACAAATGCAGGTTTGGAGCGTGGCGCCGCAACGGCCGTGGCGATGCCGCAGGCCAGCAAATCACGCAGCACGACCCGGGCGGTTTTACCGAGGACGGCTATTTCATCCAGCGTAGCGGCGCCCCGGGCGAGGCGTTCGGTGACGGCTTGCCGGATTTTCTGCCGGGTTCTCGAAGGAGCGGCGGCGCCAGTGTCCGCAACCGCCAGCGCGTAGTGCGCGGGCGCAGCGGGCAGCGGCTTCGCGGTGCGCAACCTCGGCGGCAGCCCGAGCGCCATGACTTCGCCGATCGGCTTGTGATAGTACCCTGCACAAAATTCCGCCAGCGCGATCCAGTCCGCGGGCAGCGGCGCGACGTCGCGCAGTATTTTTTCAACCGGCCGAAGCTTCAGCGGATCGATTTCCGACTCGCGGGCGACGCCGGCAATGACGCCGACCAGGCTTTTCCGTCCGAATGGCACCAGCACGCGGTATCCGACATCGGACGCGACGGCTTCGTCGCAGCGGTAATCGAAGCACCGCGGCAGGGGCACGTCCAGGGCAACCCGCACGATCGTCATGGCGTGCGGCTCAAACCGGGTGTGCCAGCGCTGCCGCCCACCCTGCTGATGAAGTCATTTCTTGGATTTGTGACCCAAGCATTATGAAAATAATGATATTTCAAAGTTCTTCACAGAAATTGTGGACAAGCATGTGAATAACTCTGTCACTTCGCTGTAACTTGCGTTGCGGAAAAGGAATTTTGCTGCTGCCTAAAATCGGATCGTGAAAAATAGAGCTGTTAAAACAAAGATATAATCAAATTCTCCGGGCTAGGGCCTGAAAAGCCCCGCCAGTCGGGGCGTTTGGGGCTGCGTGTGCATAACTGCCGTGTGGCGACCTTTAAACAACACCAGCGGGAAGGTCGCGTCAGGAAGGTTTCTGACGACTCAATTGGTGCACCGCGCTAACCAGGGCGGCCACATTTTCGGGCGGCGTAAACTGCGAGACGCCATGTCCCAGATTGAATACATGCCCTGGACCCGGACCAAAAGCCGACAGGACTGCTCCGGCTTCGCGGCGAATGATGTCGGGCGATGACAACAGCACTGCGGGATCCAGGTTTCCCTGCAGGGCGGCCCGAGATCCGATGCGCTGGCGCGCTGCGCCGATATCGGTGCTCCAATCGATTCCGACGCAATCACAGCCGATGGCGGCAATCTTTTCCAGCCATGCGCCGCCGCCTTTGGTGAATACGATAGCCGGCACGCGCCGGCCATCGCACTCGCGTTTCACGGTGGCGAGGACTTGTTCGAGGTAGCGTAGCGAAAATTCCTGGTACGCGGCATGCGAAAGATTCCCGCCCCAGGTATCGAACAGCATGATGGCGTGAACGCCTGCATCGATCTGGGCGTTGAGATACGCCGCCACGGCGGCCGCGTTGGTCGCGAGGATCCGGTGCAGCAGGTCGGGCCTGCGGTAGAGCATCCCCTTGGTCACTCGGAAATCGTCGCTCGCTCCCCCTTCGATCATGTAGCAAGCCAGGGTGTACGGGCTGCCGGCAAAACCGATGAGCGGCAGCCGCTGCTGCAGCGCGCGCCGGATTTCGCTGATCGCATCGGTCACGTAGCGCAATTCTCCGGCGGGATCGGGGACCCGGAGCCGCGCGACGTCGCCCTCGTCGCGTACCGGGCGCTGGAATTTCGGTCCTTCGCCCTGCGCGAAATACAGTCCCAGACCCATGGCATCGGGAATGGTCAGGATGTCCGAGAACAGGATGGCGGCGTCGAGCGGAAAACGCTCCAGCGGCTGCAAGGTCACCTCAGTGGCCAGGCTCGGCGTTTTGCAAAGCGTCAGGAAACTTCCGGCCTGTTTTCGCGTGGCGTTGTATTCGGGGAGGTAGCGGCCTGCCTGCCGCATCAGCCAGATCGGCGTGTAGTCGGTCGGCTGCCTCAGCAGCGCGCGGATGAAGGTATCGTTGTTGAGCATGAAAGTACGCGCTGGCGAGGTCGTAAGCGACGGTCGGAATGCCCGGGGCACCGTCTAGTTGTTGTTTTGTGCCACAGCGCGGGCGAAACGGCAATCCGCCTGCGCGCAGGCCTGCACATCTGGAAAACGGGCAGCCGGTCCGGACGTAGCGGAGGAAAGCGACGCGGCGATCTGCCGATTGCGCCCTATAACTTCATCAAGCGCGTGGTGATGAAGTCCCATTCGCGCGGATCCACCGGCATGATCGAAAGCCGGTTGCCGCGCGCAAGCAGCCGCATCCCGGCAAGTTCAGGATGGAGGCGCAACCGGGCAAGGCTCACCAGCGGTGTCTTCTTCACCAAAGTGACGTCGACGTTCAGCCAGCGCGGTGCGTCGCGCGGGGATTTCGGGTCGAAGTACGGACTGTTGCGCTCAAATTGCGTCATATCCGGATAGGCGGTGCTGTTCACCGTCGCAATTCCGGCGATGCCCGGCTCGGGGCAACTGGAGTGATAGAAGAAAACCTTGTCTCCGACGCGCATCTGGTCGCGCATGAAATTGCGCGCCTGATAATTGCGGACGCCAAACCAGGCGGTGGTTTGTTTCGGCGCGGCGATGAGATCATCGATGCTGAACTCGTCTGGCTCGGACTTCATCAGCCAGTAGCGCATCCCGGATTCGCCTCCCGCAAAAAGGAACGCAGGCTCATCGCCTGCGTTTCCCGGTAACACGGTAGCTGCCAAAAAAACAAACGGGTGCCCCCCGCGATGCCGTTGGGCCGGACTCCTGAACCGGAGGTTCAAGGCGGTTACTTTCCGGTCATATCAGGTTCATCCGGCCGGATGCAGCCTAGACTCCATCCGGGGACGCTCACAACAATGACACTGGGCCGCAACCTAAGTCACCAATGTTGGTTCAAGAATTTACGGGCCGTCGCAAACACCTCAGGGGACAAAGCTCGAGCGGCGCAGCAGCGGAACATTCGCAGCGGCCCGCGGACCGCGGACCTGAATCGTCAGAGCAACTTGTCCTGCTGCGAAAGCGTCTCTGTCAGCGTCGCTTCCATGGCAGCCATTCTACGCTTCCACGATTCGGAGTCAAAGCCGTTGTGATTTTTTTTTGCGATGAGCAACTCGTGGGCGATGTTCAGTGCCGCCATCACCGCAATGCGCTCGGCGCTGGCGACTTTGCCGGCGCTTTTGATCTCGTTCATTTTGCGATCGAGATACTCGACCGCGGCTGTCAGCGCCTCCCGTTCCTCGTCGGCGCACGCCACCTTGTAGGCGCGTCCCATGATGGATACATCGAGCGTCTTGGGTTTTGCAGTCATCTCCCGCTCTCAGCCAGGTAGTTGTTTCAGCAAGCCTTCCAGCCGGGCCCGCGCATGATCTATTTTTTCGCCCAGTTGGGATCGGTCGTGTTGCAGCGCCAGCAGTTGCCGGCGCAGGTGCAGATTCTCGTCACGCAGGCGCTGGCACAGATGCACGGCTTGACGAATTTTTTCTTCGAGCACGGTCAACGAGGCGTCCATCGCAGCACTATAGTTGCCAAAATCCTGATGCGTCAAGGTTTAAGGGTGGACATTCAATGTAAATTCGTGGCCGCCGCGAGGCGGTACCTGAAAACGCCGGAAGGCGCGTGCCGTCTGGCATCTCGCTGAATTCCAGGAGCGAATCAGAACAGCCCGCCCTGGAAGTATCGATTCGGCCGTCGATAGCGACAGGTTCTCTCGACGTTCACTGTACTCGATGCGGCGGGGTCCCCGACCGGCTGAGGATACCGCGAGGGGGCAGCAACCCGCAGCGGAACGCCGCCGCCGACCTGGCCGCGGTGTATATAATAGGCGCTGCTTTTTTGGTGTCCGGGTCGCCTTGGCGGCCCGGGTGAAACGGGAAACAGGGACCGAAATATTCGGCAACCTGTGCTGCCCCCGCAACGGTAAGCAAGTGCGGTTGCGCTCGACGAGGCTCTCCCCGAGTCTCGAGCCACTGCGGCGATACGCCGCGGGAAGGTGAGCGCATCAAGACTTGTCAGCCCGGAGACCGGCCAAAAAACAGGCGAAGCGGTAGCGGGAGGCTGCCTTCGGTGCGCCGGCAATGCGCCACAAGGTGCTGCGCCTGCATTCCGGATTCTCCCGTGACGCTTCACGTCACGTAACGGCCCGCGGGGACGCAGGCTGTTTAATGGAGAACGCCAATGGGTAATCAACGCCTGCTTCACTTGCATTTGATCGGTTCGCTATTCCTTTCGCTTTCCACGCCGGCTGCGGCGCAATCGCAGGACGAAAGCACGCGCGACGCGGTAGTCGTCACTGCATCGCGGCTGGAACAGCCGTTGACCGACGCCATCGCCCACACCACGGTAATCACACCAAAGGAGATCCGCGAGTCGCAGGCCGTCGATCTGCCCAGCCTGCTGCGCCGGGAAGCCGGCTTCGAGTTCGTGCAGAACGGCGGCATGGGCACGGTGACCGGGATTTTTCTGCGTGGCGGCGACGGCCGGCAGGTGCTGGTCCTGATCGATGGCGTACGGGCCGGCTCGGCCACGCTGGGTACCACTCAGATCGAGGGTGTGATGCTCGAACAGGTCGAGCGGGTGGAAATTGTGCGCGGCAACGTTTCTGCGCTGTACGGCGCCGGCGCCACTGGCGGCGTGATTCAGATTTTCACCAAGCAAGGCTACGGCGCGCCGCGTGCCGAGGCAGGGGCAATGGTGGGCGCACGCGGCACCTCACGTGTTTCGGCCGGTTATCGCGGCAGCGTGGAGAACACCCGATTCAGCCTGAACGTGTCGCGGTTCCAGACCGGGGGAGTCTCGGCGATCGACGCACAACAAGCACCCAGGGCCAATCCTGATAGCGATGGCTACCGCAATTCAAGTTTTTCCGGGCAGATCGCCCAGCGCCTTGCCGATGGACATGAAATTGGCCTGCGCGCGTATCAGAACCATGGCGAAGTCGATTTCGATAACGCGTTCGGTGCCCCGACCGACCGCAACCGTTCGGAAAACGCCGTGTCAAGCTACGCCTTGTACGCCAACAACCGGCTCACCTCCGTCTGGAATTCGCGCCTGACCCTGGCCGAAGGCGCCGACAAGGGAAAAAACTTCACCAACAATCTGACCCCGACGCGCACCGACACCCGCAATACCCAGTTGCAGTGGCAGAACGATTTTCGACCGACGCAGGATCACACTATTACGGCCGGGATGGAGCGCCAGCTCCAGCGCGTCCAAAGCACCACCCCCTATCCTGTCACGGGACGCAATGTGAACAGCTCGATGCTGGCCTATAACGGCCGTCTCAGCGCGCATCAATTCCAGGCGAGCATCAGGCGCGACCGGTATTCCGATTTCGGGAAAGCCGATACCTGGCTGGCCGGCTACGGCTACGACATTACGTCGCACTGGAAGGCGACGGCCATGCGTTCCAATGCGTTCACCGCACCCACCTTCAACCAATTGTTCTTTCCGGGATTCGGCAATCCCAACTTGCAACCGGAGTGGAGCAGCAGCAACGAACTGGGGCTGCAGTATTCGGTCGAGCGGCATTTGCTGCGTGTCGCCACCTTTCGCACTGCTTACCGGAACCTGATCGACACGCCGGCCCCCACTTTCCTGCCGCAGAACGTCGCTCGGGCGCGCGTCGAGGGTACCGAGATGAGCTACGCAGGGCGATTGGACGGCTGGGATCTACGCGCAAGCTTGACCGTGCAGGATCCGATCAACACCGTCACCGGTGCGCAGTTACGCCGCCGCGGCACCACTTTCGGAAACGTGGCGGTGAACACGACGTTTTCCGGCTGGCGATTGGGATCTGAAGTCATTGTCAGCGGGACGCGGCCCGACAACGACATTGTCAGCGGTGCGCCGGTGACGCTCGGCGGCTACAAGCTCGTCAATCTTACGGCACGCCGGCCGCTGGGCAACAATGCTTTCATCGCCGCCCGGCTGGAAAATCTGTTCGACGAACATTACCAGCTTGCGCAGGGCTTCAACGTGCCGGGTCGCGGCTTGTTCGTCTCGCTCGGCTGGCAGCAGTAGGGGTGCGCTTGCGGCGCGCGCTGCTCATCTGGCTGATACTTTCCGGGGTCACGCTCGCGGCATTCGGGCTTGCATTGGCCAGCGGCAGCAGTCGGCTGGCGCCGCTCGAACTGCTGCGGGCGCTATTCACTCCGGGCGACAGCATCGCCCACGAAATAGTCATTGGGCTGCGCCTGCCGCGTGCGCTGGCGGCCTTCGCGACCGGCGGGCTGCTGGCGCTGGCGGGAGCCTTGATGCAAGTCCTGCTGCGCAATCCGCTCGCCGATCCATATGTGCTGGGCCTGTCGGGTGGCGCTGCGGCCGGCGCACTGGGCGCCATGCTGGCCGGGCTCGGCGCGCTCGCCGTCAATCTCGGCGCGGCGTTTGGCGCGCTCGCGGCAATCGTCCTGTTATTTGCGCTCGCCCGGCGCGATTTCGCCCGCCAGCAGATATTCGGCGCGCTCGACGCGTCGCCGCGCCTGTTGCTCACCGGTGTCATGCTTGCCTCCGGCTGGGGGGCCGTCATTACCATGATGTTTGCGCTGGCGCCCGAAGCCAGGCTGCGCGGCATGCTGTTCTGGCTGATGGGTGATTTGAGCGGCGCGCAATCGTGGGCGCCCGCGTTGCTCGCGCTGGCGGCTGCGCTCCTGGTGATCTATCCGATGGCCCGCGATCTCAATGTGCTGCTGCGCGGCGAGATGATCGCGCACGCGCTCGGCGTACATGTCGTGTCACTGCGCCGCATCCTCTGCCTGGTTGCCTCGGTGGCAACGGCGCTCGCCGTGACCACCGCCGGCGCCATCGGTTTCATCGGATTGGTGGTGCCGCATGCACTGCGCCTGGCCCTCGGCAATGATCAGCGCATGCTGCTGCCGGCCTCGGCACTGGCCGGCGGCGCGCTGCTGTTGCTCGCCGACACCGCGGCGCGCACCGTCATCGCGCCGCAGCAACTCCCGGTCGGCGTGATCACCGCGCTGATCGGCGTGCCTTCCTTCCTGTTCCTGCTGACGCGCGATCCGGGAAAAGCGTGAACGCGCCGCTGCTCGAGGTGGAGGGATTGATGCTCGAAGTGGGTGGGCGCACCCTGGTGCGCGAGTTGAGTTTCCGGCTCAACGCCGGCGAGATGTGGTGCATGCTCGGCCCGAATGGTGCCGGCAAAACCACCTTCCTGCATACCGCGGTGGGGCTGCGTGAGCCGCAGGGCGGCACGGTACAACTGGCCGGCCGCAGGCTGCATGACTGGACGCCGGCCGAGGCGGCAGGCCTGCGCGGCTTCCTGCCGCAGACGCTGTACGATGCGTTTAGCGCGAGCGTGCTGGACAGCGTGATGCTGGGACGCCATCCGCATCTCGCCCGTTGGCAATGGGAGGGCGAAGGCGACCGCGACATCGCACTGGCCGCGTTGAAGGTGGTTGATCTCGCCGAATTCCAAGACCGCGACGTGTTGACGCTGTCCGGCGGGGAGCGCCAGCGCGTGGCATTGGCGTCGCTGCTTGCCCAGGACGCGTCGCTGCTGCTGCTCGATGAGCCGGTGTCGCACCTGGACCTGCATCACCAGGTGCTGGTGCTGACGCATCTCGGACGACTCGCCCGCGAACGCGGCACGGGCGTGCTGTTTACGGTGCACGATCTCAATCTGGCCGCACGCTTTGCCAGTCACGCCCTGATTCTCACGCCGCAGGGCGTGGTGCGGCACGGGCTCATAGGCGAGGTAATGACCGAGTCCGACCTTGGGTGCGCGTTCGGCCACCGTGTGACGCGCATCGAGGTGGCCGGCAGAACGCTGTTTGTGCCGGAGTGAGAATGACAGCGAACGGCGAATCCGGCGAACGTGACGACATCAACAGGCGCCACACTATCCGCATGCAGCGCAAAAAGGCGGTGGTAGGTGCGTATTCCGGCCGCGGCGCGCTCATCGCGTCGTACCTGCACGCGTGCTTTCCGTCCAATCCGGCGGCTGTGGCCGCATTGCTGACCGGGTCCGCATGATCGCGCCGCTTTTTCATCTCCACCTTTTTGTTGCCGCCGTGCTGATGCTTGGCAACGCCGCGGCGTCCGCCGAGATCCGCCTGACCGACGACAGCGGCAGGACCGTAACGCTCAAAGAACCTGCGCGGCGCATCATCACCCTGGCGCCGCACATCGTCGAGTTGCTGTTTGCCGCCGGGGCCGGCGAGCGCATTGTCGGTGCGGTCGAATACAGCAACTATCCGGAGGCGGCAAAGCGCATTCCGCGTATCGGCGACAGCGCGCTGCTCGATCTGGAGCGCATTGTTGCCCTGAAGCCCGACCTGATTGTGGTGTGGCAACACGGCAACGCGCAGCGCCAACTCGACAAACTCCTGAGCCTGGGAATTCCCGCGTACTACAACCAGCCAAACAGGCTCCCCGATATAGCACACTCGATCGAAAACTTTGGCCGACTGGCGGGCACCGAAGCGATAGCGCTCACCATTGCGCAAGCGTTCACCGCGCGCGAGGCGCAGTTGCGCGCCCGTTACACCGGGCGCGCGCCCGTGAGTGTGTTTTATCAGATATCGGAGAATCCGCTGATGACCATCAACGGCGAGCACATCGTCAGCGACCTGATCCGCATGTGCGGCGGTCAGAACGTGTTTGCCGGCCTGAAGCCCCTGGTGCCGGTCATTTCGAACGAGGCCGTGCTGATGGCGAATCCCGAGGCGATTGCCGGGGCGACCTCCGAGGTCAACACGCGGGGCAATCTGGATAACTGGAAAAGATGGCCGCGCCTCAGAGCGGCGGCGCGCGACAATCTGTTTGTCATCCACACCGAACTCATCAGCCGTTACGGGCCGCGCATCCTGGACGGCGCACAGCAGATATGCGAGCACCTGGATGCGGCGCGGGCGAAGAGGAAATGAGCTAGCAGCGCATCGCCGGGCGCGACTACCGAAGGGCCCGGGTAACCGGAGCGCTGCGGTGCGGTGGTGGCGCGACGCCGAGACCCGGATCTAGCGTGATAAAGCACAGCACAATGGCCGGACCGCGCGGAACGCTGATGGTGCAGGGCACGACTTCGGATGCCGGCAAGAGCACGCTGGTTGCGGGTTTATGCCGCGTGCTCGCCCGCCGCGGGGTGCGTGTCGTGCCGTTCAAGCCGCAGAACATGGCGCTGAACAGCGCGGTGACGGCCGACGGCGGCGAGATCGGCCGCGCGCAGGCGTTGCAGGCGCAGGCCGCAGGTGTACCGCCGCACAGCGACATGAATCCGGTGCTGCTCAAACCGAGCTCCGACACGGGCGCGCAAATCATCATTCATGGCAAGGTGTGCCTGGACATGGACGCGCGCACCTATCATGAGTACAAGCCTCGCGCGATGGCAGCGGTGCTGCAATCCTATCGCCGCCTGCAAGCGCAGTACGACTGCGTGCTGGTGGAAGGCGCCGGCAGTCCGGCCGAGGTGAACCTGCGCGAGCGCGACATCGCCAATATGGGTTTCGCCGAGGCGGTCGATTGCCCGGTGGTGCTGGTGGCCGACATCGACCGTGGCGGCGTGTTCGCGCATTTTGTCGGCACGCTGGCATGCCTGTCCGCCTCCGAGCAGGCCCGGATCCATGGCTTTGTCATCAACCGCTTTCGCGGCGATATGGGGCTGCTCGCGCCGGGCCTCGCATGGCTGCAGCAAAAAACCGGCAAACCGGCGTTCGGCGTACTGCCCTATCTGCACGGCCTGCACCTTGACGCCGAGGACGCAATCAAGACCGAGCAAGGCGAAAAGACGCAAGGCGAGCGGCTGCGCGTTATCGCCCCGGTGTTCCCGCGCATCAGCAATCACACCGACTTCGACCCGCTGCGCGCGCATCCGCAGGTGGAGTTCAGCTTCGTCGGACCGGGCATGCGCAAGCCGCGCGCCGACCTGATCGTGCTGCCGGGCTCGAAGAGCGTGCAGGCCGATCTTGACTGGCTGCGGCAGGAGGGCTGGGGCCCGGAAATCAGCCGGCATCTGCGTTACGGCGGCAAGCTGCTCGGCCTATGCGGCGGCATGCAGATGCTGGGCACGATGCTCCACGATCCGCATGGTCTGGAGGGTGCGCCGGGAAGCCGGCCCGGCCTCGGACTGCTCGACTACGAGACGACTGTCGGGCCGGACAAGCAGTTGCGCCAGGTCCATGGCCATTTACGCGAATCCGGCGCCCGCGTCTCAGGATACGAGATACATATGGGTGTCAGCGCCGGACCGGCGCTCGCGCGTCCCGCAATCCAATTCGACGACGGCCGCCCCGACGGCGCGCTTTCCGCGGACGGCCAGGTATTCTCAACCTATCTGCACGGCCTGTTCGAGGCCCCGCAGGCATGCACCGCACTGCTGGCGTGGGCGGGGCTGTCGCGCCCGGTACCGGTGGATTACGCCGCGTTGCGCGAGGCAGGCATCGATCGGCTTGCCGACGCGCTCGAGGAGCATGTGCAGATCGACCGGTTGCTTGCCACTATGCGTTAGCCCACTGCGCGGCCAGGCGACACGCACCGGCGGGTTTCCGCACGGCGGGCAGGTACCGTTGCCTGGTCCGCGCTGGGCTTCTGCTAAGGTGCGCGCATGCCGTACCGGCTGAACGATGCCATCGACGCGGACGGGCTCAAACGCGGCTTAGCAAGCTTCGCCATCATGGCGACGTGCTGCTTGCCTCCCCGGTATTTTCGGTGTTGAAGCGGCGCGTAGCAGCCGCCCAGACTCACCGCCTAATCAAGCCACTTTCCAGCACGATCATGCTAATATCTGGCAATGTCAGTCGCCAGCAGCCTCTTCTCCGACAGCCAGACCCGCATCTTCCGCTGGCTCTTCGGCCAGCCTGACCGCGGTTTCCACCTGAGCGAGCTCCGCCGGCTCACCGGCCTGGGCAGCGCCTCCATACAGCGAGAGCTCAATCGTCTCGCCGGCGCGGGCTTGATAAGCTCGGAGCGGGTCGGAAACCTGCGCCGCTTCCAGGCCAACCCGCAAAGTCCGGTCTACGGCGAGCTGGTAGCTCTGACGCGAAAGACGCTGGGCGCGGAGCCGTTGCTGCGCGAGGCACTGCAATCCCTCAACCCGAAAGCTGCCTGGATCTACGGCTCAATGGCAAAGGAGACCGACACGGCGAAGAGCGACATCGACGTGATGCTGATCGGCAGGAGCCTGTCTCTGGGCAAAGTGCTCGAAGCGCTGCTTCCGCTCGAGGCGCAGCTCGGCCGCAAGATCAATCCGACGATCTTGACGCCGGTCGAGTTCAAGCGCCGCCGCGCCGAGCCCGATTCGTTCGTAAGCCGCGTGCTCGCGCAGCCCGTCATTCAACTGGCCGGGGACCCGATTGAGCCTGCCGGCGCTGGATAACCTCGTGCGCATCGGCCAGCTCAAGGCCGAGGCACGCAACGAGGCCGAGTGCCGCCGCCTGCTGGCGATGGCGCGCACCCACCTGGCGGACTCAGGCCTCGCGGGCGCGTCCCGCGAAGGCCGGTTCCTCAGCGCCTACAACGCCGCGCATGCGGCAGCGCTCGCCGCGCTGCGGCACCACGGATACCGCAGCGAGAACCGCTTTACCGTGTTCCAGTGCCTCGCACACACGCTGAGCTGGGCCGCAGCGCGCTGGCGGGTGCTGGATGCCGCACACCAGAAGCGCAATCTCGCCGAATACGAGGGCCTGCTGGAAGTGGAAGACTCGGCCGTCGCGGAGCTGCGCACGCTGGTCGCGCAATTGATCAACGAAGCCTCCGCGCTGGTCCCACCGTAGTCTCTGTCTTCCCGCTATTTCCGGAGGAGCGGAGCTGCTTTGCAGTTTCTCTACGCCGAGTCAACTGATGGCCGACAAGCGGAGGGTTTAATCTCCGGTCGCGTCCAGTCAGTCGCCCGGTAACCCCCGGTCGGATACCAACGGGGCGCGAAGTGAGCGACGAAGAAAAGCAGCGCGTCAATCTGGAACGCAACACGTTCCATGGAGAGTGGAACTGCATCATCAAACCAAACGTCTCAAAAACTTGAGAACTTTATTTACAGCTCCCAAGCGAAACTGCCGCATCGTGGGCCGGGTCATCGAGCGGTTCATTCGACTACCTCATCCGCCCGCAATAGCGAGCATCTCGCCAATTCGAGATGGTCATGGATCTCGAAACCGCCAAGGCGCTTGGCTTACTTCGTTTCTGCTAAGGTGCGCGCATGCCGTACGGGCTGAACGATGCGATCGACACGGGCGCTCTGCAACGCGCGCTCGTTATCAAGCTTCGCCATCATGGCGACGTGCTGCTTGCCTCCCCGGTATTTTCGGTATTGAAAAAGCGGGCGCCGGGCATTGAAATCGACGCCCTGATCTATGCGGACACGCGTGAGATGCTGCTGTTCCACCCGGCCATTGCGCAAATCCACGTGATCGACAGAAACTGGAAGCAGGCCGGTGTTATCGATCGCTGCAAAGCGGAGCGGGCGCTTTTCTCGGCGCTGCGCGCGCGGCGCTACGATCTGCTCATCCATCTCTCGGAGCATCCGCGCGGCGCCTGGCTGGCGCGCGCGCTGCGGCCGCGCTACGCGGTGGCCCCGGACTATCGCGACCAGGGCGGTTTCTGGAAGCGCAGTTTTTCGCATCGCTACGCGTTGCCGTTCAACCCGCGGCGGCCGATGGCCGAGTGGAATCTCGATGCGCTGCGCCGCCTCGGCATCCAGCCCGGCGAGGATGAGCGCGGACTGGTGCTGGTGCCGGGCGAGGCGGCGGAGCGCGAGGCCGAAACATTGCTCGCCGCGGCCGGCGTTGCCCCCGGACAGTTTGTCCACCTGCATCCGGGGTCGCGCTGGCAATTCAAATGCTGGCCGGCGGAGCGCACCGCGGCGCTGATCGATGCCCTCGCCGAGCGCGGCGAACGGGTGGTGCTTACCGCCGCGCCGGATGCGGATGAGCAGGCGCTGATCGCGGCAATTTTGTCCAAAACCAGGTCAAAGCCCATCGATCTCTCCGGTAAGCTTTCGCTCAAGAGCCTGGCCGCGTTGACCGCGCGGGCCCGCCTTTTCATCGGCGTGGACTCGGCGCCCATGCATATTGCGGCGGCGATGGGCACGCCGGTGGTGGCGTTGTTCGGACCCAGTGGCGAAGCCGAATGGGGTCCCTGGCAGGTGGCGCACCGGATCGTGGCATCGCATCGCCATCCGTGCCGCCCCTGCGGCCAGGCCGGCTGCGGCGGCAGCCGGGTCAGCGATTGCCTGGCGACGCTCCCGGTGCAATCGGTGCTTGAGGCCGCGCTGGCCCTGCTGCCGCGGTGAGAGGTATCGGTTCGCTTCCGGCGATGCACCCGATTGGCGATGCGCAGGCGCTGTGCGCTGATCCGGGACGGTTGCGCGGTGCTGTATCGCGTACTCCGGCGCGGCCCACCCCGGCATGAGGCTGGCAATCGTCAGGCAGCGCTACAACCCGCATGGCGGCGCGGAACGCTTCGTCGAGCGCGCCATGGACGCATTGCAAAGGCGCGGTGTCGGGGTCACGGTGCTGGCACGGCAATGGCAAACAGGTCTGCCGTTGCCGCAGGACGCAAGCAACGCCGGCCGGCAAACCGATGTGCTCCGCTGCGACCCGTTCTTCCTCGGCAGCGTCTGGCGTGACGCGGGTTTCGCCCGTGCCGCCTGCCGGCGCCTGGAACAGTTGCCATTCGATCTGGTGCAGTCGCATGAGCGGATCGCCTGCTGCGACGTGTTCCGCGCCGGCGACGGCGTTCATGCGCAGTGGCTGGCGAACCGGCAGGCGGCCGGCGGCGCACTGCTCGGCCTTTGCGTTCGTCTGAATCCCTATCACCGCTACACGCTCGCCGCGGAACGCCGGCTGTTCGCCAGTCCGCGGCTGCGGGCGGTGATCTGCAATTCGAACATGGTTAAAAAAGAAATTCGCCGCTGGTTCGGCACCGACGATCGCAGGCTGCACGTCATCTACAACGGTGTCGATCTGGAGGCATTTCATCCACGGTTCAAGGAAGGCCCGGGTAGCGCGCTGCGGGTGCGCCTTGGCATCGCGCCGGACGCCACGGTGTTCCTGTTTGTCGGCAGCGGGTTTGAGCGCAAGGGCGTGCCGCGCCTGCTGCAGGCATTCGCCCAGGGCGCCCCCGCGGATGCCCGGCTGCTGCTCGTCGGCAGCGATCGGCACGCGGCGCGATTCGCCCGGCAGGCGGGGGCAATGGGGATGAGCGCTCGGGTGCATTTTGCCGGGGCGCAGAACGACGTGCGGCCCTGGTATGGCGCGGCGGACTGTTTCGTCCTGCCGACGCTTTACGATCCCTTTCCCAACGCGGCGCTCGAAGCCATGGCGAGCGGCCTGCCGCTCATCACCACCCATCAATGCGGCGCCGCCGAACTGATTGAAGAAGGCAAGGCGGGTTTTGTCTGCGATGCGCTCGATGTCGCGGGCCTCGGCGCCGCGCTCGGCCGCCTCGACCGCGCGTCAGCCGCGATCATGGGCGCCCATGCCCGGGAACGGGCCATGGGATTCGGTGTTGCGGACATGGCTGAACGATTGCTCGGGCTTTATCACAGCTTGCTGGGGGCGTCGTCACCCCGGCCGGGTCCCTCACCCGCGCCAACCCCCCCTGGTTAGCCCGCCGGCCGCCGGAGGGGCGGGGAGTTTCAGTTACAATTCATCATTTTCCAGCGACCCTATGGTGACTGCGCCGACCTCGTCACGGGAGCTGTACCTGCGGCTGCTTGGATATGTCCGGCCGTACTGGCGGGCGTTTGCCCTGGCGGTGCTCGGCATGGTCCTGACCGCCGCGACCGAGCCGCTTTTCCCCGCCTTGATGAGGCCCCTGCTGGACGGCAGCTTCGTCAAGCGCGACGCGAGTCAACTGCATCTGATCCCCATCGCCCTCATCGGTATCTTTCTGCTGCGGGGCGCGCTCACCTACGTCTCGTCCTATTCGCTTGCCTGGGTATCGAACAAAGTCATGGTGGACGTGCGCAATGCCATGTTCGGGCGGCTGATCGACCTGCCCACGCGCTACTACGACGCCCAGTCCTCGGGGGCGCTGATATCCAGGATTGCCTACGACGTACAGGGACTGACGGCTGCCGCCACCAGCGTCCTGACCGTGCTGGTGCGCGATTCGCTCACGGCAGTCGGCCTGCTCGCGTGGCTGGTCTATCTCAACTGGAAATTGACGCTGGTGACCCTGGTGATCGCGCCGGGCATCGCCCTGGCGGTCAAGCTGTTTTCCAGGCGACTGCGCAACATGAGTCTGAAATCGATGCGCACCATGGGCGAGATTACCCACGTGATCGAGGAGACGATCGACTGCCACAAGGTGGTGAAGATCTTCGGGGGCCGGGATTACGAGGCAGCGCGTTTTGACAGGGCGAACGAGACGCTGCGCGGTTACAGCATGCGCCAGGCAATCGCGGCGGCGGCGACGGTGCCGATCGTTCAGACGTTCGCCTCCGTCGCGCTTGCCATCATCATCAGCATCGCGGTCGTCCAATCGGCTGCGAACGAGCTCACCGTGGGTGGATTCGTCTCGTTCATCACGGCAATGCTGATGCTGCTCAGCCCCCTCAGGCACCTCGCCGATGTCAACGCGCCGCTGCAGCGCGGACTGGCTTCGGCGCAAAGCGTATTCCAGTTGCTCGACGAGGTTCCGGAGGAGGACCGGGGCACCCTGCAGCTGGGCCGGTCCGAAGGCCGCATCGAGTTCGACCAGGTATCGCTCACTTATCCCGGCGGCGAACGGCCGGCGCTGGATGGGGTGAGTCTGTCCATCGATCCCGGCCAGACCATCGCGCTGGTGGGTCCGTCGGGCGGCGGCAAGACCAGTCTGGTGAATCTGCTGCCGCGCTTTTATCAGGCGAGCGCCGGCCGCATTCTTGTCGATGGCATGGAAATCCGCGATGTGCGGCTGGAAAGTCTGCGCGCCAACATCGCGCTGGTCAGCCAGGATGTGTCCCTGTTCAACGATACGGTCGCGGCGAACATCGCCTACGGCACCATGAAGACGACCTCGATGGATGCCATCGAGCGGGCGGCGCAGGCCGCCCATGCGCTGCAATTCATCCGCGAGATGCCGCAGGGATTCGACACCCAGATCGGCGAGAAAGGCGTGCGCCTCTCCGGCGGCCAGCGACAGCGGCTCGCCATCGCCCGTGCCCTGCTCAAAGACGCCCCGATCCTGCTGCTGGACGAGGCCACCTCGGCGCTCGATTCGGAATCGGAGCGGCAGGTGCAGGCGGCGCTGGCCACGTTGATGAACGGCCGTACCACCATCGTCATCGCGCACCGGTTATCGACCGTCGAACATGCCCATCGCATCGTCGTGCTGCAGCGAGGCCGCATCGTCGAGACCGGCACGCACGCTGAGCTGCTGGAGCGCAGCGGACTGTACGCCAGGCTGCACCGCATCCAGTTCGCGCTGATTGACGACCTGGCGGACGAACCGGCGAACGACCCGGCGGAGGACAAACCGGCGGCCGAACCGGCGGACGAACCAGCGCGCGCATGAGGCGGCTTTCCATCGTCCATACCGAATCGTCGTGCGGCTGGGGAGGCCAGGAACTGCGGGTCATCATCGAGTCCAGGGGACTGATGGGACGGGGACATGGGGTCCGTATCGCAGCGCCGGCGCAGTCGCGGATTTTCGAGGAGGCGGGGCGGCGGGGTGTGCCGGTGAGCGCTTTGCCGATCGCGCGCAAGTCCTTGCCGGCGCTGCTGGCGATGCGCCGCTTTCTCAGCCGCAGCGACGCCGACATCGTCAATACCCACAGCTCCACCGATTCCTGGCTTGCGTCCGTCGCCTGCAGGCACCTGGGGGTGAAGCGCCGCATTGTCAGGACCCGCCATATTTCCGCGCCCATTCCGGACAATGCGGCGACACGCTGGCTGTATCACAGTGGCACCGATCACATTGTCACCACCGGGGAGGCGCTGCGCCGGCAGGTGATGCGCGAAACCGGCCTTGCGGCGGATCGCGTCACGTCGATTCCGACCGGCGTGGACCTGCAGCAGTTCTCACCCGGCGATGGTCAGGCGGCGCGGCGTGCGCTCGGCCTGCCTGCGGGGGCATTCGTGGTGGGCATCGTGGCGACCCTGCGCAGCTGGAAGGGACACCGCTTCCTGGTCGAGGCGATTGCCGGGATAGCGGATGCCGGGGTGCTGCTCGCCATCGTCGGCGACGGTCCCGGGCGGGACAACCTGCGCCGGCAGGTTGAGTCGCTGGGCATCGCAGCGCGGGTCTTCATGCCCGGGCAGCAGGCCGACGTGGTGCCCTGGTTGCGGGCAATGGATGTGTTCACCCTGCCCTCGTATGCCAACGAAGGCGTTCCCCAGGCCATCGTACAGGCCATGGCGTGCGGGCTGCCCGTGGTCAGCACTGCCGCCGGCGCGATTGGCGAAGTGGTGGTGCCCGGCGTGACGGGCCTCGCGGTGGCGCCGCAGGACGCCGTATCGCTGCGCAATGCCATCGTGCAGTTGCGCGCCGACAGGGCGCTGCGCGAACGCCTGTCGCGCGCCGGACTGGAGCAGGTGCGGGCCCGCCACGGGCTGGAGCCGATGCTCGACCGCATGGAAACGCTGTTTCACACTCTGCAGCAGCGATCCGCCGGCGTGGCCGCGGTGCGCGAAACCGGGCGGGAATGATGCCGCTTGCCGCCGATGCAACCGTGCTGATCGTCAGCGTCGCCCGCATTGGCGACACGCTGCTTGCCACGCCGGTGATGCGCGCGGCACGCGCCGCCGCGCCTCGCGGTGAACTGACGGTGCTCGCCCATCCCCATCGCCTGGAGGTGTTGCGCGGCCTGCCGTTCATCGACCGGTTGCACGGCATCACTAAAAATCGTGCCCGGTGGCGGGGCTGGTTCGGCGGCGGAATGTATGCGCTGGCGCTGGTGTATGGCCGCGATGCGGCGCTGGCGCACTTTGCCTTGCGCGTCGCTGCGCGCGCGGTGGCGTTCGGATTCCCGGGCATGCCGGATGATCCGCGACTGACCCTGGTGCGGCCGGAGGAAGGGACCCATGCCGTTCGGGATCGCGCCCGGCTCGCCACGGCCGCCGGATTCAGGGTCGAGGATGTTCGCCTGGCTTACCGCGTGCTTCCCGAAGAGCGCGAGTGGGCCCGGCGCTATCTCGCCGCGCGCTGGCCCGACCGGACCCGGCCGCTGATCGCGCTGCAGACGCAGAGCTTTCCCACCAAGTCGCACCGCGACTGGCCCATTCATCATTTCGGCGAACTGGCGGGCCGCATCCTGGACGCATGGCCGGAGGCGCGCTTTCTGGTGCTGGGCGATGCCGCGGCACGCGCCAATGCCGCGTCGATGACACGCCGGCTGGGCGGGCGGGCGGCGCTCGCGGCCGGTGAGACCACCTTGCGGGAAAGCGCGGCGCTGATCGAAGCCTGCGATCTGTACGTCGGTGTCGATACCGGTCCGACCCACATCGCAGGCGCGCTCGGCGTGCCCATGGTGGCCCTGTATCACGCCCGCTATCCGGGGCGCAATCTGATGCCGCTGGACCATCCGCTGTGCCGCGTCCTCGAGCAACCGGCCGGCGGCGTCGCGGACGATGCGCATGCGGATATGGCTGGCGTCAGCGTCGATGCCGTCTGGGCCGCCGCCGCTGAACTACTGGCGGCCCGGCGCGGTGTGCCGCGGACGCATGCGGCAACAAGCGCGTGAACCGGCGCGTGAATCAAGGACTGCTGCTGACTCCCTTTGCGGTGTTCCTGTTCATCCTGCCGTTTCCGGGCACGGTGGCGTTGCGGCTGCTGTGCCTCGCGCTGGCGTTCGCGGCGGCGCTATGGAGTTGGCGGCGCCTTTCGCCCGCGCCGATTCCGTGCAGGACCGTGCTCATCCTCTGGTCCGCCGTGGCACTCGCGGCGGTGCCCTGGTCCTTTGATCCTGCTTACAGCCTGGGCGAGTTCAAGAACGAAGTCGGCTACGCGATGATGGCGTTTGTCGCCTTTTTCGCGGTGAGCCGCGGCGCGCGGGAATTGCGCTGGTTCATCGCCGCGCTGGCGCTGGCGGCCCTGGTCATCGCCGTCTGGGGCGGCTACGCGGCGCTGCGCGCCGGGGACTGGCAGGACGGAGGCGGGCATGGCGGCAGGGGAGCCTTGGGCGCCTTCGTCGTTGCCGTGTTCCCCCTGTTCGGCATTGCGGCGGTGGCGGCGCGGCGCCGCAGCGAGCGCATAGTCATCGCCATCGTTCTGATCGGATTGATCGCCATTACCCTGGCCGGACGCCAGCGCATCGTCTGGCCGGTGCTCGCGCTGCAAATCATTCTCGGGATTTTCCTGCTGCGGCGCGCCGGCATGATCATCGCGTCGCCGCGCATTGCAGCGGCCGCGCTCGCAGGCATCGTCCTCATTGCCGTGACCGGTGTGGCTGCCATGCAGGCGTGGCGCCTGGCGGACCGCAATACCCGGCCATTTATCGACGACGCCCGAATCGCACAATGGCCCCGGGTGATGAACCGGATCATCGAAACACCTCTGGGAAACGGGTTCGGCCGCCAGGCGATGCGCAAGGCGCATCCCGACCTGGTTCCGGGCAGCGATACCAATCTGTGGCACGCTCACAACGTATTTCTCAATTACGGAATCAGCGCAGGGCTTCCCGGGATGGCGGTCATCGCCGCGGTCTTCATCGCGCTGGGCATGGCGCACCTGCGGGTCGCACGCGGTGCGCCGGGCAATTGGGCGCTGCTGGGCATCGCAGGAGTGCTGATGATCGTCGGTGTGGTCGCGCGGAACCTGACCAACGATTTTTTCGTGCGCGACGGGGCATTGCTTTTCTGGGCATTGAACGGTGCGCTGCTCGGTTGCGGCATGCGCCGCCTGGCCGGCGCCGGCCCGCCGCCGGCCACGGGTCAGGCCGCATGAAAATACTTTTCTACAACGTCACCGCCGCGAGCCTGCACGGCGGGCTGGAAACCTATTGCTGGGAAGCGGGCCGGGCGCTGGCGCGCCGCGGCCACCAAGTGGTGATCTGCGCCGGCGCCGCCGGGCCGGCGTGGCATGACGAGGTGCAGCTGGTGCAGTTTCCCTATCGGCCGGAGCAGGACTGGCCTGACCTGGGCACGCGTTTTCGCCGGCTCATGGAACGGCTATCATTCGCCTGGCACTCGCTGGACCATGTCGTGCACGGCAACTACGACGCGGTAGTGGTGAACAAGCCGTTCGATTTCCCTGTTTTGTGGCGCGCGCGCCAGCGCGGCTTTGCCGGCCGGACGTTGTTTCGTTCCGGCGGCACGGATTTTTTTGCCGGCGACCGCTGGTTCGCCTCGGCCATCGATCGCTGGGCATCCTCGAGCCGCCACAACGCCGCGCAGGTCCAGGCCCGCTACGGGCGCGGGGTCACGGTGATCCACAACGGCGTGGACGTGGGGCGCTTCGTGGTGCGCAGTGAAGATGACGGCTGGCGCCGGACGCTCGGGCTGCCCGACAACGCCTTTGTGCTGATGAGCGTGGGCCGGCTGGTCGGGCTGAAAGGGTTGCGCGTCATCATCGAAGCACTGGCGGGCCTTGCGCCGCACATCTGTTTCGTCATCGTGGGCGAAGGACCGGAACGATCTCCTCTGGAACGACTCGCGGCGGACAAAGGCGTCGCCTCACGCGTGCGTTTCGCCGGTCGCGTCCTGCATGCGGCGCTGCCCGAAGCCCTCGCGCGAGCCGATTTGTTCGTCCAGCCGACCATCGGCGAGGAAGCGTTCGGCATCAGTGTGGTCGAGGCGATGGCGTGCGCTCTGCCGGTGCTGGCATCGCTGAGCGGGGGATTGCCGGAGATCGTCGCGGACGGGCTGACCGGACGGCTGCTGCCGCGCGGCGACACGGCGGCATGGCAGCACGCACTCGCGGCCGCCGAAGCGGACCGGCCGGCACTCGCCCGCTGGGGCGCGGCCGGACGCGCCCGTGTGGAAGCGGAGTTTACCTGGGCGGCCAACGCCGCAAGACTGGAGGCGCTGATCGCCGGGGAGAACGCCGCGTGTGCGGCATAGCCGGTTTTGCCGCGGCTGCAGGTTCCGCCCCGGCTGACCTGGCGTCCGCGGTCAATCGCCTGCGGCATCGCGGCCCGGACGACAGGGGCGTGTGGGCTGACGGCACGGCTCAACTGGGCTTTGCACGCCTCGCCATCATCGATCTCTCGGCCAACGGTGCTCAACCGATGCACAGCCCGGATGGACGCTACGTGATGGTCTTCAATGGCGAGATCTACAACCATCCGGCGTTGCGCGAAGACCTGGAGCGCGCCGGGGAAACGTTTCGCGGGCACGCCGATACCGAAGTATTGCTGCGGCTGTTCGCGCGAGAGGGGCTGGAACGGTGCCTGGCGCGGTTGCGCGGCATGTTTTCGTTCGCCGTATGGGACCGGCACGAGCAGCGGCTGTCGCTGGCGCGCGACCGGCTGGGGGTGAAGCCGCTGGTGTATGCGCAGACGACCTCCGGGGTGTTGTTCGCCTCGGAGATCCAGGCATTGTTTGCGCTCGACCCATCCTTGTCGCGCGCGCCGGACGTCGAGGCGATCGATCATTACCTGACCTTCCAGTACATCCCCTCGCCGATGAGCGGATTCCGGGCGATCCGCAAGTTGCCGCCGGCGCATGCCATGACCGTGAAAAACGGGCGGGTGGAACGCCTGTTCCGTTACTGGGACATCGACCTCGCGCGGCGCAGCGCGCTGTCCTTTGGCGAGGCCTGCGAAGCCGTCCGCGAACAGTTGCTGGAGGCCACCCGCCTGCGGCTCGCGTCCGACGTGCCGCTGGGCGCCTTCCTGTCCGGTGGTATCGATTCGGGCATCACTGTCGCGGCGATGGCGCGGCTGGGCGCGGCGCCCCCCAGGACGTACTCCATCGGCTTCGATGACGCGCAATTCAATGAGCTGCCGCACGCGCGCGAAGTGGCGCGTCACCTGGGCACCGACCATCAGGAAATGATGGTGCACGCCGATGCCGTCGAGGTGATGCCGCGCATGATCGACCATCTGGGCGAGCCGATGGCCGACAGTTCCATGGTGCCGACCTACTACGTTTCCCGGTTTGCCCGCGGCGGCGTCACCGTGGCGCTGACCGGTGACGGCGGCGACGAGGTGTTCGGCGGCTACCGGCGCTTCTACCAGATGCGGCGCATGGACTGGCTGGCGCGGCATGGCCTGGTGCCGGCGTGGCGGGCTTTGCGCCGGCTCACTGTGGCGCTGGAAGACCGGGCGCGGCCGGGCAGGCGGGCGCGCAGGTTTCCGGCGACGCGCGCCGACCAGATGCTGGCGCTCGAGGGCATCGAGCGCTACAAGCATCTGCTGGCGTTTTTCACCGACGCGGACAAGGCTGCGCTGGTCACGCCTGAATTCGCGGCGCGTGCCGCCGCATCCCGGCCAGCCGACTATCTGGCCCGGCATTTCGACCGGCCGGGGGCGGACCCGATGAACCGCTACCTGTACCTGGACATGGTGACGTACCTGCCCGAGGACATTTTGTTCAAGGTCGATGCGGCCAGCATGGCAGCCTCCCTGGAATGCCGTTCGCCGTTTCTCGATCACAAGTTGATCGAGTTTGCCGCCAGCCTGCCCGGCAGCTACAAGTTATCGCGCGGCGGCCGGCACAAGCACATCCTGAAGGAAGCGTTTCGCGATTGGTTGCCGCCCGGATTCATGGATCGTCCCAAGAAGGGTTTCTCGGTGCCGCTGGCGCGCTGGCTGCGAGAAGACCTGGCGGAAATGATGCGTGAAACCCTCATCACCCGGCGCGTGCTCGCGCCCTGGTTTCGCCAGGAGGCGGTGACGGCACAGGTGGAGGATCACCTGGCAGGGCGAGCGGGCAATGCGATGCGCCTGTGGTCGATGTTCGTGCTGGCGCTGTGGGTCGAGCGCTATCGCGTGCCGTTATGACCGGCTGCGATTACACCGGACCTAACGTGCCGCATCGCACTGTATGAAATTGGCCATCGTGGCCCCCGGTATTTGGGGAACCGTGCACCTGGAGCTTGCCCGCACCCTCGCGCGTCTGGGGCAGCAAGTGGTGGTCTATACCGAGGATGGCCGCGCGCCCAGCGGCTGGCATTTCACCCGCTTTAGCGAAGAGGGTGTGGCGTTCTGGGTGATCAGCGACACGCGCCGTGCCGCCCCGGTATGGCTGCTCGATCGACTCGGCAAACCGTGGCTGGGCCGGCGTTTCTTTACTTCGCTGTTCGCGGTGCGGCGTTTTCTGAAAGCCCAGCGCGATTGCGATATCGCGCTGGTAGAGGGCGACTGGATCGGCTTGTTCGTGGCGCTGGCGCGCCGCGGATTGCCGCTGCGCTGGGTGGTCGGCATTCATGACACGCTTTATTTACGCATCCCCATCGATTACCCGGGACGGCCGCGCAGCCGCTGGCGGGAAATGGCGAAGCGCTGGGTGCTCGATCAGGCCACTTCTGTGCGCGCGAATTCGTTCGTAACGCGCGATGCGCTGGTGCAAGGGGGATGCGATCCGGAAAAAATATTCGTGTTGCCGCTGCATCGCCCCGCGTGGATGGCGATTCCGAACGGAGATCTGGAGGACTACCGGCGCCTGGCGCGCGATGACATCCGCTCGCGCTGGTCGGTTCCCGCCGCTGCGTCCCTGGCCATCGTGATGTGCCGGCTGGATGCGGTGAAGGGCCTGGAATTGGCGGTGGACGCCGTAGCCGCGGGTCCGGGACATTGCTGGCTGTTGATTTGTGGCGGCGACAGGCGAGTCGCCGGGATGGGAAGTTACCGCGCGGCGCTCGAGGCGCGTGCGATGCGGCTTGGCATTGCCGGACGGGTCGTCTTCGCCGGAGCAATAGACAAGCTGCAAGTGGCTCGCCATCTCGCGGCCGCGGACGTGCACCTTGCACCCTCGGTAATCGATACCTATAACTACTCGGTAGTGGAAGCGACATTCGTTGGCACGCCATCCCTGATGTCGGAAACGGTGGGCGCCGGCCCGTGGGTGGTCGAAGCGGGCGGCGGTGAGATCGTCGCTACGCGCAGCCCACCGGCCTGGGGCGAGCGCCTCGGGCAACGGCTGGCGCATCCGCCCACCGGGCAGGCGCGTCGCGAGGCCGCGGACAAGCTGGCTGCGATCACCCATCCGGAGCGTATTGCGAATGCCTTGCTTGCGGCATTGCAGGCGAGATGAACAGTGTCTGCTATCAGATCAATCTGCAGCCGACCTTCGGCGGCGGGGAGGTGTACACGCGATTCTTTACCGAAACGCTTGCCGAGCTGGGTATGCGTAGCGTGCTGCTGGTGGCGCGCGGCGCCGGATACTGGCGAGACCTGCTGCCATCGGCAGAAATCCATGAGATCGCCGATGAGGCCGAACTCGTTGCGGCTTTGCCCAAGGTCGCGAGTTTCGTTGTGACCCATACCACCCTGACTCCGGAACTGGCAGAACGCATTGCGGCGCGCAATCGGCTTGCCGGATTCGCTCATATGCCGCTATACGAGCGCGACCCGGGGGGGCTGGCGCACTATCACCGGGTCTTTGCCGTGTCCAGGCACGTGATGGCCAGCGCTTTGGCGCGAGGATTGGCCAACGTGCACAGCGAGCCGCTCTATGCCGTGGCCGACATCGCGCCGAGACGTCTGGTGCGGGGACCGCTGCGCGCCGCAAGCGTTTACAGCTGGGACCGGCGCAAAGTGCGTGACCGGCTGGCCGGTTTTCTGGAACCGTTCATCGAGCCCTTCATGGCGCGACCTCAGTATCGGCGCCGGCCGGGAATTACCCTGGGTATCGTCTCCCGGCTGACGCCGATCAAGCAGTTTCCGTTGCTGTTCCAGGCCACCGAAGCGGTGCTTGCGCCGCTATCCGGGATCAACATCGATATCTTTGGCAGCGGCGGTTACGCCTCGGTGCGCGACCTGCGCCGCGCGGTGGCGCCGCTCGGCGAGCGGGTGCGGTTCTGGGGCGATCAGGCCGATGTGTCGCAGGTCTTCCGGCAACTCGATTACGTCATGTCCGGCCTGCCTGAAAAAGAGGCGCTCGGGCTGAATCTCATCGAAGCGCAGTATTGCGGCACGCCGGTGCTGGCGGTGGACGCCCCGCCATTCGACGAGACCGTGGCGCACGGCCAAACCGGCTATCTGTACCAGGATCCGCGCCACGACGGCGGCGCGGATTTCGGCCGCCTGCTGCAAGCCATCCAGGCGGGATTGCAGCGTCCTGCGCCACTGCAGGCAACCGGTCATCTGGCGCACTTCTCGCGAGACGCTTTCCGGGATCGCGTCAGCCGCGCGATCGCCGGCGCGACGCGATAGCACCGATGCGCCTGCTCTATTTGCATCCCAATGCCTGGAGCGGCGAGTATCAGATGCTCCTGACCCTGCGGGACCTGGGGCATGAGGTATGCGCGCTCGAAGAGCGGCGCGACATGGCCGCATCGCGGCGGGTGGACGAGCATTTCAGAATCGAGGGCGATGGCATCCGGACTTTCTGGTACCACCCCGGCCGCGGCCTGGAGCGGCTGCTCACCTGGCCGCTGGACCGGTTTTTCCGCCGCAGTTTCGAGGGCCGCAATCTGGTCCACCGCATGTGGATCATCCGCGCCGCGGTACGCCACTTCAAACCCGATGCGCTCATCGCCAGCGATGGGTTCAGCTACGGCATTCCCGCGTCCTTTCTGAAGCAACTCGGGTTGCTTGAAACGCCGCTGCTGCAGAGCTATATCGGCGGCGACATTCTCGACTGCCCGGAAGCGGACGTGGGCAAGCGCAGGACCGGCCTGACCGGCTGGATGATACGCACCGCGCTGCGCGGGCCGGAGACATTGCGCCCGGTATCGCCGTTGGTACGCGACGAACTGATAGGCGCCGGCGCCGACCTTGCGCGTATCGTGGTGATACCCAGCCATCTCGTTCTGGATCCGACCCGGCTGGAAAAGCTCCGCGACGATCGGGCATCGATCCGGCGGCGCGTTCGTGCGGCGCTCGGCATTGCCGAATCGGCTCCGGTCATCGTCACCCTGGGTGGGAATCAGAAAGGCAAGGGACTGCACCTGCTGGCAAGCGCCTGGCCCGCCGTGCTGCGCGAATTTCCGCTGGCCAGATGGGTGCTGTGCGGGCCGGACCATCCGTGGCTGGACCGTGCAGTCTGGCCCGCACTCGCCCGCGCCGCCGCGGAACAAAGCGGCGGCCCCTCGCCAGAGGCTGCGCGTGCCGGCGTGGTTACCACCGGATGGCTGAACGGGGATGCCGTGTTCGAACATTTTTTGAATGCCGATCTGCACGTCAATCCTTCGCTGTGCGAGAGCCTGAACATGGCGACGGTGGAAGCGGCCGCCGTGGGAACGCCTTCGGTATGCAGCGACGGCGCGGGCATCGTTGACTGGATCCGCCGTCATGATGCGGGTGTGGTGGTGCCGCGGCAGAAAATTGTCCCATTGGGCGATGCTATAATCGCCGCGCTCCGCTCGCCTGAAATACGCGCCAGGTGGTCCGAATCGTGCCTGCGGCTGGCTGCCGAGTTCGCTCCGCAGCGTATCGCGCGGGACCTCATCGGGTGCCTCGCGCCCCCCGGCAGCATGCCGCCGCCGCCCGCGCCGGAAGTCCGAGACGCCCCACCATGACCCTGACACCTGGCCTGCAAACGGGACGATGAGCGCAAATGACATCCCGGCCCTGGTAGGCGACGCGCACCACTATCCCGCGGTGCTGCAGTTGTTCGGCAATGCTCCGCCCGGCCGCATTCTTGACGTGCCGGCGGGGCACGGCGCTTTTGCCCAGATGTTGCTCGAGGCCGGGTATGGCGACGTGCATTGCCTGGACCTGTATGGCGACCAGTTTATGTTGCGCGATCCTCGCGTTGAATTCCGACAGCACGATGTCAGCAATTCGTTGCCTTATGCGGACGGATTTTTTGACTATGCTTTCAGTATCGAGGGCCTGGAGCATTTCGACAGCCCGTTCACATTCGTCAAGGAACTGTGCCGAGTGGTCAGGCCCGGTGGCCGCCTCTACATCACCACGCCCAACACGCTTTCCATAGACGCGCGGCTGAAATACCTTGTTTCTGGGTACTACCCCCGGTTTCGTCCCTTGGCGAAAGAACCGCAAACGGTGGTCGGACAAAGTGCGGTGCACGCGCACGTCAGCCCGATCTATTACTGGCAGCTCAATCATTTCCTGCTTCGCGCCGGCGCGAGAATCACGCGAGTCTCCACCAACCTGTGCCTGTACAAGCCCTCGGCCGTGAAACGGCTTCTGGAGCGCTTCCTGGCCCATGTCATCCGCGGCAACCTGCGCAGGCGCGGTTTTGCCGATCAAGGCGTCGCGAGCGAGGCCATGCTGTACGGCGATTGCGTCATCGTCGAGGCGGTGAAGGCCGGGTGAGGCTGCTTTACGCCTTTCCCGAACCGCTGCCGCTGGATCGCGCCCGCGGCATCCAGACGATTCATACTGTCGCTGCGCTGGCACGCAGCGGCATGTGCGTCGATCTCGCCTACGTGCCTGCGGATGAAAATCCGTTTCTGCGCTACGCGGTCGAGCAGCCCTCCGGGGTGACCCTGGCGCCCCTCGCGCGTTCATTGCCCTGGCCGCTGGCGCGCGCGCACTCGAACCGGATGTTCGCGTGGCGATTGTCGCGGCGATTCGCGGGGCAGCTCGATCACGGGATGACGCTGGTCCGACACCTCAAGCTCGCGGCATGGCTGGCGGCGCGGGGCGCCCGATTTGTCTA
>Ga0209726_10001831_pt1 | contig 32931 bp, 27 predicted proteins | sample Subgrocontami54m_FD_187453 | JGI IMG/M metagenome (GOLD analysis project Ga0209726, IMG submission 187453) | Subsurface groundwater microbial communities from S. Glens Falls, New York, USA - GMW46 contaminated, 5.4 m (SPAdes) (version 3) | ecosystem: Environmental > Aquatic > Deep subsurface >... | reverse complement strand
CGGTGATGGGCATTTCCACGTTCATCTTTTTCGCCAGTTGCACTGTCGCCACCGTCGTGCCCACTCCTTCCGCCACCATGCGCATCGATCCGACAATTTCCTCCAGCTTCCGCCCCTTGCCCAGCTCGACGCCCACCGTGCGGTTGCGCGAAAGCCCTCCTGTACACGTCAGCACCAGGTCGCCCATGCCCGCCAGCCCCGCCAGCGTTTTCGGCTGCCCGCCCATGGCCACGGCTAGCCGCGTCATTTCCGCCAGCCCGCGCGTAATCAGCGCCGCAATCGTGTTGTGACCAAACCCCAACCCGTCGCACACTCCCGCGGCGATGGCGATCACGTTTTTCACCGCCCCGCCCAGCTCCACCCCCGCCGGATCGTCGCTCGCGTACAGACGAAACGTCGGCCCCGAAAATTCTTCCTGCACCATCCGCGCCAGCTCGGCATCATTCGACGCAATCACCACCGCTGTCGGATCGCCTCGCGCCACTTCCTTCGCGAACGACGGCCCGCTCAGCGCCGCCACCCGCGGCTTGATTTTCGGCGCCATCACCTGCTCAATCACTTGCGTGATGCGTTCCAGCGTCGCGTGGTCCAGCCCCTTCGTCGCGCTCACAAACACCATTTCCGGCTTCACGTGTGGCAGCATCTTCGTGTACAGCCCGCGCGCGTGTCCCGACGGCATCACGCCCAGCACAATCTCCGCGCCCTCCAGCGCCTCCGCGAAGTCGTTCGTCGCCGCCACTTCCCGCGGCACCTCAAATCCCGGCAGGAAAACCTCGTTCACCCGCCGCGTGCGCAGCGATTCGCAGATGTCCGTCTCGTACACCCACAGCGCCACGCGGTGCTGCGCTCGGCTCCGCGTCAGCGCTATCGCCAGCGCCGTCCCCCAACTCCCCGCCCCGATCACCGCAATTTTTTTCATTTGTTTTTCTGTAGGGGCGCTGCTTGCTGCGCCCTCATGGAGTGCGGGAGCTTGCTCCCGCCATGAAGCGCGAAGCAAGCTTCGCGCTTCCTCCCCTCTTGAATCTTAAATCTCCAATTTCAAATCCTCTGTCTTTTCCTGCTTTCTACACCCTACACCCAACACCCTAAACCCTATTTCCTCAACTTCAGCCGATTCTCCGTCCCCGCCACCAATCTCCCAATATTGTCCTTATGCTTCATGATGATCATCGCTGCCATCAACGTCGTTCCAATCGACACCGCCGTTGGCTGCACTTCCGGCCGTGCCGCGTACAGACCGTACGTCAGCAGCGGCAGCGACGCCGCCGCAATGATCGACCCCAGCGAAACGTACCGCCAGATCGCCACCACCACAATCCACACCACCAACGCGCCCGCCACCGCCGGCCAGCATATCAGCACGAACGCCCCCACTCCCGTCGCCACGCCTTTCCCGCCCTTGAATTTCAGCCATACCGGAAACATGTGCCCCAGCACCACCACCACGGCAGCCGCCACCATGGATGCGATATGTTGTTTCGTCAAACTCCCCACCAGCCAGACGGCGGCATAACCCTTTGCCAAATCCAGCAGTAGCGTGACCACTCCCGCCACCGGCCCCGCCGTTCGCGCCACATTCGTCGCGCCAATATTTCCACTCCCCGACGCGCGGATGTCTCTCCCCTCGCGCAACTTCACAATGATGTACCCAACCGGTATCGAGCCCAGCAGATACGCGAATGGCAGGAAAATCACCCCCGCCGGCAGCGCGATCATTCGTCTCCCCGGCGATTGCTTTTCTGCGCAACCCTCTCCACTAGTGCAAGCATACGTTTCCCCGCCAAGTGCCTGATTGCTTCATTTCAAATTTCAAATTTTAAGTTTAGACTTCCGACTTTGTTCCTCTCCTTCTACACCCAACACCCTACACCCTAAACCCTCATCATCCCGGCTCGAGTCCTTCTGCAAAAGAAAACGTCCCCAGCCTCGAGTACACCGCTCCGCCTCTTAGGAGCTTGCTCTCGTACAAATAAAACTCTCCGCTCCGCGTTGCGCCAAACTCCATGGCCCCCGCCTTCTCGATCGCCTCGCGCAATTTCGCCAAGCCTTCTTCCGACTTGAACCGCGCTAGCGTTAGGTGCGGACGGAACGCGCGCCCCTCCCGCGGAATTCCCAGCCGTTCGAGTCGCTTCTCAATTTCCGCCGCCATCTCCGCAAGATTGGGCGTCGCTTCGATCCCCGCCCAGAATACGCGCGGGTGCTTCGCATTCGGAAAAAATCCCACGCCGCGAAAATTTAGCTCCACTGCCGCCGCCGACCGCACGCCCTCCAGCTCTTTCTTGATTTGCTCCACTCTTTCCGCCGCCACCTCGCCACCAAATTTCAGTGTGACGTGCATCCCCTCCACTCGCGCCCATCTCGCTCCTCGCGCATCCCGGCAATCCGCCTCTAGCTTCGCCACAAACTCCCGTATCTTCCCCTTCACTTCCTCCGGCACATCCATCGCCACAAACACTCGCACGCCTTATCCCTTCGCCTGCGTTGCTTCCCGCTGCTTCTGCAAAAAATATCTCCTCACCATATCCATCGCCGTCTGCGACGCGTACAACCGTATGCGTTCGCGGTCACCGGGGAAGTGCATGCTGCGTTCTTTCGTCGCCGACTCGTTAGCCAGCGCGATGTGTACCGTACCCACCGGCTTTTCCGGCGTGCCGCCGCTCGGCCCGGCGATGCCGGTGATGCCGATTCCCAGTTGTGCGCCGGTGCTGCGACGAATGCCTTCCGCGAGCGCGATAGCCACCTCGGCGCTCACCGCGCCCTTCGCTTCGATTAGTTCCGCGGGCACGTCCGCCCACGCCGACTTCAATTCGTTGCTATAACACACCACGCCGCCGAGAAAATAGGACGAACTTCCCGGAATGCTCGTCAGCCGCTGCGCCACCAGGCCTCCCGTGCAGCTTTCCGCCACGGCAATCGTCGCGTGGTTCTGGTTCAACGCGTTGGCCACCACCGTTTCCATATCTTCGCCCTGCGTGGTGAACACCGCTTCGCCCAGCGCGAACCGTATGCGCTCCACCAACTCGTCCAGCGTGCGGTTTGCCGCCGCCGCGTCTCCCGACCACGCCCGCAGATGCACTTGAATTTCTCCCGGCGCCGCGAGAATCGTCGTCTGCGCGTCCGTGGTGCCCGTGTAGATTGGCGCGATGCGCTGGTCGATTTCCGATTCCGGCAATCCGGCCACGCGCAATTCGCGCGTGTACAGCCGCTGCCCGCTCGAAACTTTTTCCAGCCGCGCGCGCACCTGCGCTTCGAACATCGCCTTCATCTCATTCGGCGGCCCGGGCAGCAGGATCACAATCCGCCCGCGCTCTTCCATCCACAGTCCGGGCGCTGTCCCGCGCTTGTTCTCCAGCACCGTCGCGCCCTCCGGCACCATGGCCTGCCGCTTGTTCGTTTCGGACATCACGCGCCCGAACCGACGGAAGCGCTCCTGTATGCCGCGCAAAATTTCTTCGTTGAGCAGCAACTTGCGTCCCAGAAGTTCCGCCACCGCCTCGCGCGTCACGTCATCTTCCGTCGGCCCCAGACCGCCGATAGCGATCACTAGTTCCGCGCGCTTCAGCGCCTCGCGAAACGTTTCGCGCAGCCCCGCGCGGTCGTCGCCGACGATCACCTTCCGCGTCACCTCAATCCCCAGCTTGTTCAGCTCGTCCGTCAGCAGCAGGGAATTGGTGTCCACGCGGTACGCCGTCAGCATCTCCGACCCCACCGCGATGATTTCCGCTTTCATGACGCAGAATTGTACCCGAAAATGCAGCGCCCACCCGCCTGTCTTCAGCGAGTGGGCTCGATTCCTATCGCTTAGTCATCCTGAGCGAAGCGAAGGATCTCTCCTGGCTCTTGTCTGTGCCCTTCTGCGTCGAGGATTATGTTTTTTCCTATTTTCTATTTTCTCTTTTCTATTTTCTTTTCTTCATCTGCGTTCATCTCCGGTTTCGGGAGTCCGGTGGACTCCACCGGAGTCCGAACACCGGACTGCGTTAAGGTTTCTTCCCAATCTGTTTCAGCAGCTCTCCCACCGCCGCATCCAGTTGCGAATCTTTGCCTGAATAACTCTCCCCAATCGGCCGCGTCACAGCAATATCGACCGGCCGCGGGTTTCTTTCCATGGTTTGTCCGGAGTTGTCCGTAATGCGTATGCTTGGTGTGCGAATCGTCGAGCCATCCAGCAGCGTTTGTCCGCCGGTATAGATGATCCATCCGGCCGTCGGCTCGCCGATTACTTTTCCCAGCTTCAACGCGCGATAGCCTTCTGTGAAGTCTTCCGCATCGCTCAGCGAGTGCTGGTTGACCACCAGCGCCGTCGGCAACTCCAGCGCGCGCTGCCCGAGCACGCTGCGCGCCGGTGCCGCGGCATTGCGTCCGCGAAACGTCATATGCAGGTAGGGTCGCCGCGCCAGCACGTCAATCGCATACACGTTGACGAATCCGCCGTTGTTGTTGCGGATGTCGATCACCACGCCTTCGCGCCCGTGATTTTCCACGTCCAGGTCCACGTAGAGTTGCGCCAGCGAACCCGCGCCCATGTCCGGCATGTGCGCGTAGCCCAGGCGCCCTCCGCTGGCTTTCTCGACGTACGCGCGCCGCTCTTCCACCCACTGCCGGTAGAGAAGTTGCTTTTCCGCGTTGATGGTCACCGGCATCAGCGCCACGTTGCGTTTGCCCGTGCCATCCGCCGACGCCGCCACGCTCAATTCCACGCGTTTTCCCGACGTGTACGCCATCAGCTCTCCCAGCGCCGTGTGCGGACCAATCGGTTTTCCTTCCACGGCCAGCAAGTACTCGCCCGTTTTGATTCCCATCACCGCCGCCGGGCTGAGCGCAATCACTTCCGTGATGCGCAATCTCCCATTCGTTTCATACTCTGCGCGGTCAAACCGCAGCCCCAGCCGCCCGCTCGACGGACCCTGTCCGCCGCCTCCGCCGGGCGCTCCCACGCCGCTGTGCGACGCGTTCAGCTCTCCCACCATCAGATTGAGCAGCCGCCGCATCTCGTCCGGCGTGGTGGCGCCGGCGATGCGTGGCGCATACGCGTCGTGCACCGCGTTCCAGTCCACGCCGTGGAATTTCGGGTCGTAGAACGTGTCGCGCTTGATGCTCCACGCCTGTTCGAATACGGCCATTTTTTCTTTCTCGAAGTCCACGTCCATCTCGGCCGTTACATTGATGGGCCGCGTCTGCCGCGACTCCACGGTTATTACCTGCACGCGTCCTCCGCCCAGGAAGTACACCTCTTTGCCGTCCGGCGTGAACGTCGCGAACGATTTGTTTTCCGCCGTGGACGTGAGCTGCCGCGCCACGGACGGCTCTCGCGATAGCTCGTCGTACGGATAGGTGTACAGGTTTTGCTGGTTGGCCACCGACGCGTTCAGCAGCAGCGTCTTTCCGTCGGGACTGATGACCGCGCGGCCCAGGTCCACGCCCACGTTGATCACTTGCAGCCGCCGGCGAATGTCCATGAAGTCCACCTCCACGGGCTTCGTCGCCGGTTTTTCCGCGGCCGCTTCACCGGTGCCCGCTCCGCCGCCGCGCGCCTCGGGTGACTTGCCGGGCGCTTTCGTCGGCTTTTCCTGGAAAAGTTCCTTGAATTGGTCCTCGTGGAATTTTGGCGTGCGCGGCATTAGGTTGACGCGCGCGAGCATTCCGTCTTCCGTGCGCTGCGCGGACACCAGCAGCAAATAACTTCCGTCCGGGCTCCACGCAACGGATCCGCCAAACGCGTTGGAAAGAAACGTCACCGGCTTCGCGTCACTTGCACTGAGCGTAGCCGAAGTGCCGCCTGCCGCCGGCGCCACATACACGTTGCGAAAACCCTTCTCCGAGATCGAATAGAACGCCAGCCATTTGCTGTCGGGCGACCACACCAGCGGATCGGGAAAGCGCCGCTCGCTGCTCGTGCTCAGCACGCGCTCTTGCTTCGCCGCCATGTCATACACCAGCACGTCGCGCCCATCTCGCTCGAACGCGATGCTCTTTCCATCCGGCGAAAACACCGCGTCCGTATCGGCCATCGGGCCGCGCGTCAGTTGCGTTTCCGTGTCAGTCGTAAAGTCGTAGAGAAAAAGTTGTGCGTCGCCGTTCCGGTCCGACGAATACACCACCTGTTTGCTGTCCGGCGACCACGCGATGTTCGACTCCGCCGGCACCGTGTACGTCACTCGCTTGGCATTGCCGCCGTCTTTCGCCGACGCGGCAAACACTTCGCCGTGCACCACGAACGCGATCTTTTTTCCGTCAGGCGAAAGCGCCAGTTCCTGTATCAGGTTGCTCAGCGACAGGTGCTGGGTTTCGGGCGACGGCGGCGCGCTGCGCCTCGTCAGCGGAATCGCAGCCGCCTGTCCGCTCGCTGTGTCCAGTTTCCAGACCGCGAAGTCGCGCTCAAAAACAATCGCGCGCCCGTCGTAGGAAATCACCGGCCACAGCACGCGTCCGTCGCGGAACTTCGTAATCTGCCGCGCTTCGCTCCCCGGCGTTGCGCTCTGCGCCCAGATATTTTGCGCGCCGGAGCGGTCGGAGACGTAATACACGGTGCGCCCGTCCGCGCTCCACATCGGCCACACTTGCTTGGCGCCTCCTGCCGCGGACAGCAGCTTGTAGCTCGGCGTCGCTCCTTCCTTCACCAACCAGATTTCACTCTCGTCAATGTGACTGTGTCCCTTGCGCCACCACTGCCCGAACGCCTGATTGCCTCGCGCGCTGATGGCCAGCGTGCCGTCCGGACCCGGCGCCGCAAAAAACTCCGGCGCGTAGCGGTCGCCCGCCACCGGCATGGGCGTGCCGCCCTCGCTGGACACGCGGAAGACGTCGTTCATTCCCGCAATGTCGTAACTGTTCGCGCTGAAGTACAGCCAGCGGCCGTCGCGTGACCACCCGTCCAGCCACTCCGCTCCGTCCTCGAACGTGAGGCGCCGCACTTCGCCGCTCGCAAACGTGTACGCATAGATGTCGCCGCCGCCCGTGCGTGTGGACACAAACGCCAGCCGCTTGCCGTCGGGCGAATAGCGCGGCCGCGACTCATACGCAGGGTTCGCAATCAGCAGATGGGCCTCGCCTCCCGCCAGCGGCGCCGTCCAGATGTCGCCGCCGCTCACAAACGCAATCTCCGCCCGGTCCGGCGCCACGCTCGGCTCCGAAAAATACGGCAGTGCCTGCTCTCGTAGGACAGGCTTTCCAGCCTGTCCTGCACCCGACGAACCCTTCGCACTCAAACTCATCGGCACTTGCGCGCAAATCAGCGCCATCATCAGCGCACTGGCAAACAACTTTCGCATGGCGTTCATGGAGTTCCTCCGGACTTCGGGCGGTGGTATCAACGCGGCATTGTAAATCAATTCCTGGCAGGATTTGCGAATCCGTGTAGCTCAGGTCCCGTTGCGATGGCCGCGCGTGCGGGCATCGCAACTGACCTGAGGTTTTTCATTTTCTGATGACTGACAACAGAGAACTGACAACTGACTACTGACAACCTTCTTCCTTCTTCACGCCACCAACGCCATCCCCTCCACATCCCAATCCAGCGAAAACAGCGCCCCACTCGTTACAAGGAACGCCCGCCGTGTCGGCAGCAGCGCCAGTCCCACCAGACCAATTCCGCTCAGCACCAACTCGGCCTGGCTGCCGTCCGCCGCAACACGTACCACGCCTCGCTGCCCGTGTAGCGACGCCGCCGCGTAGAGCTTGCCGTCGCGCCCAAACGCCAGCCCCTGTGGCCGGCCCAGCCCGCGGTAGAACGTGGTCACTTCGCCGTGCGAATCGATGCGCACGATGCGGTCGAAGCTCGACGTGGTCGGCCCCGCCACGTACAGATCGCCGTCCGGCCCGAAGGCCATGTGATACGCGGCAATCGACGGCTCCAGCGTCGCAAACACAAAAATCTGCCGCTCCGGATTAATTTTGAAAATCGTGCCGCTGCGGTCGCCCACGTAGAGGTTGTCATCCTTGTCGAACGCCAGGCCCGTGGCCACGCCCATGCCTTCGACCCACTGTTCCGCGCGCCCGTCCTGCGTATTCACCCGATGGATCGTGCCGTCGTTGCGGTTGGAGACAAACAGCGCCCCGCTGCGGTCCAGCGCCAGCCCTGTCGGGTTCATCAACTCCGTCACCAGCGGCTTCACCGTGTAGTTCGACGTAATCTTGTACAGCGACACCGGCACCTGCTGCCCGCGCTGCCCGCTGAACGTCACATAAATATTTCCCTCGCGATCCACCGCCGGATTCGCCACCGGATGCAGGTTGTCGGCAATTTGCACGCCCAGTGCGATGGGGAAGGGAACACTCTCCGCGCGCGACGTCGCCACGCGCACCCACCCGCCCGACGCGCCCTCCGGCACTCGCGCCACCAGATAATTTTCCGACCCCACCACGATCGCGCCGTCTGTGTCGCCAAACCGCACCCGCGACCTCGACCCGTTCCTCTGCTCGAACCCGCTCCCGCGGATCACCACTTCTCCGCCGGGTATCGCCGCCCCCGGCGTCACACTTTCAATCCGCGGTGTGCTGTTTCCTTTCACTTTCTCACTTTCGCTGTTTGCCTCTGCAACTCTGCCACTCTGTAACTCTGTATCTCTCCTTCTACACCCAACACCCTACACCCTAAACCCTCTCACCCCTTCTCACCCCAACCATCCCGTCCAACGAACGAGCCATAGCAGAATCGCAGCGTAAATCCCCGCAAACCAATCATCCGCCATAATCCCCCACCCATGCGGCCATCTCTCCGCCTGCCGCGCCGGCGGCGGCTTCACAATATCAAAGATGCGAAAAAGTATGAAACCCAGCAGCAGATATTTCCACCCGCCGCCCTCGATAAACGCGGGTACGAGAACCGGCAAATACGTGATCATCTGCCCGCTGATCTCATCGACTACCACTTGCCCCGGATCGCTCTTGCGGAAATGATTTGCCGCTTGCTGCGCTGCCCAGACTCCCACCAACGAGAAAAAAACCGTCCCGGCCACATAGGGCAACATGAAAAACGTCTCGAACGACATGCCCAATGGCAACGCGATTCCAAAGCCTTCCCACAACTTGCCAAAAAGAGCAAACGTGCAAAACAAGGAACGCGCGAGCGCCCATCCAATCGCCAATCCGCCCAGCGACCCCCACGTCCCCGGCGCCACCGGCAAATAGCCCAGCCCGAATCCGGTGGCAATCCACAACGCCACCCGCGGTTTCTTCGGTGCTGCTGCTTCTGTGGTTTCGCCCATGAGGAACTTCTTGCCCAGCCCGTTCTTTCAATCATTCAATAATTCAATGAACAACTGAACCAATCTTTTCAATCACTCGCCACTTTCTTCTTCCGTTCCCGGCCCTTCGTTCGCGTCTTCATCAAACACCGGCTGCGCAATCCGGTACTTCTCGCTCGCCCACGCCCCCAGGTCGAGCAGTCGGCACCGCTCGCTGCAAAACGGAAAATCCGCATCCCGTTGACTATCCGTCTCCGCCTTGCAAATGGGACATCGGTGTTTCATGCTCGTTGAATTCTATCGCATCGGCATTCGTACGGGCGGACCTGCCTGCCCTGATCCCGCTCTGCGGGACGAACGGGCTGGCGCTCCCTTCTTCTCTCTAATGAATCAATGATTCAATGAAAAAATGAACCAATCTGCTCAATTTCTCGATCTTTGCCCCTTCCTCATTCCTCACTTCCTCATTTCCTCTTCTTACGCCAGCACCCGAAACGCTGATTCCCGCTCCTCTCTGGAAATCAATCGCTCCGAATGTAATTCAATCACCTTGCCGATCAAATCATATTCATGTGCCTTGCTGATCTCGACCGTGGCCATTTGTCCGCGTTGTGGTTCGGCGTCGCCGGCAATTTCCGTGATGATAATTTTCCCGTCGATTTCCGGTGCCATGCCCTCGTGCCGCGCCTCCCACACCAGCTCCGTCTCCTTCGATTGCCCTTCCAGCATCGCCTCGATTTTCTTTCCCACGCGCGCCTTCAACTTCCGCGCCGAAATCTTTTTCTGTATGGTCATCAACCGTTCGCGCCGGTCCTCAATCGTCTCCGCATCCACTTTGCCATCGAGGGCGTAGCTCTCCGCCGTTTCGTCGTCGGAGTAGGCAAACACGCCCAGCCAGTCGAACTCCGCCTCGCGCACAAAGCTGCACAACTCGCGAAAATCTTTTTCTGTTTCGCCCGGAAATCCCACGATGAACGACGTGCGCAAGCTGACTCCGCGAATTGTCCTGCGAATCTTCGCCAGCATCTTCAAAAACGCATCTCCGCTCGACCCGCGTTTCATTCGCGCCAGCACGTTGCGGCTGGCGTGTTGCAGCGGAATGTCCATGTACTTCACGAGCTTCTTATGCGCCGCCATCGTTTCCAGCAGCCGCGGCGTAATGCGGTTCGGGTAGCAGTAGAGAAACCTCACCCACTCCACGCCGTCTACCTGCGCCAGCCGCTCGAGCAGCGTCGGCAAGCCATCGCGAATTCCCAAATCCTCGCCGTACGCCGTGGTGTCCTGACCGATGAGCGTCACCTCGCGGACGCCTGCCTGCGCCAGATTTTCCGTTTCGTGTACCACCGACTCGAATCGCCGGCTGCGAAATTTTCCGCGCAGCTCCGGAATAATGCAGAACGTGCACGGGTGGTCGCAACCCTCGTTGATCTTGATGTACGCGGCATGCCTCGGTGTCGTAAACATCCGCGGCGTCTCCTCGTTGTACAGCCACGTCGGCGCTCCCTCGCCCGTCATTCCGAGCGAAGCGAGGCTCGGTTCCGCTGCGGTTTCCGCGGCGAATCTCTCCTTCCCATTTTCTCTTTTCTCTTTTCTATTTTCTTGTCCGCTAGACTCTGCGACCGTCAACTCACCTCTCACCGCGTTCAGAATTTCCTCAACTTCTCCTGTCCCAATCACCGCATCCACTTCCGGAATCTGTTCCCGAATATCCGCGCGAAACCGTTCCACCAGGCAGCCCGCCACAATCAATTTCTGCGCCGACCCAAACTTCTTGTACTCCGCCATCTCCAGAATCGCCTGCACCGACTCCTTTTGCGCCGGCTCGATAAAGCTGCACGTGTTCACCACCAACACGTCGGCCTCCGCCGCTCGCGGCGTAATTTCGTACCCGCTGCGCGCAAGAATGCCCATCATCACCTCGCTATCCACGAGGTTTTTCGGGCATCCCAGGCTCACGAATCCCACTTTAGGCATACTTCCGCGCACTCTCCCTTGCATGCAAACGCACTATTCTAACACGCGTCCCTTCTGTGGACTTGTCATCCTGAGCGCAGCGAAGGATCTCTCTTTGTAGCATCCTCTGGCTTGCAAATGTGCAGAACCAAAACTATTCAGAATTGCGGCCTATTTTCTCTTTTCTATTTTCTCTTTTCGCTTTTCTCTCATTACCTGCTACCCCGCAACAGGGCTTTGATCGCTGTCAGCAGCGATGTCATCTGCTTCGCATCTGTCGCCTGCGCCCCGAACCGCGCCGCCTGGTAGAGTGACGTCAACTCTCCCACTGGCGCCGCCACTTCGGCCCGCTGCATTGCCGCCACAAACTCCAGCGGCGTTTGTCCCGGCGCTTTTTTCCACCCGCGCCGCGCCAACACGCGCAGCATCTGTTGGTACAGCAGCGTCGCCAGCCGCGGTGTCACCGCCTCGCGTCCTCCGAAGTGAATGCCCCATTCGAGCGCCAGATATTCGCGCAGCGACCGTCCGCGCACTAGCACGAGCACCACTAGCATCGCCGCGATTGCTATTCCAATCCGCCACGGCCCCAGCATCTTCACGCGGATTTGCTGCCATTTCAGCCATTCGACCACCGCGCGGCGTTTCTGTTCCAGGTACCGCCACGTCTGGTCCGTCCATTCCCGCGACGTTTTCTGAAAATTCTGCGCCAGCGTCACTTGGTGAGCCATGTCGTAATTGATCACCCATTCGCTCCACATCAGCTCGAACCAGTCGTAGTAGAACGCTAGTCGCCCCAGCCATCCGCGCAGGCGCTCGTCCGACGGCGGCGTGGGGTCAAACGTCATCCAGCCGATTTCCGGAAAATAAACTTCCACCCAGCTATGCGCATCGCTGCCGCGCACGATGTAATCTTCGCCGATGTCGTTGTATTCCCCGGGCAAAAATCCGTTGACGTACCGCGCCGGCACGCCCAGCGACCTCAGCATCACCGTCATTGCCGAGGCGAAGTACTCGCAGTGTCCCGCGCGCCGCGTAAACAGAAAATGCGCCAGAGGACTTTCTCCCGGCGTGCCGGATAGCTCCAGCGTGTAGCCATAGCGCGTGCGCAAGTGCTGCTCGATGGCCGCGGCCATGTCGTACGCGTTCGTCGCGTTCCGGGTGATTTCGCGCGCCAGTGCGGGGATGCGCGGATCGAGCGGCGGAAGCTGCAAGTAGAGTCGCCGCGCCTCCTCGGGATATTCCGTCGGCGCCGCGCGCAGACGGGCCGGCGGCACTTGCGGCACGTAGCTGATGCCTTCGTAGCGCACCTTGGTGTAGTTGTGAAACGGGTTGAACACCGCGCGAGTGAAGTCCTGTTCCAAATAACTCCGCGGCGACGTGCGCCCCGCGCGATCCGTCTCCGGCGAGAAGCGTCCGCGAATTCGCTCGGCGCGGTCCGGCACGAACAGCGCATCCGTGGCCAGTGGCTCCAGCAGCACCAGGTAGGAAATGCGCCGCGCGGTGCGCCGCGTCTCATTCATGATGACGCCCAGCCCGAACCACCCGCTGGCCATGTCCGGATAAATAATAGTGCGTAGGCGCGCTTCGCTCGTCCAGCGTCGCCCGTCAAACGTAGTCAGCGCAATCCCGCGCCAGCGCGTGCTGGACATCAGCGCCACGCTCGCGTCCGAGCGGATGCGCATCACCACCGCCGTATTTTTCTTGATGGTGCCGATCTGCCCCAGCTCCACGTTGTCGCTGAACCCGCTGATCAGCGACGGCTGCAGGTTCAACCCACTCATGTAGCCCGCAGTCACGCGCGGCAGAATGAAGAAAATCGCCGAGCCCAGCACCAGCGACCCCGTCGCCACCGCCAGCGACGTCACGCTTAGCGCTCGGTTCAACCGCCGTGCCGCCGGCGTGCCCATGGCCAGCGGAGGCGACACGGCGCCCTCCGCGCTCCGCCGCATCTCCAGCCCCACAAACGTGGCCACCGCCAGAAATAAAAACAGCAGGAACAAAACCAGGAAAGTTGTGTCCACCGTCAAGATGGCCGCCACCAGCACGGTGGTGAACGCCAGCATCGCCAAAAACAAATAATCGCGCGTGGTCGTCGCCGAGTACAGCCGCACGATCATCGCAAACAGCATCAGGTGGATGGACGCCAGCAGCGCCGCGTACAGCACGGGGTTCGGCGCGCCGGCCGCCATCGCCCGCGAAAAAAGCCATAAGTCGATTGGGAAAAAAAGGAAGTAGGCAATCGTCAGCCGCGTCGCCGCGCGATGCGATAGCTCCACCGCAGCGCCACGCCACCAGCGAATCGCTTTCAGTACCAGCGCCGCCGGCGGCACAATCGTGGACACCGGGTCCAGCTTGCCCGTGGACACCAGCGTCACCACGCTCGTCGCGATCATCAGGTACAGCGCAATCTCGAAGTACCGGTTGACCGCCGCCAGCCCCTGCCCGCTCGTCGTGAGTCCTGTCGTCCTTGCCGCGCTGTTCATCTCTTTGGCCGATTCTACCACGCGCCCTTGGCCGCTAACTTCCTGCTTGTTCAATGCCCTTGTTGCGGCGACAATTACACCACCATGAAAGGCCTCATCGCACTCATCATCTCTTTAGCCATCGCCTTCGGAATCTACTATCTCTATTTCCGCCAGGTCCAGACCACCGGCGGCGGCAACAATCCCACGCAAGCCATCACCACCACCGGCGTGAAAAACGATTTGAACGCCATCGCCCAGGCCGAGCGCATGTACTTCTCCCAGAACGGCAGCTACGCCACGCTCGACCAGCTCACCGAAAGCGGCGCGCTCACCACCACTCGCCAGCGCGACGGCTACACGTACTCGATCGAAGTTTCTGCAAGCGGCTTCACTGTCACCGCGCGCAGTTCCCGTCCCGGCTCGCCCGCCTTCGCCATCGACCAGTCCATGCAAATCCGCCCGCTCCCGTAGGACACGCTCCCGAGTCCCGATACTTCGGGATCGGGACCAGCCTGTCCGCTTCTCACTGTTCCACTGCGCACCGAGCCCCCAGGCCCCTGCTTGCCCCGAGCCATGCCGAGGGGCCTGGGGGAGGCTTGCTTTCCCCCTCCATTTCGCGGTATAAAAAGTCTCCCGTTGATCTGCCTGGAGGAAGAAGCTTTTTCCTCACATTCCACTTCTCGGAGGACACTCATGACCACACGCCGCGTTTTCGCCGCTTTTCTTCTGGGCGCATTGACCCTCAGCGCCGTCGCCGTTTCTGCTCAGGAAAAGAAATCCGCCCCGGCAAAGAAATCCGCTCCAGCCGCACCTGCCATGGACGAAAAAGCCATGATGGACATGATGCAGAAGCTCGCCACTCCCGGCCCGGGCCACAAAAAGCTCGATTTCATGGTCGGCACATGGAATGCCAAGACCACCATGTGGATGGACCCGGACCCGAAAAGGCCTCCCATGGTTTCCGACGGCACTTCCGTTCACAAGTGGGTTCTCGGCGGACGCTATCTCGAACAGCGCTTTGAAGGCACCTTCATGGGCGGGCCATTCTCCGGCGTCGGCTACACCGGTTTCGACAACTACCGGAAAAAGTACAACTCCACTTGGATGGACACGCTCGCCACTGCCAGCATGACCGCCAGCGGCACCTTTGACGCCGCCGGCAAAGTCCTCACCTCCACTGGCAAAATGGACGACCCCTCCACCGGCAAGTTCACTCCCTTCCGCGAAAAAATGACCATCGTCAGCAACGACGAAGTGCTTTTTGAAATGTGGACGGCCACCCCTGACGGCAAAGAATATCGCATGATGGAAATCCGCTACACCCGCAAAAAGTAGCAATCGGCTTTCTTTTCTTCCGTTGTCATCCTGAGGGCCGCGTCCCGAAGCCTCGGGATTCGCGGCCCGAAGGATCTCTCCTGCTTTGTGGATGCTAAGGTTTTGTGTCGGGGCCGATCTTTCGCGATGTGCGCGTCCCGACGCTTTGTTTCGGGAAGATCGGCCTCTGTCGCTTCAGCCCGCGACGCTTCTTTCCGCGATTCGTGCAATTTTCTTCGTCGCGCTCGAAACCGCCAGCCGTTCGACCCAGCTTAACGGCGCCGAGCGTGCTGCTTTTTTCTTGGGGAGTCGTCCTGTGAGTATCAGAAAGGGCCGCAGTGTGATCTCCCGGTAGGTCACACTGTGTTTTGCGGCCGGAAGCGGATCAAGTTGTTCGGCATGAAAATGCAGGGATTCTTTCAGGTGGCGGTGCAGCTCCGCTGTTGCGTTCTTTCGCACCTCCACCGCCGGGAATTGCCACAACCCGGAGAAATATCCATCTGCATCGGCCCTTCCTGGTTTGACCAGAAGTGTGTAACCGAATCCGTCCAGAAATACCGCCGCGGCAATCGTAACTTTGACTGCTTCGCGTTTTTTCCTCGCCGACGGAATCTTTTCTACCAGCCCCAGCTTCCGCGCCCGGCACCACCGCGCCACAGGACACTCCTCGCACCGCGGCGCCCGCGGCGTGCACACCGTCGCTCCCAACTCCATCATCGCCTGATTCCATTCGCCAGGTTTTGTACCGCCGGCATCCTGCCGGCGTTCATAGGACAGGCTTTCCAGCCTGTCCGCTGGCCCATGATCTCTTCGCCGCCCCGCGCGAAGCGCCATGGAGTGCGGGAGCGCAGCTCCCGTCGTGCTTTTCCCTTCCTCCCTTCCTCTTTTCCTCACTTCCTCTTGTTTTCCTGTTTCGCCACTCTCCGCCCCCATCAACTCTTGCGCCTTCTCCTCCAACTTTTTCCATCTCCCCGCCGCCCGCAAATCCCCTCGCACGCCGCCCAGCCGCGCCACCACCCGCGCCACGTTTCCGTCCAGCACCGCCAGCGGCTTGTCGTACGCAATACTCAACACCGCCGCCGCCGTGTACCTTCCCACCCCCGGCAGGGCCAGCGCCGCCTCCACCTCGCGCGGAAATTTCCCGCCGTGCTTCGCGACCATCTCCCGCGCCGCGCGATGCAAATTCCGCGCGCGACTGTAATATCCCAGCCCCGCCCACATCTTCAGCACGTATTCGCCCCGCGCACGCGCCAGCGCCCGCAGGGTAGGGAATTTTTTCACAAACCGCCGGTAGTACGGTTCCACCGCCGCCACGCGCGTCTGTTGCAGCATCACCTCCGACACCCATACGCGGTACGCATCGCGCGTCCCCCGCCACGGCATCGCCCGCTTGTGCCGTGCATACCACGCCACCAGCCGCGCCCGAAATGCCACTACGGATCGCTCACTCAGCTTGTTCATGTTTGGACGTGAGAGGAAAGAATATGCTCGTCGCCGATGGTTTGAAAGTCCAAGCCACTCCGCCGCGCCTTCGTGGGACAGGCTACCAGCCTGTCCGGCACCGTGCCAAATACTTGGGAGGTTTTGTAGCGGCAACCTGCGATGCTTCAGCGCAGGTTGCCATCGTTTTTCTTACGAAATCTTCTTCTTTGCGAACGGCCTTGCATATGCCGCCGGCGGGTTGTGCGCCGTGGTGGACGCCGCTTTGCGATAAAACTCCATCGCTTTTTCTTTCTCGCCCATTTTTTCGTACGTCTGCGCGATCAAGCACTGGATGAACGGATCGTTCTGATTGGCTTTCTGCAATTCTTCCAGCGCCGTTTTGTAATCGCCTCGATAGAACGCGACGTACCCCACCAGGTACGGAAAAAATACTGCCTGCGTCGGGTTGGTGCCCTTGTCGAGCGCGGCCTTGGCCGCGGCCACGTGCTTCTGTGCCTCCGCGTCTTTTCCGCGACGCGCGGCGATGCGCGCCTGCGCGTGCGCCCAGCGAAACTCCCACAAGTCCACGCGGTCCGGCTTGATGTTCGGCTCGCGCAGCCCGACGCTGTGTCCGGTCTCGTACCACTTCTGCGCCGTGTCCAGGTCGCCCGCCTCGATGCACACCCGCGCGGCCTCATTGGCCATCTCGCCCTGCTGGAAAAAATCGTTCACGGAGACCTGGTAATCAAACACCTTCTGTTCCCACTCTACCGTTTTCTTGCAGTCTCCTTCAAACGCGTACGACATCGCCATGGCCCGCTGCGCCGCGGCCTTGGCCTGCGGAGTCGCCGACGCTTCAATGGCCTTCGCAAAATACTTCCGCGCCTCCGCGTACTGTCCCATCAAGTCGAGCACCACGCCCGCGGCGTTGTTCGCCGCCACCGAATCCGGCGCCGTCTGCAGCTCCTGGCGGTACACCGCCAGCGCGTCTTCGAGTTTTCCCTCGCGCAGCATCGCCCGCGCCTTGACGATAAATTCCGGCTGCGGTTGCTGCTGCGCTTGCGGCTGTTGACCTGCTGGTGCTTGTGCTGGATTTTGTGCACCAACCGCCGCCGCGGAAATCAGAATGCACACGCAAGCGAAACGCATTGTATGTTTTGAACTCATGACGCGAATTACCTCACAGGACTTTGTCTATCTCTCCCACCCTGATCCCCGACCCCTGTTCCCTGACCCCTGTCCCGTTCGTTTTCATGGCCGGATTATCTCACAACACGTTTGGCAAGTATCTCCTGAGGACAAGTAGGGTCAAGAAGGCTTTGGCTTCCTTTGAAGTCGGAGGCCCCGAATCATACCGAAACTACCTGTCCAGTTTTAGAGGGGTGCACTACAATTGTCTTTAATTCCCACTGGTACAAATATCCCCGGTCAGGTCACTCGACCTTCGGGGAATGGCTCAGTTTCCGATGTTCCGACTTGTCAGGAGTTGCGAGGTCCACGCAGCTGGGCAATCAGCACAGCCAGTGCCACGCCGAAGCACATACCGGAAGCAAGGAGTTGCACCACGTCCACGATGTGAAAGCTCGCGAATCGAGGCCGATTCATAAGACTCATCAGCCCGATCAATCCGACGATGAGAGGCGCGACGACAGCGGGAATGAGAGACTTGCGGTTGAGCATGCTCTTCTCCTTGCTGAGTTGACCGGCCACCATACACCACGCACTGTCAGTTTGCAATTTCTTCTCTAACGCGTCCAAACCGGCAAGATTAGAGACTTGGGCGGGCGGCCCACCTGTCCCGCTTGCCCTGAGCGAAACGAACGGCTTGTCCTGCTTGTCCCGCTTGTCCTGAGCCATGGCGAAGGGAGCGGAGCCGAGGGATCCTTCGCACAGCAAAGGGAGCGTTGGCGAGGGGCCTCGGGGTCTTCTAGCGGCTACTGGCTAGTCTCTCGCCAGCCTGCGCGTAATTATTATTTCCTGGGCGATGACCCCATACACCTTAATCAGATCATCTGATGTCATGCGGACGCCCAAGACCTTACAAACCTCTTCGTCAAATGCGAGTCGATTAGGAGAGGGACTCACTGGTTTTCCCAGCAAGCGCCAGAATCGCGTCTGCTTTGGACCTTCTGGATGTGACTCCCAATATTCGCTGTAGCGGTCCTCAAAGTTAACGTCAAGTTGCTCGCGCAATGACGGAAAGTTAGTCTTGCTGTATTTGTCGAAGATGTCTGACAACCGTCGCCTTAGCTCGGTTGGCGGATAGAGAAGCATCTCGTCAAGATCATAGAAACGAATGTCTGCGTAGCGCGCGTGGCTCTGTTCTTTTAGGAGAAAAAAGTTCGATAAAAAAATCGTCGAGTTGAGCAAAACGCAAACCGCCTTGGCTGTCTGTGGATCAGATTCCTTAATCACACTAACCTGATTTGATGGTGAAAATCCTTCGTCCGAATACCATGCAATCAGGTGGAAGTTTGGCGAGCCATAATCAAGGCGACGCGCAACGACCAGCGATGTCCGGGTTGATTGCAACTCTTTGCGAAGGTGTTGCCAGAATATTGCGGGAATTGCTGGCCGATAGCCAGCGGCACGCTTCACTTCCTGCAAATGCCTGTAGGGATGTTGCGCGATGTAATCCGTCAATCCGGTTATATCCATTCGACTGAGGCCGACCGGCGTTCTGATCGAAGGAAGCAGATCTGCTTTGTCGATCGACCAATGGGAGCCTAGCTGACTCGTGGCTTCTATGTGATCCCTTTGCTCACCCTCAAAACGCATGAAGCATTCTTCGACCCTTCCCGGATGAATGGCCCGGGTTAGAAAGAGCAATTGAGAGATGCCTTTTGGAACAGGGCGGTAACCCTCCCTGAAATAGCCCGATGGGAATTTGTGGAGCTTTTCTCTGAACAGCTCACAAAACTTTACGAGCTGGTCTCGATGTATCAGGTTCTCGGTTCCGCAAAACCACATCATGTTTGGGAAACGAGCCTGAAAGTTCTCTACGGAGTGTGAATCGATATCGAGATCACTCGACCTCAGTTTGTCTCTGCTTTCGATTTGTTGCGAGAGGAATTCGTTATCTTCGGCACTCAAGAGTGCCAGGTTCTTCTTAACGAAGCACACTTTGACTTTATGCCCGGGCCGCGATTTGCGCTTCCTTGCAATAAGCAGTATGTCTCGATATTCTGCAGATTCAGAGAAAGCATAGCTGCGAGTGGACTTCACAATATAAATAGGCGTCCACTCTTTGAAAAGGAATTTACGGACATGCGTACTTTCCCGTCCCCTCAGAACATTTATCGGTAGAACGGCGCCGAATACTCCATTGCGAGCAAGGAGCGTGTCAGCCAGAAAAATGAAATGACCCCATAAGCCGACCTCACCGCCAGCTTGCTCCTTGAATTTCTTCATGTTTACAAAGTCCGCTATCCGTCTTTCTGTTTTCGTGAATGGGGGATTCATCAGGACGACATCGACACCGGTCTCAGGTACGGCAACTCGATATTGCTTCCCGGTTATCTTTCGAGCAGCAAGCGGTTTGGAGAATAGGTCCAACTGGAAAACACCGCCCCTGTAAACCTTTGCTGGCGAAATCTCGATGCTGTCTCCCTGCAGGATTTGTGTTCGCTCAATAGTTTCCGCAACGTCCATTGCAGCGAGATTGGCGCATGTGAGATGAACAGCAAACGGCATGAGATCCGCGCCGTAAATATCATGCTCGCAATAGCGCCTGTGTGGATTCCCGCGAATTCCTTCTTCATCATGTAGCTGCTTCTTGCGACGGTATGCTGCAGTTAAGATCGTTCCAGAGCCGCATGCGGGGTCTATGACGGTCGCCGACGACTTACTTACCGACAGCCTCGCAAGAAGCTCGGCAGCTTGAGGGCGAGTGTAGAAGGCTGCCAGAAGCTTGCGGATTTGACTGGGCATCAATTCATGAAATAGCCGGCCAGGCAGTTCATAGCGAACCCTCTCGACTTCCATACCCCAGATCAAATTGAAAGTGTCACGCAGAAACCTTTCGGGAATAGCATCCAAAACATCCAGTTCAAAAATCGGACGGTAGTTGATATGCAGGATTCTCTTGAATGCTTGCTTTAAGCGAAAGCGTGTTATCTCCCCACGCCCCGGAATAATGTCCGGATGCACGGACGAGAAGAGCCGAAGAAAGAGCACCTGGCTAAGAAAAACGTATGCTGCAAGAAAGCGTGCTGCGTCGCGAGCCTGCTTACGTTCCACCTTCGCCAGCTCGGTCAACAACTTCCAATCGGTCACAAGCCTTAGGACCTGCCGCTCTTGAAGCGCAAGTCCTTCCATCATTTCGGTCACTTGTTCCCTCAGAAGGTCCAAAACCAGCTTGAGCGGAAAGTGGCGCTCGACGCCACCCTCTAGTAGGGGTGCGATCTCAGCAACGAGCCGGTCCAGCACCTGAGGGAATGGAACATCTCGGTACTCCGCTTTGACTGGCCCTGCGTCGACTAAGACGGTTACTGGAACGGTGGCGATTGCTTGGCGGAGAGCTTCTTCCTCAGGGGGGAGCTTTCTCAAGGATTCGGGCAAAATCAATAAAAGCCCGCGGCCAATTCCACTCTCCTCTTTGTGCCGAAGGTACTGGAGAAACGCATCCTTTATGACCGTAAGTGTCTCGCCAAGCTTGACCGAAAGGAGCCACGGACCACCGAGCATTTCGAATTGGATGTCTGGGACCGAGTTGTATTGGACTTCTTGGACGCCGGAGCCGCCCTTTTCACGGATAACTTCCAAGAGCCCAGGATAAAACGAGCGTTCAGCAACATGTCCGCTTCTTCGATTCACGACCAACGGAGTCTTGTGTTTTTCCATGAGTATTGTCACTAAGCCGCGGCCACGGAAACGCTTCTTTGGAAAGCAAGATGCCAAACCACATTAACGCAAGGCGGGTGCCCCATCCTTCTCGCGCATTTTGCGGGAAAGGTCGACAAAACTCAACCTATTGTCCGTTGAGAAATGGTGCACCCGATAAAAATCAAACACCGCGACACTTCTCCATTTCGACACTTCTACATTTTCACCCGCTCTTACAACGATTGTATAAAAATAAAATACGACGACGTCCACAGACCCGTCGGAATTGACCCCCTCGCCTGGCTCGTCAAAATAATCTTGAACAAGTCCGGCTCGACGGTCAGCGCTTCCAGGAATTTCCCATCGCCCGCCCCGGGCTTCTGTTCGATAAACGCCAGCTCGCGCAGCACGTCGTAAATAATCTCATTCGACGCCGCCATCGCCGTGCCCATCCGGTCCGTGCGGAACTGCATTTCCGAATCAATCTCGTAAAAATGCCACGCCAGGCACGCCGCCAGCGTCACCGCGCGCTCGAATTTTTCGGCGAAGCCGTCCGCCGGAATCTTGGCGGACGCCGCTCCACTGGCGGCCCCGCCCGCCGGATTCTTGGCGGACCTGTCCGCCGGCTTGTTGGCGGACCCGCCACCTTCTGCCGCGAACGGATCGAGCACCAGCATCACCCGCCGCTCGTCCTCCCGCGTGAACTCCCGCACCTTCAGGTCGCCGGTTTTTGCCGTCGCCTTCCAATCCACATACCGCGCGCTGTCCGTCGTCACGTAATCGCGAATCGAGTACAGGTCGTGCCCGCGCCCGCGATAAAAACTTTCAATCTCTCCGCTGATCAGCGGCAGAATTTCGTAGAACTCCTCCGTCGGCGCCACCCGCGGATAGACCACGATTTCCATCTTCGAGTCCACCCGCCGCGTTTTTTGCAGGAACCCAAACGGAAATTTCGTGGTGATGCCCAGCGCATTCTGCTGGTACACGCCCCGCCGCGGAAACGTCAACTCCACCTGCTGTTGCGCCGAGCGCTTTTTCGGAATGTACGGAAAATATACCGGCCGCGTCAGGATCTGCTCCGCCTCCGCTTCCATCGCGCCCGCAGGTTTCTTCCCGGGCGCGCCCGCCACCCGCAGCGAAAACGACGGCAGCGTCAACTTTTCGTTTTCAATTTCCAGCGTCGCCAGCACCGGCTTCTCGGCAAAAATGTGTTCCGGCAATTCCAGCTTCAGTACGATGCCCGTCAGCACAATGCTCGACAGAATTCCCGACGCAATAATTCCCGCCAGCATGCTCGCCAGCACCATGAACAACAAATTGTTGCCCGTGTTCAACGCCGCCAGCGCAATGACGAACACGCCGGTCACGTACACCACGCCTTCGCGCGTCAGCTTGTAGTCGATGTGAAACGCGAGCCAGCGCAGCGGCGTGCGCCGCGCCAGCGCCGGCACAATTGTCACGCCCACCCAGACGGAAAGCGCCAGCGCCGCCAGCGCCGACCCGCCGGCTATCCACAGGTGCCCGGTTTCCGCCGCCGCCGTCGAGTACAGCGCCAGCGCTAGCGCCACTGCCAGCGCCACCATAGCGACCAGAAAATTCCGCCATCCGGGCTTGTCCAGCCCTTGCCACCAGCGTTGCGCAAATGATGCGGACATCAGAGTGGAACTGCGGTGGATTCGAGGATATCGTTGAGGATGGTTTCCGCCTGATCCATTTTTTTCGCGGTGGACGCATACCGCGAGCTGACCACCAGCCGGTGCGCGAACACCGGCGTGATTAGCCGCTTGAAATCATCCGGCAGGCAGTAGTCGCGCCCTTCAACGAATGCCAGCGCCTGCGCCGCGCGGTGCAGCATCACCGATCCTCGCGGACTGATGCCCAAACTCAAGTGCTCCGACTGCCGCGTGCGCTCGACAATTCCCAGCGCGTAGTCGAGCAAACTTTCATCCACGCGGACTTTTTGCGCCGTCGCTTGCATCGCCGCCACATCCGCCGCGCCCATCACCGGCACGAGCGCGCCCGCCGCCGCGCGTCCGCTGTGATTGCGAATAATTTCTTTTTCGCTCGCGCGATTCGGATAACCCATGCGGATGCGCATCAAGAATCGGTCGAGCTGCGATTCCGGCAGTGGATACGTGCCGTGATGTTCGATCGGATTTTGCGTGGCCAGCACCATGAACGGCTGCGGCAGCGGGTGCGTCGTGTTCTCCACCGTCACGTTGCTTTCATTCATCGCTTCCAGCAACGCCGACTGCGTCTTTGGCGTCGTGCGGTTGATCTCGTCCGCCAGCACGATGTTGGCGAAGAGCGGCCCGGGCTTGAACTCAAACTGCTGGCTGCCCTGGTTGTACACGCTCACGCCGATCACGTCACTCGGCAGCATGTCCGACGTAAACTGAATTCGATGGAATGAACAGTCGAACGACCGCGCCAGCGCCTGTGCCAGCGTGGTTTTGCCCACGCCGGGCACGTCTTCGATCAGCAGGTGTCCGCGCGCAATCAACGCCACCAGCGCCAGCTCGATGGCCTCGTCCTTGCCCTTAATCACCGTGGCAATGGAGCGTTGCAGTTGCGCAATCTGGTTCGCTGTCGTCGTGGTCATCGGTTGAAGATTCTTCCTGCTTCTGCTAACGTATTTTCTTTGGGCGATTAGCTCAGTTGGTTAGAGCGCCCGCCTCACACGCGGGAGGTCAAAGGTTCAAGTCCTTTATCGCCCACCATTTTTTCGTAACACAAGCTTACAGCCTGTGTCGCTCCCAAAGCGAAGCGCCATTCTAACGGAATTCTCCTCTCTCAACCATCCTCTATCTCTTATCTTTGCTTTTCTCTGGGCCTCTGTGGCTGGTTTTTCAATCCCGTTTATCTGTGTTCATCTCCGGTTTCTGGAGTCCGGTGGACTCCACCGGAGTCCTGACACCGGACTGCGGTTAAATCTTTGGTGTGTTAATATCTCCGCGGAATGAAAACCGGAATCATTGGTCTCCCTCTCGTCGGCAAGACAAGTCTGTTCCGAATTCTCACGCGGGTGCGGCTCTCCGTCAACGTCGCTCACGGTGCGACGCACATTGGCGTGGCCACGGTGCCCGATAAGCGTCTCGACCAGCTCGTGCCGCTGCATAATCCGAAAAAAGTCACGCATGCCGCGGTCGAGTACGTCGACGTCGGCGGCCTGGTGAAGGACCGCACGAAGGATTCCGCATTTCTCACCGAGCTGCGCCAGGTGGACTGCCTCGCTCACGTTGTGCGTCTCTTCGACGACCCCGCACGCCCGCATCCGTCGGGCAGCCTCAACGCCGCGCGCGACGCCGATAGCGTGGACGTCGAGCTGATGCTCCACGACCTCGACCAAATCACTCGCCGCCTCGAGCGCCTCGAAAAAGATCTCAAGAAAAAAAGAGAGCCGGTGCTCGAGCGCGAAGAGGCCGCGCTGCTGAAATGCAAAGCCGCGCTCGAAGCGGAATCACCGCTGCGCCAGGTCGCATTCTCGCCCGAGGAAAAAAAGATTCTCACCGGCTTCATGTTTCTTTCGCACAAGCCCATGCTCTACGTCATTAATCTCGGCGACGCGGAAGTGGGCGAGATCTCCAGCGTCGTCGAAAAACACAATCTCGCTGCGCTGGCCGCCAAGCCCAATACGAAAGTTGTTCCGTTCTGCGGGAAAATCGAAGCCGAACTCTCCGAGCTTTCCGACGAGGAGGCCGCCGAGATGATGTCCGGCTTTGGCCTCACCGAGCCCGGCCGCGACCGCGTCCTCCGCGCCACCTACGAACTGCTCGGCTTGATTTCTTTTTTCACTTGCGGCGAACCCGAAGTCCGCGCGTGGACCATCGAGCGCGGCACCAATGCCCACCGCGCCGCCGGCGCCATCCACACCGATCTCGAGCGCGGCTTCATCAAAGCCGAAGTGGTCCACTGGGACCGCCTGCTCGAAGCCGGCTCTCTCGCTCGCGCCAAGGAGCAAGGCCACGTCAAGCTCGAAGGCAAGGAATACATCGTGCAGGATGGCGACGTCATCCTCTTCCGCCACAGCGGCTGATTCCATGCAAGAATCGCACACACTTTTGGCAATCCTGCTGGGCGCGACGGCCGCCGCCGCGACGTGGCTCGGCGGCTATCTCATTGCTCGCCGCGACTGGTCCCGCGAGTACTTGAAATACTTTGTCGCGCTCGGCGCCGGCTTCATGCTCGGCGTCGCGTTTCTCGAGATGATTCCGGAGTCCGTGCATCTCGCTGGCGACGCTTCGTTCCTCTTCGTGCTCGGCGGCTACCTTCTCGTGCACTTTTTCGAGCACACGCTCGCCCCGCACTTCCACTTCGGCGAAGAAACCCACGTCGAGGAGATGGCGCATCGCCACGTCGGCTTCATCGCGCTGGGCGGCTTGATGATTCACGCGTTTTTCGACGGCGTGGCCATTGCCTCCGGCTTTCTGATTTCGTCGTGGCTGGGCTTTGTGATTTTCGTCGCCGTGTTGCTGCATAAACTGCCCGAAGGTTTCACGGTGGCCTCGCTGATGCTCGCCTCAGGACAAAGCCGCCGCGTGGCCACGCTTTCTTCCGCCGCACTCGGCGCCGCCACTCTGGGGGGCGTCCTGCTGATGAGTTTGCTCAAAGCCGAAGTCGGCTACGCCCTGCCGCTTTCCGCCGGCGTGACGATTTACGTCGCCGCCTCCGACCTCATGCCCGAGGTCAACAAAGAGCCTGGCATCCGCATGGCCTTCATTGTTTTCGTTGGCGTGGCCCTCCTCGCCGCGCTGCATTACCTCTTCAACATCCCGCACACCCACTGACACGGCGAAGATAGAAAATAGAAAATGGGCCGCGAGGTTAATCTAGCGAAGAAGCGAATTCTACCACGGTGCCACGGAGGGGGCATGGCAAGATTCCAGTGGGGTGGGCTTTCCGGCTCGCCCGCCGTTCTCGTTGTAGGTTCAACGGGGCTTTCGGGTTTTGCTTGTGACGTGATTGCCGTGCCGCTATCTGAACGGGTTTTCTGTCCAGCGAACCAATTCGCCTTTCCCCATTGGTTTCTCAGCCTGGATGCGGAACGTAGGTTTTCTTTTGTTCGCCTCTTGTAGAAACCTGGACACCGTGTCGAGCAATTTTAGCGCTTCATCTTGGCCAATCCGCAGTTCTGTCTTATGGTATCTAGCTTGGTCTCGAAGTGCGGACAATCTGTTGAATGTCTGGCGATACTCCCGGGCAATGTTGCCAAGCTCGGCGTAGCGATTGAATTTGCGATGAATGCTTGAGTGGGACGCTTTTTCGCGAAAGTGGGCATCCGGCAATGACAAAAGTATTGCCTTCGCGCAAAGCTCTACGGAGCTAAACAGGCTGTCAATACAAGGTGCCAAAAGGCCCTGCGCAAGTGAGAGCCGTGCAGACTCCAAGAACTCCGCTGCCGATTTGAGGTGACTGTGAGTTAGTGTCCTGTTGTATGCGAAGTCAAAGCCAATCGTCCAGTGCGGACCTAAACGGATTAGGGTAATGTGGGCGCAATCTGGGTTGTCTTGATTTGTCAGAGCAAATTCTCGCAGGTAGTCTAATTCGTGCTCGAATACGGCTTCCCCTTTCTTCTTCAGGATTCCCGGCTTGGCTTTGGCTTTTGCGAGCGCCCTCACTTCATCATTGATTCTGATCTGTGGTTTCCGTTCGTCAGGAAAGAAAACGATCTGAGCGGCTATCAGTTCCACCGGTGTTTCGACGGTTCCGGCGCTGTGCCGCCGTTTGATCTCTGGAATGATGAATTCGTCAAGCAATTGTCGGAAGAGCTTAGTGCCAGTTTCAGGATCTAGCTGATGCTCAATAGTCTCCATAAATCTCGCCTATAGGAGTAGAATCTTCCGCAAGTTGCCGAGTTTCATAATGGCGGGTGAAATTGATGGATTTCTTCACTTTGTTTTTCGCATGTCTTGTAATTGCATCAGTAGTGTTTCTGCTTTTGAAATGGCACTCATCCTCTACCTCAGCACAGCGCAGAATCAGTCTAACATCTCCCAGGCTGACGCCGAGAGAGATGAATCATGATGAGCCCTCCGAAATAGAAGATGACCCGAAGGCGACTCTTGCAAGGCTAGGCATCTCAATCAGCGTGTCGGTAGACCCCGCACCCATCGAATCCCCGGAGGCCCGTACAGTTGACACTGGTGAGCTTTGTCCGACAGTTGATGGGAAGTGGCTGTTGAATCCCAAGAGCACTTTTCCTCTTGTTGTTTCTGGCCTAAAGGAAGACGCCTTGGCGTTAAAAGCCCTATTGGATGAATCGTGTTCTCGGTCTTGGTACGAAACCTTACCCAAGATTGCCGGGCACATAAGCCGTGCCAATCTTCGGTGCATGCAGATAGATGAATATATCGAAAAAAATAGGCCATTGTACTTGGAAACTATCGAGTCGCTAAAGGGATCATCCGCAGAGTGGCGCGAGGCTTCTGAGAAAAACCGGGAAGACCTCCTAATTGAGTTTAGACAGGAAGCACTCCAGCACTTGAATGTTCGTCCCAATGCAAACTTGATTGCGTTGTTTGAGGGCTCTCCAGCCGACATAACCGTTGATGACGGGCTTATCAGAAGATTCGGATATGATGCTGTGATTTTCTACTTGCGTCATGCCGCGAGTCCGCAAAAGGTACGAAAGATTGCGGCAGACCACTACGAACGGCCCGCCTGGGAAAAACTGGTTGATCTCGGACTTGCACGGAGAGGAAGCGAAATCCCAATCTCTATTGTGCTTGAGATTCTTACACTAAAAGAAATGACAGACCTAGTGCAGGACCTCAACCCACCACCGTTTAGAAGAAAAGCCAAGGCAATCGAATTCCTATTAGCAGTTCCAGACATTCCAAGGCGTCTCGGCGAAAGAATAGCCCAGCGACAGTTGTTTCAGCTTAAGCCCTTGCCAGATGATTTTTCGGCTTTGGACTTAACAGAAGTCCAGAGGTCACTTGCATATTCAGCAGAAGTCGGAGAACTTTTGACCCACACCTCTGTGATGGGATACCTGGCCTATCAACAACAAAAGCGCAATTTAGGACTGCAAGAAAGTATCGAAGGGTGGAGAATCTTAGCAGTTGGCGGGGATTCTGCGTGTCCATACTGTGTCGAACAATCAAAGCGGACGTTTGAAGTGAGTGCTGTGCCGCGGGTTCCATTGCATTTGGGATGCAGGTGCAGCCTCACTCCGAAAATCAAAGGCTTTGACACTCATTGAAAGCAGCTTAGTCGAATCTATCTTCAGATTATCGGACATTTTGCGAATTTCAGCGGCGCAGCAACCGTCGGAGTCGCTAGGTTTCGGGACGACGCCGGTTGCCGCTACATTGCAGGCATGAGATGGCCGGAGTGGAGGGCGTCGAGGGCGAGGAGGCGGGCGGTGAGCTCGTCGTCGGAGAGGCGGGCGGTGCGGAATAGTTCGCGCAAAAATTCCGCCGCGGGACGATTGCGCTTGCGAGAGTTGCAATCGAAACAACAGGCGACCACATTGCGAAACGAGTGATCGCCGCCTGAGGAAACCGGTACGACGTGGTCGAAGGCGGCGGATTCGGGGCGAAGTTCGCGGAGACAGTAGAAGCAGGAGTTATTTTCACGGCGCAAGATGGCGGGGCGGAGGCGGCGGTCGTGAAAACAGTCGGCGGTGTCGAGCTGCGCAAGATTGCCAGGGGAATCGGGCTGCATGCAGCCGGGAATTTCGTGGGGAAGGAGAACGTCGAGCGTGTGTCCGGCGAGGCTGCGGTCGGTGATGCGGATGCAGCCCTTCTCGGCGAGGTGGCGGAGGTGAAAGCGCGCGGTGGTGGAGCTGGTGCCGAAGCTGCTGCCGAGGCGTCGATTGGAAATGTGCGCGACGCGTTTGCCTTCGGCGCGCGAATGGCGCAGCAGGTGGTAGTACATGGCGCGTTCGCCGCTGCCGAGGCGGAGATAGGGCACCAGGTGGTCTTCGATGTCTTTGCAGATTTGGGCAAAGTTCATTTCTGAGTCGCGGCCCTCCTTCGTCCGCTCCTGGCGGACTTCGGCGGGTAAACACACCTGGGCAAGGTCCAGCTCGGCGTGGGGACCCTCCTTCGTCGGCTCTTGGCGGACTTCGGCGGGCAGGCCCTCCTTCGTCCGCTCTGGGCGGACTTCGGCGGGCAGGCACACCCGGACAGAATCCGGTTGGTCGGTCATGGGAATTTCTCCGAGTTGATTTCAGGGGATGAGCTTTGTTGTCCAGCCTATATCTCTATTATAGCATATAAGAGGGGTCTATTATTCGCACATTATCTAAAAGTTTTAGCGTCTCAAGTCGGCGGTAAGGGTTTGAAGAAGCAGGACTTGCGATTTGCGGGGCGGCTACGTCACAGCCGGGAGGGGGCTTGACAAGATTTGCGTAGGACAGGCGTTCTAGCCTGTCTGACGGGGACGCAACTTTATGGCGGCATTGGGGTTTGATAGGATGTGGAGGCGATGGCCAGGAGCGACGTCCAACTGATGCTGGGCGTGAAGGCGGGGGACGATGCGTCCTTCGAACTTCTGCTGGCCAAATACCGAACGCCGCTGGTGCATTTCCTTTTCCGCATGGTGCGCGACGCGGCCACCGCCGAGGATCTGGCGCAGGAAGTTTTTCTGCGCGTGTATCGCGCGCGGAAAAAGTATGCGCCGAGCGCGAAGTTTACGACGTGGCTGTTTCGCATTGCCACCAACCTCGCGCTCAACTCGATCCGCGATTCGCGCAACGAGAAGATGGGCATCTCCATTGACGGGCCCGCGGGGTCGGGGAGCGGCGCAGGACGCAGTTCTGAAAACGACCAGCCGCGCATGGACGTTCCGGACAAGCGGCCGGGCTTAGTGGAGCGAATGATGGAGCGCGATCGCGCGGCGGTGATCAAGCGAGCCATCCTGGCGCTGCCGGAAAAGCAGCGCGCCGCGGTGCTGCTGCACAAGTATCACGACCTGGATTACGACGAGATTGCCAGCATTCTGGATTGCTCGGAGAGCGCGTTGAAGTCGTTGTTGTTTCGAGCGTATGAGACGTTGCGCATCGAACTTGCACCATTGGTGGCAGGGAAGGATTGAGCGATTGAGGAACGAGGAAAGAGGAACGAGGAATGAGGAAAGAGGAAAGTAGGGCGAGATGAATTGCGAACGATTTGAAACGCGGCTGATTGCGTACATGGATGGGCGAGCCACGGCGGCCGAGCGCGGCGAGGTCGAGCTGCACCTGGTGGCCTGCTCGGAGTGCCGCGCACGCGTCGAGGAATTCCGCCGCCTGTGGGGCGTGCTGGACGAGACGCCCGCGCACGAAGTGTCTCCCGCATTTGACGCGCGGCTCCGCGCACGCATCGCCGCCGAGCCGCGTGTCAGCTTGCTGGGCTGGCTGCTTCCGCAACCGCGGTTGGCGCTGGCGATGTCGCTGCTCCTTGCGATGGGTGTGTGGATCGGCATCCGCCAACCTGCCGGCGGACCGCTGGCGCAGAATGAAGTCGCGCGCGCCGAAGAAGAATTCAAGATGATCAACGACCTGCCGGTGCTCGAAGATTTGGATGTGCTGGCCAATTTTGAGGCGCTCTCGGAAGTGCCTCCGGTGCAAAAGCCCGTGCAACAAAAGATGTGAGAATGAAAGCGAGATTCCAAATCGCAGGAATTGTTGCGCTGGCTCTGCTGAGCGGCGCGATGGCGGCGCCTGCCTTCGCGCAACGGGGCAGGGGACAGCGGCAGCAGAATAAGCGTCCTGCCGCCGAAAAAGCTCAGCAGCCTCAACAGCAAGCGACTCCACCTGCCGGGCAGCAGCAAGGTGCGGGAGGACAAGGCGGGCCCGGAAAAGCGTTTATGCCCGGACGCGGCGCGGGGCCAGGCGGCATGCCGCCACAGTGGCTCGACCGTCTTCACCAGATGTCTCCGCAGGACCAAGAGCGCTTCATGAACAACAACCAGCGCTTCCGCAATCTGCCTCCGGAGCGGCAGACGGAGATCCGCGAACGGCTGCGCCGGTGGAACAATATGACGCCGCAGCAGCAGGAGGAATTGCGCCGCCGGCAGCGCGTGCTCGCGAGCATGACTCCCGAAGAGCGACGGCGGCTCAGCGAAGAAATCATTCCGAAATTGCAGCAGATGGAGCCGGCCCGCCGCCAGGCCATCATGCGACGCGTGCGCGCGCTGGAAGGCATGAGCGAAGAGGAGCGCGCAGCGCGCCTCAAGGATGAAACCTTCTTGCAAGGGCTGAGCGCGGAAGAGAAGGCCATGCTGCTCGATGTCGTGCGGTTCCGTATTGGGGCGGGGGCCCCGCCGGAGCCTCCGCAAGACAACCCGCCGATGGAGTAAGAGAAGTGGCTAGTGATCCCGAGGCATCGGGAGTGGCTAGAAATCCCCGCGTGAAACAAGACCTGGAAAGCACACCGAGAGGGAAGTAATTCTTAGGACAATTTCGTTTTTCCTTCGCCTTCGAGAAAGCGCGACCCCACGGAATGCCGCTGTTTATGCGGGTTCCCGCTACCCCTAGTGGTTTTCGGGCTGCGGCACACCAGCCAGGCTAACTTTTCCACAAAAATTTTGGAATTGATGCGGGATTTCGCTTGACATGCGAAGCGCGCTGACTATGATGTGGGCCCAAGTGGGAAGAAGTGGGAGTAAGTGTAAGGACGTGGCGAGCGGTGTAATGGAGTGGTTCTGAACCATTCAAGTAACTCACGGACAGGCGGACGCAAAAATGCTGCGGGGAACGTATCCAGCGAAAGTCGATTCCAAGGGCCGGGTGAAAATCCCCGCGGCTTTCCTGGAAGAACTGCACGAGCGCGGCAACGAGTTCTACGTGACCAGCGATACGGGCGACTATGCGCGGATTTATCCCATGAAGAAGTGGCGCGCGATCGAAGAGAAGCTGGCGGGCGTGCCTTCGTACAACAAGACGAAACAGAAATTTCTGGCGCGCGCCAATTACTACGGACAGGCCGTCACCATGGACAAGCAGGGCCGTGTGCTGATCCCGCCGGTGCTGCGCGAAGCCGCGCTGATGAAGGGCGATGTGGATGTGTCCGGGCAGCTCGACTATATCGAAGTCTGGAACCACGCGCGGAATATGGAACGGCTGAAGGCTGAGCCGATGACGGACGACGATCTGAAGTCGCTGGCGGACCTGGGCATCTAGTTTGAGCGCGTCGCATACGCCGGTGCTGTTGAAAGAAGTTTTGGAGTGGATGCGGATTCGGCCGGATGGAACGTACATCGACGCGACGGTCGGGCTGGGCGGACACGCAGTTGAAATTGCAAGGCAGTTGAAGTCGGGCCGGTTGCTGGGGATCGACCGCGACGCGCAGGCCCTGGAAATCGCGCGCGAACGGCTGAAGGGATTCGAGGAGAGAGTAACGCTGATGCAATCGCGCTTCTCCAAGATCGACGAAGTGGCTCGCGGGCTGAAGCTGCCGCCGGCGGACGGTATCCTCGCCGACCTGGGCGTTTCGTCACTGCAACTGGACACGCCGGAGCGCGGGTTTTCGTTTCGCGGCGCCGGGCCGCTGGATATGCGCATGGACACCGGGGAGTCCGACACCGCGTCAGAAATTGTGAACTACCGGCCGGAGCAGGAACTGGCCGACCTCATCTATCGCTACGGCGAAGAGAGGCATTCACGAAGAATCGCCAGGGCCATTGTTCGCGCGCGACCCATCCGCGACACCGAACACCTGGCAACGGTTGTGGCAGGGGCCCAAAAAGTAAGGGGAAGGCAGAAACTGCATCCCGCGACAAAAACGTTTCTGGCGCTGCGGATTGCGGTGAACCGGGAGTTGGAGGACCTCGAGCAGTTT
>Ga0209726_10001830_pt1 | contig 32932 bp, 35 predicted proteins | sample Subgrocontami54m_FD_187453 | JGI IMG/M metagenome (GOLD analysis project Ga0209726, IMG submission 187453) | Subsurface groundwater microbial communities from S. Glens Falls, New York, USA - GMW46 contaminated, 5.4 m (SPAdes) (version 3) | ecosystem: Environmental > Aquatic > Deep subsurface >... | reverse complement strand
GGTATTTACCAACAACCCCTGAAAAATACTCATGAAATAATCGTGGCGGCGAACCGGCCGATCAGCGATTTCCAATAATTGAAATAGGCCACGATCACCCGCCAAGAGGAGGTTGACTCGTCCATTTTTAAATAGCGGCGGCTCGGGAAAAAATAGCTCACGACAAATACCAGACGGCGCCATGGGGACGCTCCCACGCGGTGGATCGGCATCCTAAAAGACAAGGCGTTTCTATGAAAAGCGGCCAAAAAAAGTTCTAAAAATCTTCCGGCTTCTTCCGAAAATCCTTCCGGGGGGCTTGATTCAAAAAAATACTCCTCCAGTGAAGAAAAAAGCATCCGTACTTTCTCCGAGGAAAAATAATCTACATGAGAAACCACCGCGTCGGCCGCCTTTTGGCAGCTCACGCCGTATTTTTTTAAAACTAAAGCGAGATCTAGCAGCTGAATGAGCTGCGGGGCGTTGCCTTCCATATCGTTTAAAACCTGCAAAGACAGGTAAGCGATCTGGTCGTCCGGATGCAGTAAAAAAACACCCCCCTCCGGTTCGCCAAGCAAGACGCGGCGGCTCCAAACCTCGCCCCACTCCAAACTGCAAAACCGGCCGTTCACGATAAATTGGGAGTCCCATTGCAAATCAAGCTCCATGTCTCCGTTTAATAAGCTTCCGCGGCCATACAATTCTATAAACAGAGAGGTGTGCCGCCGATTGACTATTTCACGCCACTGAAACCCGTGCTCAGTCATCAGGCCTTTGACTTTTTCCAGATCATTTTTACGTATAAGAATATCAATGTCTCCCATGGTACGAAAAGGGTGCTCTTTGTAGACGAGGTTCGTCAAGGCGATCCCTTTTAACGGGATGATCGGGATGCGCTGGCTCTCAAACATTCTTTGGATCCGGTTGAATTCGAGCATTTTTACCTGATTCTGCCATTGGGCCTGCTGCAGAGAAGCGACGGCTTGCGAACGCATCTTTTCCGGCAGGCTCTCAAAGCTCCCATTTTCTTTCAAACCCACCATAAAAAAAGGCAGCACCCGATGGGTCTGGGCCGTTTCGTAAATAAACCGCCAGTCTAAACCTTCGTTCGGTTTCGAATCGCCCCCGTCCCTTTTTTTCGATTGCCGGACAAATAAACCCAGATAATTAAAAAGACACCGCCATTCTTTGATGTTTGTTCCGGAAAAACCGCTCATAAGTTTCTTAAGGGCCTCACCGCGCAACCAGTTAAAACATCCAGTAGTTTAGACGCGCCTAATTCAGCCGAATATCTGTCCTCGACCAGCTTCCGGTTTTTTTTACCCATTTCGTCCCTTAATTTTGCGTCTTTGATCAAAACAAGCAGTTTTTCCACCCAATCGTCTTCCGTTTCCGCAAGAAATCCATTGACCCCGTCTTGCACGATCTCTTTATTGACTCCAAAGGGAGAGGCGACGACGGGAATGCCTATTGCCATATACTGCAAAATTTTTAAACCACATTTTCCCTTTGACCACTCGTCGTCTTGTAAAGGCATGATGCCGATGTCTAAGCGGGAAAGATCTTCAACCTCTGAATTCGCCCTCCATGGAATGAACCGGCAGGGCATGCCCATGTCAAAAAACTCGCTACAGATCAAAATAAATTCGTAATCCACCTCTTTTTTTAATTTCAACAACACATTCTTCAAGGGCAACAAATAAATAACGGCCGTTGTATGAGAACCTGACCAGCCAATGGTGATTGTCTTTTTATTGCCGTTATTTCTAACCCTGTAGCGACGGGTGTCTATCGTTGTGGGTATAACCGACGCGTTTTTGTTGTGGCGTCTTGCAAACTCACAGAGATAGTCATTGCCAACCGTTATATGGGAACTTATTTCGCACAAATATTTCACATACCTATGCAACGGGAATCTAAGATAAAATAATATTTTATTTACCCCAAGCGCGCTGTATGACGGCGCCAGGAATACAGCGTCGTCAAAGTCATATACGATGGGAATGCCCTTTAAGCGCATGATCGATTCTAAAATAGGCGGCCCAAATAACGCCGCCTGCCTGGATAAAAATATCACTTGATAGCCCTTAAGGAAAATTATCTTCTGAAACAATCTTACATAGCAGCGGAATATTCCGACGGCCTTTTTAAAAAAATTCCTTTTCGTATACAATATTTTCTGCAGTTTCTCATCACAAAATGACAAGAAATCAATATCAATGCCGTTTTTCTTGAGATAAGGCGACCATTCTTCTATCCTGAACCGTTGTCCAGGAGCCGTATCATACAGATAGGGGATCATTGCCAAAACTTTAATCATCATAGATATCTCAGCGCAGTCAATTCATCCTTGTTTACAAAGGGAATTATAAATTACCGCATAAGAATCAGCTGCCTTTTCCAATGAAAAATATTTTTTTGCGGCGGCCACACAACGGTTGCTTACGCCGGGGTCCTTCGCAAGAGCCGACAGTTTTCTTACCGCATTCGTTTTCGCCTCGGTCGTAAATTCACGCAGCAAGACTCCTATGTTTTCTTTTTCGAACATTTGGTCAATGTCCCCGATGCCCGCGTTGCAGAGACATGGGACGCCGCTCGCGAGGTATTCGCCAAGACGGGTAGGCATGGATGCTTTCTTGGAAAAAACCGGCTTGATAAAAAAAATGCCGGCGGTCATCTTTTTCATTTCCACAGGCACCTCAAGGGATGAAACGGCCTTCAGCCTTGCCGCCGCTTCCGGAATACGAAATTGTAACAGACGTTCCTTAATGTAAGCGTGTTGGCCTTGGTTGACAATCAACAAACGCGCATGGCGTTCGAGCTCTTGCAGGATTTTAAAACATTCCAGGGCCGGGTCAAACAGATACCAGTTGGAGGCATTGCCGACATAGCCCATGGTGAACGGCCCGCGGTTCTCTCTTCCGGTCGGAATGGACGCCGTGAAAAGCTCCAAATTCACGCAGGTGGAAATCACCTCGAATTTAGGCGCTCGTTTTTTCAAGAAGTGAAATTTTTTTATCTCCTCCATCCCGGCATGCGTTAAAACCACGGCTGTATCCGCGTTTTGAAGGAACCGTTTTTCAAAATATTTGGCGAATCGGTAACTCGAGGAATTTTCATGCCACAAACCGGCATCGATGCGTTCATCCGCCCATAACCCGCGCATATCAAAAAGAAATCTTGTGCCAAAAAATCCTTTTAAAATCAGCGCCAACACCGACGGCATATAGCTTCGTGCATGAACGATTTGAATATGCCGCGCCCACACTAAGTACGAACAAACGAAAAACCCGACCAGTAAGTCATAAGCCGTTGCGGGAACTGTCGGCCATTTGTGATAACGTAAAGGAATCCATTCAATGCCGACACGGCGAACCTCAGATTTCAGAGTTTCCCGCGCGGCGGCATCTTTCCAATCACGTCTTTTTTCATAGGTTACAAGCGTGATCGGGTGACTCTTGGCCAATAATCGTAAATATTGCCAAATTTGTGATTGGCCTAAGGGCTCCATTAAACCGTCGTAAGAAATATAAAGTATTCTCGCCATTCGTAAAAGACCCTAGTCCCAACGCTCCTTCCAAAGTTGAAAGCAAAAAAGGTGCCACAGCTTACACGGATCCGTGTCCTTGCCTTCGGAATACCGCTTTAATAAAGCGCCGACGTATTTCGCGTCGAAAACACCCTCCCGCCGTATTCTTGCTTCATTCAAATATTCGGAATACAAATCTTTCGTGGATTCCTTCAGCCAAGAAAAGATGGGGACGCCAAAGCCCTGCTTGGGCCTGTCCACAAGATTGTTCGGCAAATAGCGGCAGAGGATCTTGCGGAGCAGGTATTTACTTTTACCTTTGTTAAATTTGAGACCGATGGGCAGCCCGGCGCCGTATTCCAGCAGTTGATGGTCCAGAAACGGCTCCCTCCCCTCAAGAGAGACGCCCATGGTCGCCCGGTCCAGTTTCGTCAGCAAATCATCGGGCAAATAGGTTCTGAAATCAATGTCCATGAATGCGGTGGCGTCGTCCAACGGATGCGAAGGATCGACTTTGAAGTCGCGCGCATAGGGGCTCGGGAGTTTAAGTTTTTCAAGTTCCCCGTCCTCAAAGACGCTCAATAATTTGAGGTACCTTTCGAATAAATCTCCTCCCTCCAGGACTTTTTTCAATTTGATATATTTATTTTTGACATTGGCCACGCGAGGCAAGAAGTATTTTGTCCTCTCATAGAGCCGGACCGCCTGATCGGGGCTAATGCGGTCAAACAAACTTGATAGCAGTCCTTTAACGGAAGCGGGCAGCGCACCCAGTCTCTTCAAATTCCCGCTGGAAATCCGGTAGCGCAGGTAGCCGCAAAACAGCTCATCTCCTCCCTCGCCCGAGAGAACGGCCTTGACCTCTCGTCCCGCAAATTGGGACATCAGATGAGTCGGGATGGCAGAAGCGTCTCCGAACGGCTCGTCATAAAGCTCCGGCAATTTTGGAATAATGTTAAACGCCTCTGCGGGAGTGCAGGTGAACTCCCTGTGATCGGTCCCAAGATAGGCGGCGACTTTCTTGGCCCAAGGGGCTTCATTGAATTCATGTTCGTGAAACCCGATCGTAAAGGTCTTTAAAGGTTTGGCGCGCTGTTTCTGAAGAATGGCTGTCACTAAAGAGGAATCGATTCCTCCGCTCAAAAAAACACCCACGGGCACATCAGAAACCATCCGCAGGTTGAAACTTTCCGTAAGAATCCCTTGTAATTCATCGGCGATTTCTTCTTCGGGACGATTCTCCCGCTTGCCCCTGCTCTCCGATCCTTTTGGATAATGATCTCTGAGATTCCAATAGCATCCCTCGTCAATCTTCCCTTTTCGATCGATTTCCAGGTAGTGACCGGGCGCCAGCTTATGTGCGTTTTTAAAGATGCTGTGAGGCGAGACAATGTAGCCATATTGAAGATACAGAGACAGAGATCTCGGATCCACTTCTTTCCGAAAGCGGGGATGTTTATGGAATGCTTTGAGTTCCGAGGCAAACAGGAAAAGCCCATTGGCGTAATACCAATAGAGCGGTTTCACCCCGACCCGGTCCCGGCAAAGGATGAGCTTTTGGACTCTTTTGTCCCAAATCGCAAACGCCCACATCCCGCGGAAACGATGAACGGCATCCATTCCCCATTTTTCAAAGGCCTTCAAAACGACTTCTGTATCGGTATCGGATTTGAATCGATAACCGTGCGCCTCGAGTTCGGACCGGATGTCTTTGAAATTATAGACCTCTCCGTTGTAGGTGATGAGAAGTCGGCCGTCATCGGTTGCCATCGGCTGATGGCCCAAAGATGAGAGATCCAGGATGGAAAGCCTGCGATGCCCCAGAGCAAGCCCCGCCGGTTTTTCAATATAAGAGCCGGCATCATCCGGCCCTCCGTAGCTCATCGCATCTCTCATCGCTTCGAGCACACGCTCTAAGTCATAGCTGCTCTGATGATCACGGTCTAAGAATCCCGCTATTCGGCACATGGGTTTCAATTCACTATATCATAATAGTCCTCGAGAGAAAACAACCCATGAAGACAAAAGAATCTTCGATTACATTTAGATTGATTTGATTCGATGGCTTGATTTACAATGAGCCGCTATGGACGATTTAGAACGACTCCAACTGGCTTATCGGCCGCGACGGGCTCCGGGTGAATTTTGGGATGCCAGCACCTACAATCTTTTGAATCCCGCCGTTTATTTTAACGAAGAACAATTTAGGTCTACGCTGGTAGATTTTTTGAGTCGTGAGGGGCTGAACGCTTCGGGAATGTCGCGCCTTCGCGTCTTGGAAGTAGGGTGCGGCTGGGGACGGAACCTGAACTTCCTCCTCGAGCTGGGTTGCTTAACTAAAAATCTTTGCGGCGTAGATTTGATGGAACATCATATTGCCGCGGGCAAAGAGCTCAACCCGGGGTTGAATCTATCGTGTGGCAACGGAGAAAATCTCGAATTTGAGGAAATGAGTTTTGACATCATTTTATTTCATACGGTTTTTTCGGCCTTACTGGACATTAATATTCAGCGTAATTTATTTGCCGAAGCCGTTCGTGTCCTGCGTCCCGCAGGATCAATCCTGATATATGATATTTTACAAAATTATTCCACGGGCACGTTTGACGATAAAAAGCACGGTAAAATAGTTTATATAAAGGGCATTAATCCTAAAAAATTTTCTGAGTTTGCTCATGGGAGGGCTTATGTCACATTTAAAAAAACGCTGGGCTTATCTCCGAAGATTCGACACTTGATTCTCCAAGGGCCCTGGAATGTCTTTTTTAAAAATCTGACCGGAAAAAAACCGGGGTGTATTTTCTCGCGAAACCGCCTTTTACTCGCGGGGATTGGATCGCTTTTGCCGGGACTTGGCACCCATTTTTTTCTGGCGGTCAAAAAGAGCTGAGAAATCTAATCTTTCGGCATCAGGCCCAGTTTGCGCGCGGCCAAATACAAGCTGAACGAAAATGGATAGTTCAATAACCTGGCTGTTCGCCCTGAAAATGAAAATAAATTTGAGTAAGGCCGGGGCAACGGTTTATCCTTGATTGCCTGTATATCCAGGATATAGGCCGCCTTATTCTTCAGAACCCAATAGTGGCGATAGGTATAAAATGGCGGCAGAGGGTCTTGGGGGCGGCCCCAGGATTCCAGGACCACTCGCGTCGAAAAGGGCGCGAAAACCTTCCGGATCCCATCGAGATCCCCCAGCAGAAAATGTTTCGTCCCATGGAAGTGAATGGGCACATTTAGAAACACCCTTCCCCCCGATTTGCAAACACGAAAGCATTGGAACAAACCACGCTTCAGCGAGCAACCGCGCTCGGCCCAGTGCTCCATCGTCTGAGTCCCGATGACCAGATCAAAGTGATTATCGGGATAAGAAAGTTCTGAAAGATTTTCTATCCGGGTTGCGATCACCTCTTTGTCGTAATAGGTCTTCTGGGAATCAATGCCTTCGTAGTGCGCCCCTATCCTATCGCAATGACTTTTAATGGGGCTCCAGGAACCACAGCCAACCTCAAGAATAGTCATGCCCTGCTTAATGTGAGATAAATAATCCTCAACGATCGGCACCGCACAGGCGCCGATAGGAGGCCCCGGAATCGGACGGCCAAAAGTTTCGACGGCCTTGGGGTGCGCGGTGCATTGCCCGTTGACGAGCATCCGGCATTTCAAACAGGCTGGCAACTGAGAACCTGCCGGTATATTTTTTCAAGGGCGGCGATTTGAGTGTCTCTTGAAAATTTCTCTTCGACGATTTTTCGTCCGTTGATGCTAAAAATCTCCCAAAGACCCGGATGCTCGATCAGAAACCTCATTTTCCCGGCTAAGCTATCGGTGTCCGCCGCCTCGCTTAGGAGTCCGTTGACGCCGTCGGCAACCGCCCGGCCGATGCCGCCCACGCGCGTCGAAATAACGGGCAACCCAACAGCCATCGCGTTCGTGATAACCACGGGGGGGCCGCCTTCGTCATCGCCCTTTGAGGCGACGACGGATGGATGGACAAAAATATCGTGACTATTTAGCGCCTCTTTAAATGCCCCAAAGAAGTCTTTCGTTCCGGAGGTATCAATCAGCGTGATTTTAGAAGAGAGCCCTTGGTCGCTTATCGTTCGAAGTATCTCGTTTTTCAAGGGCCCGTTGCCGAGGAGGGTAAGAGTAGCGCCGGGATAGTCGGATGAAATTTTCCTAAAAGCAGCAATCAGGTAACGATGCCCTTTTTTCTGAGTAAATCTTGCCACGGTGAGGAAGCGAGGCGTTTTAGTCGGCATCGGCTCCCTCCATGAGTATTCATCCAAGGGAATCCCAATATCCCACACAACTATTTTCTCTTTCGGACACCCAATCGCGACAAGACGATTAAGGGCTTCATCGCAAAGAACGATACAGAGATCGGCATGTTTGAACATTGTCTGATAACGAGCAATCCAATAAGGATTGCGTACGCATTCGCTTATGTCCACTCCGTAGAAAGTAATAATCAGAGGTAGCCCGAGGGTTTGCTTAGCCCGTAAACACTTGTAGCCGGCGGTTCCAAAATGAGCGTGAATCAGACTGGCGTTGGATTCGCGAATTTTTTTTTCGTAAAAACTGTTCAAGAATTTCAGGTAGATCGATTCGCATACTTCCCGGCAGAGGAAATTTTGCACACGATTGAGGATTTCGTTTTGACGCATCTTATTAAAACAGTCGAAGGGTTTAAATGGAGCGTAGCCATTGCAAATCCTGTTTTCCGCCAAGAGGATTGATCGATGACTTTTAAGAAGGCCCGCCTGTTCGTAAATGTAGGTCTCCCCCTGCGCGGCGTATCTTTCCGTAATATGAGTGACAACTGGCTTGGTCTTCATCGACAGCTATCTTTGGTAGCCACGGCGCGTGAAGAAACGCATCAAAATATTTCGTTCTTCGGAGGTGAGGACAACCAGCAACCAAACGGCAAATAATACGATTTGTAAAAGCACATGGGCGCTTATTGACAACGGCAGTGTGACTGAAACGGCGACCATCGCCACGGAAAATACCAATAACCGGACGATGTGCCAATCGATAGGAAACAAAAGACGATTGGCGTGATAAACCGCCAAAGCAAAAAGCATTGCAACAGCGCTCATGTCATGAGCAATCACGGGACCCATCATTCCGAAATGATCTAAAAAGAACAGAGCCAGGACAGTTCTTAAAATATAGTAGCCGACCAAGACCGTCACATAACCCTTGAGCTTCTGTAGCGATAGCAACGATACCGTATAAACCATTCCAAGCAAGAAAAACAAATCCCCTAAAACATAATAAGGGATGAGGGGCGCCCCGTCGATGAACTTATCAGAGTAGGCAATGACAATCAATGGCCGTCGAAAAGTAATGAGAAATAGGGCCATGACGGTGAAACCCAATAAGATGAAGCGCAAGGCATTATTGAGTTCTATTTCGTGAACTTTCGGATCAATTTGTTGACTCACTTTAGGGAAAAAATGACCCCATAGGATATTAGTAAAGAAAACGCTATAGTAGGAACTAAGAGCCGCGGGTACCTGGTAAATTCCGTTTGCCGCCGGATTGAGCCGGTTGAGGATCGAGGTGCGTATGGCCAGGTTTGATCCTTCCAACAGCACGCCGGTGGCAAGCATCGCCATGCCATATCCTCTCAATGAACGCAAAACTTCGACTGAGAAGCGCCACTTCAGGCGAGGCCGCCATTTAACCGCGCGCGCTCCGTAATAAAGGAAAAACGCCGCGCGGATTAGAGTCGATACGCTTATTGAATATATCGCTCCCGATAAACCCCAGATCCATGTCATGACCAGAAAAGGCGCCAGAATAAACACGGTTCCGGTTAACATAGCGCGCGTGTAGAGATCATAACGATTTGCTCCGAGCGTTATGGGATTCCCAAGACCGGAAATCATAACGTTCAGCGGGATAGCCATCATGACGCTCAAAAATGGAAAAGCCAGATGCGTATCCCCAAACAGGGAACGCGCCAAAGGTAAAAATAGGGGCAATAACAATAAAGGTATTCCAAGACCGGTTATGCAGAAGAACAAGAAAGAAGTGTCCAGCAACTCATTCGTACGACGCTCATCATTCGCGCCCAAGGTTTCGGAAAGCCGTTTCGTAATTCCGGTCCCCATACTGAAAGTGCAGAGCGTCGCCATAAAAATCAGAAAGCTGTTTGCCTGAGAGAGCAATCCCACGCCTTCCGGGCCAAGCATGAGGGCGCCGGCCTTGGAACGCACCAAACCGACAACGATACTTACCAATGAATAACTTCCCATGACGAAAGCGACTTTAAGAAGCTGCTTCATCGACTTACGGATGGGCCACGAGGTATTTTCAGAGATTTTTTTTCATGATACCATCCCACAAAAATGACCCAAAAAAGCCATATTTGCGAACGCATCCGATAGGCCGTCCCTACATTGCCGACATACAGACCGTAGCCACAGCTCATGATGATCGTAATCGTCATGAGGAGCACGCTGCCCTGAAAATTCAAGCGCAGGCCGCGCTTCATCCCCAGCAAAATAACAGGATAAAGAGGTAACCAAAAAATCATTTCCGGCCATATTAAATTCTGCCGCATAGAACCTAATTGCCAAGGGAAGGGCACGGTTAAAAAATAGGCAACACCGGTCGGCAAATATTTCAGCATGCTGACAAGGCTGGATAGATCCGCTCCCACCAAATAGCCTGACAAAGCTCTGCGTGAAAAATCATCCCGGACACCCTGCGCATTTTGCAACATGTCGTTAATTCCCATCGGGATCATGGCTTCAATGCGTTTATACAAACCGAGCATCGTAAGGATGGCGGCTAAAAAAATAATAATTAACCCTTGTTTTAGGAGCACGGCAAACAGAGGGGTTGGCCTTGAGGCTGCGTTTGCGTCCTTTCTTCTGTGACCAAGCAGCAACCCCAAACCCAAACTAGGAAGCAAAAAAATCGGCATGTAAAAACGCAATGTCAGCAGATAAAACATCAACAAAACTATTATCGCAATTGAAAAAACCCTCAATCTTTTCTGTAAAAGAAGCGTATGATAAACGATCAAGTTGAGCACCAAAAAAACCAACCCGTCTTTGTAAAGTGTCCCTCCCCAAAAAGCGAAGCAGGGCGAAAAGACCACCAACAATGCGGCTATAAAAGACGAGGCCGGCGCGATGCCCAAAACCCGGGCTATTTTATAGGTAATCACCGGCGCCCATGACGTAATCAACGCATACAATACCATCAAGATTGGCATGGATTTCAGGCCATTGCCCAGAACAGAAAAAAAAGTAATGAGTAAAATGACTCCCCAGGCATGATGAACATTGCTCTCCCTCATCATCGCGGTAAATGTAACGGACGAACCTGAGGCCAGCCATTCCTGAGCGATGGCTATGCCCGCCTGATAATAATACAGCGCGTCCTCAAAAAAAGAGAGGGTCGAATGCATCGTAAGCCACCATGCCGTTAATCCATAGCCGCAGCGAATCACAAAGCTCATCCAGTAGATTTTGCGTTCCGAGGATTTGTCTTTCCGGAAAGAAGAAAATGGGGTCATTTTGGAGCGGAGATTTTAAATAACTTTTCAAGCCAGACCATCGCAAGAAACCCGATAAAAACCAATAAAGCCAAAACAAGGGACGCGGATTGGTCGCTGAGCCTGCTGACAAAAAGCGCGGCAAGGCCGCTGGCAATCCCCAATCCGTAATGGACATAGGCCACCTGTCTTTGACTGAATCCCAAAGCCGCTAAGCGGTGTGACAGATGATCCTTGCCCGGGGATTTAAAAGGAATCTGCCCGCGCCGGATACGGGAAATCGTGACAAGGGCCGTGTCAAAAAGCGGGACGGCTAAGACGAGGATAGGCGCGACCCAGGTGACGTGATTGGGCGCCTGCAAAAAGCTGATCTTGATCCCCAAAGCCGCCATCATAAATCCGAAAAACATCGTCCCGCCGTCCCCCATAAAAATATTGGCCGGGTGGAAGTTATGAACCAAAAAACCCAACGCGGAACCTAATATCGCGCAAGCAAGGACCGCCACCAAGTGTTGTCCATTGATGACCGAAAGGATCAAAAAGAAAAATGAGGCGATCGAAACAAGCCCGGCGCACAACCCGTCCATATTGTCGATGAGATTAAACGCCGACACAACGCCGATCACCCACAGCAGCGTGATCGCCTCGTCCAACAGCGGGATCGAGAAAAGCGCCACATGGATCCCTGATAAGATCAGAATGATGCCCGATAAAGGCAAGGCCAGAAAAAGTTTAAGCCGATAATCCGCTTTGCCGGCATCATCGAGAAAACCCACGAGCGAAACCAAAGTAGCCCCCCCCAATATCCCGAAGACTTGAGAGCGTACCGCTCCCCCTAAAAATAAGCCGAAAGTCAGCATTGCCGAGAGATAAATAGCTAATCCTCCCAAACGCGGAACCGGGATCACATGAACCTTTCGCGGCCCGGGCTGGTCCATCACTCCCCATCGACGGCCCAACCTTCCAACGGCAGGGACAAGCAGGAAAGAAAGAGTTAACGCCATCAAAAAGCTGACGAGATAAATAATCATGTCAGCCGTCCGAACTCTTAAGACGGGAAGCGCTTAGCTCATCGTACATGTCGAGAAATTTTCGATGGATCAACCGCTCGTCAAATTCGTCCGCCACGATTTGATGGCCGGCATCCCCCATCCGGACACGCAATTCGGGATCTTGAACGAGCTTTTTTACGGCAGACGCGAAAGCCTCCGTGTCTCTGGGCGAGATCAAAAAACCGTTGACCCCCTGCCGGATCACGCTTTTACATCCGTCAATGTCCGAAGCGACCAGCGGCAGCCCCACCGCGGCCGCCTCCATCAAAAAACGAGGAACCCCTTCATGATAGCTCGGCAACACCGCAATATCGGCCTGGTTCAGTATGTCAAGAATGTCGTCGTGATGCCCTAAAAATTGGACCGGCCCTCCGTTCGTACATTGTTTTATCTCGCGTTCGGATAGACAAGCGGGATTTCCGTCGTCGGGGGCTCCGGCGATCCAAAAAAGAGCTTCCACCTTCTGAGACTTTAACATTTTCGCCATCTCGACAAATTCTTTGATCCCTTTGTGCCGCAAAAGCCGCGACGCCATTAAGACCACCGGTTTCCCGGACGATTGCGGCTTCGGAATAGGGTCGTGATTCTTTTTGAAATGGTTCAAGTCGACGCCGCTGCCCCGGATGACGACTGACCTCCTGTCAGAATTTAAAATCCCCAGCGTGATAAAAGCCTTTCGGGCGGAATCGGTCTGGAACGTAAGGATCGCGCGCGGGTAGTTCGCCATCCATTTTAAGAACGGGTGTAAAAAAAACCGAAGCGTGCCGGCAAGGAAGTCATCGGAAAACAAATAGCCCAGACCCGTAAAAGTATTGATCACAATGGGTGTCTTGGCATAATGAGCCGCGATCGTTCCGTAAAGATTGGGCTTGACGGTGAAATGATGGATGATATCCGGCGCAAGGCGGCGGTAAATCCGGACGAGCTGCACGATGGAAACGGCTTCGCGCAGAGGGTTTAAGCTTTTTCTCGAAATTTTCCATCGCACGCAGGAAAATCCTTCCGCCTCGAGTTTTGGAAAATAGTGGCCAGCGGGACAAACAAAAGTCACCTGATAACCATTGTTACGCAGGGCCCGCGCGAATGACAGACGATAGTGATAAAGAACCCAGTCCCAGTGGGCCGTTAAAACTACATGGATGTTTTTTTTACCGTTTGAGTCGCAAGAGGCCATTCAAAGCACTTTTGAATGATCAGCTGTCCCAGCCCGCTGATACTCAATGACGCTCTTGATGATATCGTCTAAGAAAAGTTTAGGCTCATACCCGATGAGTTTTTTGATCTTGGATAGATCAGGTACACGCCTCATCATGTCTTCAAATCCTTCTTCATAAGCTTCACGATACGGCAAAAAAGCGATACGCGAATCGGACTCGGCTAGAACTTTGATCCTCTGGGCCAATTGCAATATGGTGACCTCTTCATCACTGCCGATATTATAAATTTCCCCAACCGAGTTTGGATGCCGTTCAAGCGCTACGAGAGCTCGAATGGCATCCGAGACATGCGTAAAACACCTGGTTTGAGAACCGTCTCCGAACACCATGATGTCTTGGCCTGAGAGAGCCTGTCGGACCAAATTGGGCATCACCATGCCATAATAACCGGTCTGGCGAGGGCCAACGATGTTGAACATTCGAGCAATGGTAATGGGGACTTTCTTTTCTTTCCAATAGGCAATGGCTAAAAACTCATCCATGGCTTTTGAGCAGGCATAACTCCAGCGGCCCTTGTGCGGAGGGCCGATCAATAGGTCATCGGTTTCCTTGAACGATGAACGGTCGCTTTTACCGTACACTTCAGAGGTAGAAGTAAAGATGACTCGCTTGCGCTTCTTGGCGGCGAGCCTAAGCACTATTTCCGTACTGCTTAAATTAGTTTGGATCGTCTTGACGGGACTTTCGATAATTAACCGGACACCAACCGCAGCCGCCAGATGATAAACAACATCGCACAGATCAATTAGCTCGGTAATCGATCGACGGTTCGTGACACTTTCGATGGTGTAGGATAAATTCGGATGGTGTTTGAGATGTTGGATGTTTTCAATGGCCCCCGTGGAGAGGTCATCAATGATATAAACTTCATGTCCGATACCAAGAAGCAGCTCCGCCAGATGAGACCCGATAAAACCGGCGCCGCCGGTAATCAGTACTTTATTTTTATGCCCGTTTGTCATCTGAGATCATCCGTCTTAAGCCGCATCGATCATCAATTTCTTGGTATTATAACATACTCTTTTTCCAGCCCTCGACGGTTTTTAAGAGGCAAAACATGCGCCCAGCAGGACTCGAACCTGCGGCCTACTGGTTCGAAGCCAGTCGCTCTATCCAGCTGAGCTATGGGCGCAAAAAGCCGCACAAAATCTCACGTGCCCGACTGGAATCGAACCAGCAACCTCTTCCTTCGGAGGGAAGCGCTCTATCCAATTGAGCTACGGGCACAAGATGGATCTTCGGTTTAACATTACTGGGGTGGGCGAAGGGATTTGAACCCTCGGCCTTCTGAGCCACAGTCAGACGCTCTAACCAAGCTGAGCTACGCCCACCACAATCTACTTGTTTGATTTTAATGAACTTACAATCTTGTCGAACTCTTGGGTCTCCCCGCTTTTACCCGCTGGTAGCAGAATGGAAGCAAATGGTAGTGATTTCTCTAGCATTGCCACCGCCTGCGCCTTGTGATAATCGGTCAGGTGTGAATACCTTTCCGTCATCTTGAGGCTCGAATGCCCTAGGAGTTCTTTTACGGTCATAATGTCCGCGCCGCTCATACACAGGTGCGAAGCAAAGGTATGCCGTAGATCGTGGACTCTTAGATCATTCAATCCGGCTTTCTTTCTGGCCGTTTCAAACGCCTTTCTGAAATTGAAAGGCTTGCCTGAATCGCCGGGGAAAACCCACGTCTCGCTTTGTTTCTTGATACGCCGTTTTAAAAGAGCTGCTTTGACCGCCTCGGTCATTGGGATATAGCGAATCTTCCCGCTTTTCGTCTGAAATAGGCCAATAAGACCCCTATTAAAGTCGAGGTCAGCCCATTTGAGCTTCTGGAGTTCCCCTTTCCGCATCCCGGTATGGATGAGGATCGTAAAAATCTCTTGAAGCTCCAAAGAAGAATGAGCCAAGAACCGCTCTATTTCCTCTTTTTTCAAAAAGCGTGTTCGCTGATTATCCTCTTTCAGCTTCTTCACCCTGGCACATGGACTGACCTCAAGATAGCCCCACTCAATCGCTTTATTAAAAAGCGTCTTGAGACACGCGAGTTTTCGGTTTACGGTAGCAGGGGAAAGATATTGTGGCTTCCCCTCTTTCGTTAGCCGGAGCTTGGTGGCTCTTGCTTTTGCCACCCAGTCATCGATCATCGCCTGGGTTATTTTAGAAAGATAGTAATTCCCAAAATAACCGTTTAGCTGTCTGAGGTAGCTTTCATCAGAACACTTCCATGAGAGCTTATTCGGCCTTGCATAACGCTCAAGGTAAATAGGTGCGAACTCATGGAACCTGACGTCTCCTTGCCAGGAGTTTGTCTTACTGCGGATTTCCGATACGCGCTTATAGTAGTAGTCAAGAGCGCCTCTTCTTGTGGTCTGATAGGTGCACTCTTGGACCCTCCGGCCATTCCGCGTAAAGGTCATCCACCATTTCCTGCACTTGTCCTTTTTCTTCTTACGGAAGTAAACGCCCATTCTTAATCCTCACTTTCCGCAGCTAGGACAAGGCAAGATGAGGACGGAGATACGGAGATACGGAGATATAGTAAATTCTTTATCGTTTTCCGTCAATTGAAACTCCGCGCGTCCTTGTCGGTAAATATCTTTTTCTCTTGAACCCATATTTTAATATCTTCAAGATCAAACCTGATAGACCGGCCTATCCTCACAAACGGTATGCACCTTTGACTCACCATTTGATAAATACCGCTTTCACTTAGTCCCAGCTCTTTAGCCAGCTGGTGAATATCTAGCAACATTCGATTCACCTCTTTGAAAAAATCTAAGTTTTGAGCACTTCAAAAGCCAGATTATTGAATATTCGTCAATTATTTTGCGTTAACAGTATGTCCGGCCCTATCCACAAAGCGTTAATAAAACGCAATTCAATGTCCGATAACATAGGGTATGACAACAATTTTTGTGCGGGGGTAAGCACCTTCAAACTGATCCACCAATCTATTCCGGTGCTCTGTTCCAGTCCTTATCTTCACGCCTCCGCCTTAACATTTGTAAAACGCTCATGACTTTGGAATGATTAATATCTTCTGGATCTGGCAATTCTCGCATGGGTTTTCCATAACCCCGTTCTATAATTGTAGTCGCGGCTTGAAGGCGGATTTTCTCACTTTTGGATCGTAAGGATTTAAGAAGAACATTAAAAGCTTCTGACGTATGTAGTCGTGCAAGATCTCGGATATGAAAATCTTCTTTGGGTCTGCCGGATGGATTTCCACTCTTCCCTTTTTCAAATCTCACCTGATAATCTCCTGTTAGCAGGAACCTACAACTCCCTTTTTGGAGGGATTCACGAAACCCCTTTTAGGAACCCGAAAAACTCCTTTTGGATGGTGGGTAAAAACTCCCATTTTGGTGTTCGATTAGATATATATAAGTATCTAACCTTACTCTTTACATCTACCAGGCATAACATCAACAAAACGAGACAAAACAAAACCAAACTTCCGTATGCCTGTATAGATAACCGTTGAGAGAGTAAGAAGCTCAGAGCGGTTAAGGTAGTGACGGAAGTTTGGGGAAACATTTATTCGATCTTTTTAATTTTGTATTTTGTTTCGTTTTTATAACCAGTTCGCAGTATCGAAATAGTTGAACCCTCCGGAATTTCGCTCATTTGGGAAGCCAAGCTTTTTGAGGCCCGATCCCAATACTGAATAACACCGTTAACTTCAAGGTAATACCGGATCACTTCTGATTTTCCCTGGTCAAAATAGTTTTTGACGGTATCCGCTTTTAAAAATTTCAAAATAACCTCTTGGCCTACAGGAGGCTTGAAATAGCGATTGGATTCGGAATACTGCTTTAGAATGTCCTTACTACTCATTTCCTCATGTCCTTTCTAAAAAGTCAGCGCTCGAAAACGTAGTCCTTCAGCGTCCGGTACGCATCAGCGTAGCTTTTTGCCTCAACCTTCCCACCGTTGTAGAATTTCAGCGCTTCTTCTTTGGCGGCCGTTCCTTGAAACTGAACTATCACCTTGTTCCCCTGCCGCTCCTTCCCGGCAAGCTTAAGACCCCGACAAAGGCAAAAAGCCGCTTCATACAGATTTTGGGTTGAATAAAGATTATTGACACTCATTTAAAGCCCCTTTTTCGCTGGTTTCCTTCGAGTCAACTTGAGTTTTTAGATTCAAGATACCCTTGTTGGGAGCTATGCCTTTTCGATGAGGGTTTTTGCCCATGCGATAAAGATAAAGCGGGCATTGTAAATCAAGGCAAAGCCGGACTAGTTTTGGCGATCCACCTTGGCATTTAATACAGTAGGCACGGATAGATTTAATTGGCGTAAAATGTTTTCTCATATTGCTTTTTCCTAAAATAAAAACCCGCAAGATCGATTTTCGATTCTTGCGGGTAGCCTACCATACGTCCCGAAACTCACTGGGACATCAAGTGTGTACAGTTCGTTATTTTAAGTACTTTGCGTACCTCTGATAGTTCTTTCTTACCTTGCTTAAAATGCGTTCTTTTTTTTCAGGTATATCAAAAGCTGTTTCGTCATACCTATCAACTAGGTCTAACTGGGCTTCCTTCAACGGCCTCTCAATTTTTCCCGTTGCAGGATCTTTAAATTCTTTCTCCATTTCTTTAACTTCTTCTTTTTTATACTCCACCCAATTTCGAGCATCTTCTAGACCCTTGGAATTATCGGTCATGTGCTTTCTTTTTAAATTATTACCTTGAAAGATTTGTTGCGCGTCCTGGATATATTTCCAATGTTTTATCATGTCTCGGATACCAGCATCAGGAGACACTTCGACAATAACAAGATGTCTTTGATGATCAACGGTCGAATAGATCTTTTTCGCTAAAAACTTGACTTCATCTGTGAATAAATACCAAACTAAAGAATCGCTCCAGGTCAGAGGTTTGTCGTCCAACGTTAGTAGAAAATGTACAAAACCTAGCTTCGCTTTTCTATTCACTGCTGTTTCGGCCTTTGCCCATTCTTGTTTAAAATATTTTTGATCAGGGCCATCACCTGTTAAAGCCTCTCTGCACTTGGAAAACATTTTTACCATCTCATCAGAGAAAATATTTTCAGTATCTCTATACTTTTTTATGGTACGTTTTATTCTAGCTTTTAATAAAAATCGCTCGAATTGTTGCTTGGATTTATCTTTTTTTGAGGGAAATGAATCGCTGAGGAAAAGAGGGTTTAAGACAATAGGTCTTTGGTTATGCACAGTCAACTATTTTTCCTCATGATCCGGGCACTATAAAAACTTAGGCCGATGATTTTCTCATGTTTTGCTGATCTTGCTCCATAAATAAATCAACTATCATATCCGCAAGAACATAAAGGTCTCTTCTTATTAATTCTATTTCGGAATCGCTTAAATAGCAATCCGGCTCCAGTATTTTACGACATTCTTCTAGAGTTAGCACTTGTCAATTATTCGTCAAACTCATGGAGCCATTTTTTTATCGCCTTCAACCTCCCCTGCAACCTTCCCTGCTTGTAAGCAAGTTCAGATAAACGTTCTAATATTTTCGCTGACTTCTCAGGATCAGGAGTCTTATCTGCCAACCGCTTTATTTCTTGCTTCGTAGTTTCATCGGAAGATAGCTTGGTTTCCGCAAGCAACTCTGTAGTTTTCTTCTGAAAAGATAAAGACCAATGCCCCTCCGGGACAGGCAAATCAACCGCTCTCTGAAGCTGCATATCACAAGGTTGCTTACCTTCGGGGTTATTTACAAACCATATATGTTGCCGGTCCTCTTTTTCGAGACGCCCACCGTCAATTTTTATCCAGATGTACTTTTCATTTTCGTTCATGGCAAACCCGGGTTTTACTGTAATGCACCGAGAGTGAGCGTCAAAATGTTCGACCATGCAATGTCTAGGAGGATTAATGGATTTGCTAAATGTGATCGATCCTTGGAGCTTGGCTTTATACTCTCGGAGTCTCTTTGGTTCATTCATGTCTGAGAAAGACTGAACAATGGCACACGTACATGCGGAAAGTGTTGAAATTACACCGGTAATCAAATCAAGCCATGACATGTGCCACCATGTCCAAGGTACCCTTCCAGAAAGAAAAAACAACATGAAGCCCAAGACAACCAATATCGAAAGAAAAATCGAAATATAGAATTTATTCCGGGGAGGCGCCACCTGGGATCCGACCCAAAGAAATGCCATAGCTGACCCCATATTTGTTACCCCGATATATCTAATCGTTGGGAGTGGATAACCGTCATGAAGGCCAAAAATGCTCAGTAAGTTCGCTATTAAAATCACGCCCAACGAGGCAATAAAGGCGGCCGGCACAAACAATATCCATCTGAGCCAGGCAGGTATTTTTGCGAAGTCCATCAGCTCTCCTTAGGGACTTTCCAAATAAAACCAGTCTTTTTCGGATAACGATCTCAGAAATTTTGAGATGTCTTTGAGTGAGCCATGAGCTGCGGCCCATTTGATGTGTTCCTGTAATCGGACCATCTTTTGCAACGCGGGTGTGTCGTGCCAGGCAGCGAGGATCAGGGGGAGAGCCGGTTTTAAATGTTGATCTTTCGGAAGCATGTCCCAAAGCTCATTCCATTTCTGCGGCATAGGACAGACGCGATTATTTTTCCGGCAATACGCTATTAAACTTTCGTATGTATCTTTCAATGGTCAAAATAAACACATAGTAGATCTGATTAGCTTTCCCCGCTGCGAACCCAAGAACTGGCCTTTCATCATATAAGACAAGTACGCCCCTACAGGGGCGTTTACAGGGTCAGTATATCCCAGATAATAGGTGCATGACAACATCTGAGATATGCGTTCATTTTGCGAGAAGATTGAGATTTTTTCGCTTAAAGGTGGGTCTTACACAAGCTCAAGTAGCAGAGCTGTCCGAAATGAAATTACGACATTATCAGAAACTCGAATCAAAAATGCCAGGCAATGTTAAACTTAAAACGATTGGCAGACTTGCTAAAGCCCTAAAAATTCCCGCCTGGAAACTTCTGCAGTTTAGAGACTAATTTTTTAAAAGCTTGAGAGTTGGGCAATTTTCAAGTAAAGCTTCCCTTGAGATTTATATAGATCCTCCCAAGCCTGTTTCATGAATGCCTCTTCTTCTGAGACTATGGCATCGACCTGACGAAGATACAGTAGCTGTTGAATATCAGATTGAGCATGTTCATCAATCTTCAAATTTGGGTATCTCATAGCGTAGTTTTGCATATAAAGAATACCGCAAGCCCAGTCTCTAAAGTAAGGCGCGTGCTTCAACCATCTTTTAAGTGCTAGCCAACGAAATAGGGGCGTATGGAATCGATTTTTCTTAAGTAGATCAGATCCAAATTTTTCAAGATTTTTATCACGTAACATATCCCAGGTTTCCGTAATTTGAGAATACTTAGCTCCCAAGGCTTTTAATTTTCCAGAAATGTCCGCTCTCATCCTAATGCCGAGACTTCGCATATTTCGAACCTTCTCTCTATTTTTGGCTATTCCATCCAAAGCTGGTTGAATGTCCTTCCGGCGAGGCATTTTGCCCTGCGTTATTAGGGATACATGGTTTCTTATCCGTGCTTCTTGATGTTTGTCCATGAACCAATATTTACCAATATTAGGAAACAATTTTAATTCTTTATGGAAGATTGAAAAATTGTCGTCAAACAACGGTACATCGGTAATCCTGAATATAAAGTCTACATGTCGCCTAAACTCTTGAGAATTTCCGTTTCGTAACCATAAACCCATCGTTTCTTCTAAAAGCATGGGTGTTATATGAACCGTAACTTTTTTAGAAGCAGTAAGTCGGGTTAACTCTTTCTCAAGATATTGAAATTTGGATCCATGAAAAGCACTCCTGTCGAGAATAAGATTCAAGTGAGTGGCGTTGTTGAAGTGGTATCCAAGAAGACAAGGTTGGCGGTATCTGGCATATAAAATTGGATAACATCGGAACTGGTCATCCTGCCCGACTTAAACGGCTCTTTTTCGCCCATGAATTTTTTTCACCAGGAGTAGATGATTTTCATTTAGACCTCAGCGTCTTAACCGCCCAGATGGTGAAGCGGCCGCAAAATCGGAATTATATAGTATCTCTGTTTAGTGTTTGGGTTTTTTCAAATTCGGCTTGGGATTCAAAACTAGCAAGATATACACCACCGACTTGTTGTAGCTCTAAATTGGAGAATGTCAGAGGGGTATCATTCACTTTTACTTCCATCTCATCATTTTGAAGGTCAATAAGTGCGTGAAATGTCCTTTCGAAATCTTCTGAAGTGAGGCGATCCTGAATCATCTTATGTTCTGGAAATGAAACTAATTGAACATGACCCCCTTTGCAAAATTTTAGGAAATAACCTACACCAATTGCGGACCGTCTAAAAACGACTCCTAGACCCGCGTTATCATGCTGGGCATCCATGAATTTAGCCCTAAGTTGTATTGCCCCATCTCTAAACACGGCTAGGGGTCCGGTAGTTAGCCAAAACTGGCCTCTTTGTATTTCTTGGGGTGTTCCTGGTAGCTTGAAAACGCCGTGCTCCCTATACAAATCGCCATGCTCTTCCCCATAACGCAAATCTTTGATTAGAAAAAATACATCCAAATAGCTCTTAATTTTCTCGAACAGATCATCAAAGTCTTTGTATTCACGGGTGTCCAAATTTCTGGTGTCAAAACTGAGACTTTCTAGAGAGCGGCCTGTAACCCGTAGTATATTCTTATTCATTGCCAGGGCCATGCCAAGTTCGAAATGAACATTTGAATTAGCGTTGGTCAAATCTGCCACGACAACGTGCGCTTTAGTTATATCCTCCATAAATTGTTTGTGCAGGTCTTCATTTTGACGCTTAAAAGATATTATCTTGGAATATATTTCTGATGGGCCAATAACTTTATTCCCTGTAATTAGCATCAAAGATTTTCCCGCTAATTCGTAGTGCTTCCTTAATTTCTCTTGAAGCGTCTCATAGGCCGTTCTTGTTAGTGAATCAAACGGGATAGCAAAAAATATTGTAAACTTATTTTTCATCATTATTTTTCCTCAACGTCCTGATCGCCCTTACACTACTCCTTCAAAACTGCTGGATTTCTGAAAGCCACCGCCGCTTTTGAAGCGTATTCTATTAATTTTTCCCCAAAACTTGGATTTTACGTGTTCGGTATTCTGGGCTATTTATTATTGAAGATCTTACAATCTCCTGAATTTCTTGTTGTATCTCAGTATTTGCTTCGGAAAACTTCCTTATCAATGAACCGTAGATAATTTTTCCATGAACATCCGCTTTCCTTTCTAATAATTCGAGATATATAGTATCAATAACGTTCATTATTTCGGCGCTATTAAAAATATTCTCCAATTCCGAAATTTTGCTCACTCCATACCGAAGAACAATTGCCTGGCAATGCATTGCTTCATTTATCGAGATCGTTTCATTCAACTTTGATTTAACTATACGTATTATTGTTTGAGCGGTTAACAAATCCTTCATCTTAGTTTGCGCATTTTCATTAATCCATTCTTGTTTTAACTCTTCCGCTAGCTTATCCACCTCTCTTAATTTATCTGATAATTGCACCATTTTTTGAATCCAAGCCTCAGGCAATGCAGCAATTTTATACATGTCACGTCGTGATAGGGTGTCATATAGGTCTTCTGCGACCGTCCTTAACTGTATTTCTATTTTAACGGGAGTTTGAAGGCCCGCCATTAATACATCTACTTCTATGACAAAATGATGGGCTTTATAACCGCTTTCCTTCAATATTTTCTCGTCTCTATGAATGCGAAAACGCTGCTTAATAAAGGCTGCTATTTCCTCTCTATCAGATTCGTTATGGCAGACAACTCTAATACCTGCGATATCGTCCATTTCCTGGAAAACATCTTTATATTTTTTTTCTCTTTTTTTATTAAGAATGCTATCTATAGCTTTCACTCTTCCTTTTATGTAATGAACATAATCGGCGTTAATATCCTCGAAATACTCGTGTATGTCTCTTGTAGTACCTGCTATGGCTCTTTCGTACAGCTTCCGATTCTTGTTGTATATCTCTATCGCACGATTATTGGCTGATCTCTCCATCAATATCTCTTTTATACCCATTTTATCCTCATATACTTACAGAAATGCAACATTGAATGAATAGCAATTTAGCTACGTGTTGTTTTAACAAAAACCCAGGATTTCTCCTGGGCTTAATGCATACCGGACAGCGTCCCGTATCCTTAAAGAGCGCTTATCTCCTATATTTCAAGTTTGGGTGTCGGTAACTCGCGGAGAATCTTATCCGCCAACAGCTTGAAGCCCTTCATGCTGCCATAAAGGGTCGCGCCCTCTTCGTTATCGAGTCTCCAAAAATCCTCGTCGATGCCGGCACCTTTAAATGCCTTCTTTAAGTAAGAAGCCATGTTATCCTGCTTAAATTTATTCTCGTCCGCCTGGCATAGCTGGAAGATCCGATTCGCTACGGCATGAAGCGGAAAGAATCCGGCTGTTTTTTGGATCGCATAGTCCTCTGGCTGATCAAAAGCGGCCGGGAAAACATCCTGGACTGCCTTCCAATAGATCAACAAGAGTTGCGCGGAGAGCGATTCAGACTGATGCTCCAAAAAACCGCCCTTAAGCAAAGGCTGCATGGATTTTGTAAGAGACCCTTGTTTAGCTGGGGCCTTCACCTTGGTATTGGGCATTTGTATACGCCCTTTCCACGGGCTGTCGACTTTTGTGTTCAACACATCAACGATCTTGACCGCCCGAACAATCCAGTATTGCCCCTTTCCGATAAGGTCATCTCGACCCTCTTCGGTTTGCGCCTTCATCATATAAAGCCGTTCGGTCAAATCAACCCGAACACCCTTCTGCGTTCTATTAATTGTAAGGAAATGATTCATCTCCTCATCGCGGGTAATGGCTGAAGCTATTACCACCGGCACATCAAAATCCAAAAGAGTCGTGATTCCATCTTCTTCTATGGCCTTCCGTAGTCCGGCAACACGATGTTGGCCGTCAACGTTCCATAGAATGTCCTGTGGCTTAAGATTAATTGTGCCAAAATTCGAGTTCGATGATGATTCAACAAATCCCAACGCTCTTCTTGAATTAAGAAATACCGCCGTCGGCAATGTCGCATCCGTATTCCGGAGATAGCTGGCGATTTTGTTCACATGATTACTTTCGGCCGCTCTTTGATAGCCAGCCTCCTTACCGACACTTTTCTCTGAACTCCAGACATCCACTTGTGTCATCTTTATAAGATCCTTCGCCGGAATTGCGGTAACAAAAAATTCTGATCCGTTCTGAACTGCCTTTACAACTGGTATTTGCATGAATCCTCCATTGAGTATGACACTACTTATATAACACTCTGATCTATATGTCAATATAATACTTTAGATCTAAAAATTAGATCAGATATATGATGCTTGGGCTACAAATTGTTATTTAATAACAAACAACGTCCCACCTTTTAAAAGGAGTGTGGTCAATTAAACAAAAAACCCAAGATTTCTCCTGGGGTATTTTTTCTTGAAGTTGCTTTTTAATTTTATTAGTTAAACATTGTTGGAAGCATGTCGGCCTGAAATGGGCTCGTAATCTTCGCCAGAGCAGGGTTTGAAATCGCTTGGCCAGAAAGCATAAGCCTTACAAAGCAATCGCAACTGAATTGGTGCGTTTGGATTAACTCTTTCAACAAAGATTTTGAACTCTTTTACCTCGTTATCTCTAAGTAGCGCATGAAAATCGTGCGTTAAATACCTTGGGCAATATCCAACAACTGTGACATTTGAATTACGTAGAGCAATGGCAAACCTATCTTCTAAATTTTGAGGATCCGGCATTAATAGTAATTTCTCATCTACACGAAGATTATTAATTAACTGAATTGTATGATCATTCAAATACCTAATACCATGCGCGAAGAACCGCGTGTGATACTTACCGTGATCGTCAGGTTCTGGGCAGGCAAAAACTTCCAGACTATCTGTTTCTCGCCTACCCTCTGTCAAAGCCAATAAAGCAAGATCATCGTAAGGCTCTTTTACATTTAACCAATGAAGATAATCCTTATATTCAGGGCGGCTTTTTGTTAAAAGACGATTAGAAAAAAGTGGGAATAGGGCGTCTGATTGATAAATTTGTCCAAGGTTTCTCATGTTCCCAAAAGGCAAAAAATTCTTATTCTGTTTTGCACCTTTTGTGTAATTAAATTGATAAATAAGTCCGTCAAACGTAAGTCGACCCACCGGATGCCATTCCCGACTCAACGGATCTTGCCAAGCAACGAATAATACTCTCACTGGAGCGAATCCTTAATAGTTAATAAACGTTCACGATTCAAAATTAACATTTGTTGCGCAAATTCAATAGCTATAGGACTGATTCTATCTTTTGGAACCTTCTCTAATATAGCACGTGTAGCCTCAAAAGATATACTTTCAAGTTTTTCGAGCCAAAGCCTCGCCGCTTCACGATATTGCCTACTGGCCTCCATGAAAGCATCCAAAGTGGACAGTGGTTTTGAACTATTTGGAGGCGCAGCATAAAAAGCTGATGTAGCTTTTGTAATGTAATGAGAAATATGTCTCCCCTTGTCCTTGGTGCCTAGTCTATCAGCCCGGGATTCATCACTTTCATTTCTCCCCAAACTAGAGGCATGGTCATAGGACGGTGATAAATGAACATTGTATTTAACTCCACTACCGCTGTAAGACGGTAGCACAACAAGAGACCAATTTTCGTGGTGACGATCTTGATTGGCGATCCAGGCATCCAGCATGAGATAACCTACAAAAACCTCTGCCGCGAGATTTATACCAGTTAGAGGATCCCATCCTATGGGAAATCCAGGCTTATAAGTTCGAATTAGTGTTAATACATTCTTTAAGATATGTTCCTTTACTTGAAAAAAACTCTGCCTAGGATAACTTTTATCCATACCTGCGAGAAGTTCGTTTCCATGTACAAGTCGTCCACCGGATGGAACAAATGATGTGGCAACTACCCCCGATTCACCTTGCCAAGTAGCCAAGTTATATTCTGCATGAGGTATGTTCAATAACGAACAAAGCTCACATGCAACTTTCTCGGCCCAATCTTCTCCAGTATTAGGACGAGATCTCTTGAACAAGCAATCTTTATTATCTTGCTTGAACCAAAATTTTTCTTTGGTACCCAATTGCTCTGTCAACAAAGCTGCATTATCTGGAACGATAATAATCGGATAAGGGATTTGCTGATATTGTCCGGATGGCATTGTCGTGTATCCTCATCTCACCCTGTGCTAACCGCAAGTTATCAGTAGCATTTCAGTAGCAGACGGAGTATCAAACCATATAAACAGTGCTAAACGATGGAGTCCTGTTTCGAGAGATTGTGAATGAAAATCAAACCAAATGAAATGGTGGTAAAGCTCCGGAGGGAGCCACAGTCAGACGCTCTAACCAAGCTGAGCTACGCCCACCGTCATCTTTTTCGAATTAAAATTTATTGTTAGGTATTCTAACCCGCCGTCCATACACCGTCAATGAAACAAAAAAAACCCAGCCCGACTTTCAGCGGACTGGGTTTTTTCAAGACCTTGGTTTTTAAACGTTATTCATGTCTTTCTTCATCTGCTTAGCGGCTTTGTTCATATCCGCTTCCAATTGTTCCGAAGCGGATTTCTTGGCGCAACCGGAAACGGCGACCGCCAACACACAGACCATCAGAATAGCGAACATTCTTTTCACAGGCTCCCCCTTCTTTATCATACGATGAGTGATGGTGGATGATTTAGATTGCCCAAGAAAAGTCATTCCACCGGATAACCCTTCTTTTTCCACGACTGAAAACCGCCCTCCATGGCCCTCACGCTCTTGAATCCCAAGCTTTTAAGCTTAAGCGCGAGCACCGCGCTGGCTTGGCACTCATCATTGCAATAAGTCACGATCGCCTTATCTTTCGGAAACGCCTTTACGGATTTAACGAGCTCCTTATCCATGTCCGGCATGCGGCTTAAGACCCGCATCCTGAAAAGCTCTTGTTTTTTATAATAATCCGCGCTTAAAGGCAAGCGCGCGCCCTGGAGGTGGCCCTCATCATAGCTTTGTTTGGTTCGCGCGTCAAATAACACAAAACGTTCATTACGAATCTGTTTATTCCTCAATTCTTCCATCGAAATAACTTCATCGGCCAGAAGACCTGCCTTTGAGAATTGAGTTTGGGCGTCGACAGCCGCCGCCGGACCGTAAAAAAAACACGAGCCCAAAACCAGGGCGGGGACAATAAAACCCATCCATTTTCTCATCGGTTTCACCCTATCGTACGCCATGGAATAGATCCCGTCAAAATAAAGGGCAGCTCTTTTTAAAAAGAGCTGCCCTTTTTGATGCTTGGTAATTATCTGACTTCGATGACCGCCTCAGGTTTCGTATTCACATTCGCCACGAAAGAACTGCTTGCGGAGTCGCAATCACTGCCTGAATTGTCTTTGACTGTCAGGACAACCCTGTAATTGCCGCTCTTCTCATAAGCGTGCGTGACTTCAGCCCCTTCGCCGGTGCCTCCATCGCCGAAATCCCAATGATAAGTCAAAGGCAGCCCATCGGGTTGGCTCGACTTCGAACCGTCGAAGCGAGTCTCTTGACCGACACAGCAGGCAAGATTTTCACCCGCGTTCGCAATCGGAGCCGCGTTGATCTTGATCGTATGAGTAGCCGTCGCCACGGAACAGCCTTCGCCTTTGCCGTTGTCCGCGGTGACTCTCACCGTATATGAACCGCTCTTCTGGTACGCATGGCTTGCGCTGGAACCGCCTTCCCAGGTCGTTCCGTCACCGAAATTCCAAGAAAGCTTCGAGGCGCCGCCGATAGATGCAGCGTTGAATTGATTATTTTGACCGACGCAAGCGGAATCGCGGCCTTTGAGGTCCACGGACACCCGGTCCGAAATACGCGCATTCAGCGAACCTTGAGCCACTGAACATTCGGTATTCTTCCCGTCGTCCACGGTCAAGACCACCCGGTAATTCCCGGATTTTTCATAGGTGTGGCTTGCTCGTTCTCCTTCGCCCATTTGGCCGTCGCCGAAATTCCACTTATAGGTGGCGGCAGAACCAGAGGCGGTAGAACCGGAACCGTCGAAGGAAACATTTTCACCCACGCAAGCGCTGGCATCTTGTCCCGGCACCGCGGTCGGCGGAAAGTTGGAGGTGACCTTTGTCGTGGCCATCCCGCTGTCGCAAACCATTCCGGAGCTGTCTTTGACAGTCAAGTTGACCGTATAATCGCCTGCTTTTTCATAACAATGCTGGACAACCGGCGCTTCACTCACCTGCCCGTCGCCGAAATCCCAATGGATCGTCAACTTCTGCCGGTCCACATCATAAGACTTCGTCGAATCAAAATTGAAACAGTTGCATTTCCCGGTCGGCTGCGGACGGGCAGGCGCGGGTATTTCCTTATTTCCATAATCAAACGGACCGGTAAACGATCTCTGGTTTGGATGCTTGTAGGTATGATCCCCCTCATGATAACTTTTATCCGTATAACCACCGGCCCAAACCGCGGAAGGCACCATGGTCATAAGGGCGCACGCCAAAAGACCCGCAATCCCGTTGATCCTAAAACCTGATGTTCTGCTTTTATATTGTTTTCCGTCCATCTCAACCTCCCTTTTTAATTATCCGTTGTTTCCGTCAACCTCTTCCCGCTCATGGAGACATCATAGACCTGGAGCAGTCATCACACAATCAGGGCAATCTCTTGATCTTTTATCGGGGATATGCCTAGGGGTTTACTGCGCGATCCAGGTAAGCCGGGCGAAAGAAACCACGATCTATGCCTTCTTTTTCCCGATCAAAAAATACAAAACCATGCCGATCACAGGCAACAGAACGATCAAAAGCACCCACAAAATCTTTTTCCCGTTGTCCATGGCGCTTTGCACTACATTGACGATCGCGACGATATCTAAAACAAGAATGACCAAACCGATCAATGCGCCCATCGTTTCCTCCTTTTAATAGTCAAACCTGCGCGGTATTATTACCCTAACCCGTTAAAAAAGCAACCAATTTTTTGGCGGATCCGCGGGATAAACTTTCTTAATATTTAAGCAGTTCTTTTATCTTTTTGATGGCCCCGGACACGTCCTCTTTATTCTTATCGAGGCCTTTTTCGCCGAGTTTCTGAAGCGTGTTTTCCAGGATATTTCCCACGTTGCCGATGACGGTGTTCTTCAGCGATCGCTCAATGCTTTTACGGATCACGTCTTTCGCGCGGACCGAACGATCGGCGATATTCCAACGCACGACGATCTGAAATTTAAGCCGGCCCGATCGATCCTTCAAGAACGAAAGGATCTCGTCCGCCTTTAAGCCAAAAAGCTGATCGCCCTCTTCGTAGCTTTGGAAAAGAACGTTCACCAATTCCGCGTCCACGTTCAGCGTCAGATCGTTCTTCTCGATATGAAAATTTGCTTTTGAATTCAGATAACCGTCTTCGATCGCGGCCGGCGTGACTTGAGAATAATAAGGGCGAAAATAAGGCAGAAAAACCCCTTCGAACGAAAGGTTGGCGTCCGTATCAAAAGTGCTGGCTTGCGTCCAACCTTCCATCCGGATGGCCGCGGGGCGCTGTTCTCTGCCTTGCAGAAGACGGGCCGAAAGCCGGTAAGAGGTCTTGGTGCCTGAAAACGGCAGCACGATGTCTTTGATGTCTCCGTTGATCTGATCGAGGGCCGTGACAAAACCGTTTGGGTCCACGTCATAATCAATGAATTTGAAATGACTGTTCTTTAAACTGAATTGACGTATCTCCAAAGGCATCATTTTCGATTGGGCGGTTTTCTTTGCATCAGCAGAGGCTTCGCCCGCACCCGCGTTGGGTTCCACCCGAGTCACCGCATCCGACAAAGCGTGCGTAAGCTTATGGTGGTATTGCCGGATCGTGATATCCGCGTCCTCCACGTCGAGCTTATCGATGATCAGCCTCTTTTTTGACAAACTCAAGAGCGAGACATCCAAACGGATATGTTGGACCGTGAACGAGGCCTCGCCGGGGAAGGGCTCTTTTTCCTGGATCTCAAAACCCTCGAGATCAAAAACACCGGGGAAGTGATAATCGATCGAACGGATCACAACTTTTTTATTGAGCGCTTTTTCGATCGCGGCCCTTAAAAGGCCGGGGGCTCTTTGGGAAAGGACATTGACCCCGAAAGCCAAAGCCGCGGCTAAGATCAATGTTAACAACAAGATACGCTTTTTTAACATCGCTTATGAACCCTCAGAATATTGTATAAAAATTTTCTGAATCCAAAAATTTCTTTCGGTCAGCCGTCGATATACAAACAATCTACCACGTTGTCATCCAGTTTCATAACAATCATTGGAAAACTCTTTCCCCGCCGACTTTATTTTTAAACTCCTCAAGAGTAGCCGGCCTCCCCTCATATTGCCGCAAGGCCTTAAAGACAGCGTCGGAATACCGGGGATCAAGTTTCATCGCCTTGCTCAAAAGGCCTTTGGCAAAATCGTCGACGGAGGGATCATGATGTTGATTCAAGTCGAGCAAATCCGAAGCGACCAGATAACAAAGGGTCGGATCTTGGGGATCCTTTTCAAGCACGGAGCGGCAAAGAATCACCGCCTCGCCCATTTTATCTGGATGGATCGCAAGATAATTCATCACCCGATGATAATCATAGTGAGGCTCCAAGCGATTGAGCCGGACGGCTTTTTCAAAATCGGCGATAGCGCTCCGGGTTTGGGCGATATCCTGTTCCCCCGTCTCAACGTTTTTTTTGATCGCGATCTCTTTTAAGATGCCGCGCAAATAATAAGCTCTGTCATTGAACGGATTGATGCGCAAACTTTGGTCGAGATCCGTCACGGTTTTTGTTCTCACCAAAAAAAAGTCCGATAACCCAAAAAATAAAGCCGAAAAAATAATCATCGAGATCACGCTTAAGACAGCGGCCCTGACCGGATAATCCAAACGCAAAGAAAAAAACCGGGGGCGTTTATTCAGAGACGTCAACACACCGGCGACGATCGCAGCCCACATCCAATTAGCCGGGACATGAAAATTAAAATCAACCAGGCTGTGGACCGATAAAGCCGCGAGCGCGGCGATACAGCCCGCCCCGACACAAACCTTAAGCCGGTTGTCCTCCTCACGGATCATCCTTAAACCCTGCCGGATAATCGCCAAAAATAAAAGGGCCGCCGCAAAAAAAGCGATCATTCCACAATCTGCCTGAAGATTAAGAAAATCGTTATGCGCAAAAACGGGCCGGCCGATAAAACCCTCAGGCCGGTATCGTAAAAATGAAAATTCAAACGTGCCGGGTCCCGATCCAAACCATGGGTATTGACCGATCACAGCCCACGCGCCTTTCCACACAAAAAGCCGGTTCCCAACCAAAGAGGTGTCGCCCTTAACGATTTTTGCGACGATTTCAAGATTGGCCGCTACCGGGCCCCAACCCACTAAAAACGCCGCCCCGACAGCAAGCAACGCGACTGTCATTATTACCGGCCAAATATTCCCCAGAACGTTCTTTTTCTTGACCAATAAAATCAAGAACACCAAAAACCCCGCAAAAATTGAAACATAACCTCCTCGTGAAAGCGTGAATATAAAAGCGACTCCCATGAGTACACATAGAAAAACAAGTAAAATCTTTTTTGCGGTGTTCCGCTCCGCGAGTGCCACTCCAAGCGATACCGGAAATACGAGCTCCAGAAAGCCCGCGAAATGGCTGTGATTCGGGTAGACGGAAGACAAAGACCATCGGATATGCCCCCAATCTTTTGGCAGCCCTTCGAGATAATGCAAAAGTCCCACAAAGGAGAGAACGCTTCCAAAAAGAGCGATCCACCGGCAAAGAATCAACAAATTTTGCCCGCGGCTGCAAAAATGGACGGTGGCGTAGAACAATAAAATGACCACGGCAAGTTTATAAGCTTCTTCGGAGGATCGGCAGGGAATTTGACTGAATAAAAAAGAAACGCTAAAAGCCGCGACATAAAAAGCAATGAAAATATCAAGGTTGGTGCGGATCCACAAGGGTTTCGGCAGGCGAATTTGGCTTAACCAATAAATGAGAAAGCCCGCCGAAAGCAAAAAGGTTGAAACGGAAAAAGCCCATAGATACACCGCGCCCGAATAAATAGGCGCAAAGAAAATAGAAAGAAGAAAAAAACATTGGAAGGCAAGAAAAGGAATCGCTTCGGCTTTTTTGTATTTATCAGAGATCATAACACCCGGCTTGGCGCAAGAGCCAAATCTTCATCATTTAAATAAGTTTTCTGCATCATTAAAAAGAAAAATGGTGCCCCCGGCGTGATTCGAACACGCGACCCACGGTTTAGAAAACCGTTGCTCTATCCAACTGAGCTACGGGGACAAAAATCTTCGGTGACGACAAAAAAATATGGTCGGGGTGACTGGATTCGAACCAGCGACTTCTTGCTCCCAAAGCAAGCGCTCTAGCCAAGCTGAGCTACACCCCGGCTTTGGCTGATTCTAACAATGGGTGATGGTTAAGTCAAACGAAAGGGAAAAGAGAGCTTCTTATTTGGCCTTGCGGGAGACCGCTCTCTCGGCGGCTTTGATGATATCTTTGGAGGTGAGCCCGTATTTCTCAAAAAGTTCATCGGGGGTGCCTGATTCGGCGTAGGTATCATGGACTCCC
>Ga0209726_10001825_pt1 | contig 32985 bp, 29 predicted proteins | sample Subgrocontami54m_FD_187453 | JGI IMG/M metagenome (GOLD analysis project Ga0209726, IMG submission 187453) | Subsurface groundwater microbial communities from S. Glens Falls, New York, USA - GMW46 contaminated, 5.4 m (SPAdes) (version 3) | ecosystem: Environmental > Aquatic > Deep subsurface >... | reverse complement strand
GGTGGGATCGATCTCGAACAGCGACCCGATTGGCCCCGGCTCCAAATCCTCGTATGGCACGCCCACGGTGGCCACGCCGCCGACTCTGTGTGACACGGACGGATCCAAGGTGTAGATCCTGAGCGGACGCAGGAGGGGCGCCCCGTGTGGCCGCCGGTACGGGCGTGTCAGCGCCTGTCGTTCCACGCGCGAGCTGAGCTCGAACAGCGGTGAAGCAGGGCTTATCTTTTTGGTCATGATGTAGATACGGTCGATATCGGTTGGAGTCTGAGGGCTTGCGCTATGTGCCGGGTCAACTGAATAGGATACGGCCCTAGAGTATTCCGGATCTCACGGCGGGACTAACACCACCACGCGCGTCGGCGTGGCCTCGACGATGCGCCACGTCATCGCTTGTTCGCGATCGGTCGCTGGCAGCTCGATCATGATACCCTCCGACGTCGCGCGCCACCGCCCAGCTCGCGGTACGGGCCTATCGTCGGCCCCGCCCACGAACACCCGAGCGGCACCTCCAGCCTGGAGCTCAAGTCGTTCACGCGGGCGACGCGCGAGCGGGATCTGGTCGGTTTCCGGACGGTAGACGGCCCCGGCCCCGGTGTCCTGCTCGAACACGTGGATCCACCTGATGCCACAGATCGTGGACGGATCCACGCGTGCCTTCCTTGGCGAGGGGGCCATGGCGCAAACACCCTCCGGATACGAGCGATCCGCGTCGATCACGGGCACTCGGCCAGGGCGGGCACAGCCGAGTACCCTCGCGGAGCCTACTTCAGTCCATTCCGACTCGTATCAAGCGCCGCTCGCATTCGCACCGCCTGCTGCGTTGTCAGCATGAACATCGCCGCGTCGTCGGTATAGTCCATGTAATTGACGAACATGTCGCCATTGGGCCCGTTGCCGCAGCTGATCTTCGGGAAGGTGGGCGCGCCGAAGTTCGGTCCGGCGCAGTTCGGTGTATCGGCCACCATGTCCGAACCGCTGCAGTCCGGAGTGTCGCCCCAGATGTGGCGGAGATTGAAATAGTGCCCGACCTCGTGCGTGGCCGTGCGTCCTTTGTTAAACGGGGCTTGCGCCGTCCCAATGGTGCCACATGCTTGAAAGTTGATGACGACACCGTCCGATGACATCGGCCCACCAGGGAACTGCGCGTAGCCAAGCAGCCCACCGCTCAGGGCGCACACCCAGATGTTCAGATGCGTCTTCGGCGTAATCGGCGCGATGCCACCAGTCGAGGCCTTCTTGACCTTGTCGTCGTGCGTGAACGCGGCGACGCTGGTCTTCGTGCGCGTGACCTGGACGAGCTTGAACTGGATGCGCGAATCGGCCACGAAGCCCTTCCACGACGCCGGCACATTGGCTTTATCCGGATTGGTGGCCCGGAAATCCCGGTTGAGTACGGCTATTTGACTCTTGATCTGGGCGATCGAGATATTCTGCGCGTCGGTCTTGTAAACAACGTGGATGATCGTCTTGACGGTGACAATGGGTATGGCCTTGGCATCGAACGCCATTTGACGCCGTTTGTCCGTGACACCTTCAAGGCGCATCTGGTTGGCGCGGAAGGCTGGAAACTTCTCCAGCAACATCATGTGCGCGGCCATCGCGCCGCAACTGCGATGGAGCTGCGCCTGTTTCTTCGCCATGCTTCCTCCTCGGTGTCAGAGTGAAGCTCTCGGGCCTCCGGTCGCTTCCATGCGCCGAGCGCCCAAGAACATGCGCTACCCGGTATCGCAGATCAACTCAGTCGAGCCACCTCAAGCGCCACGGCGAGTGACGTGATGCTCGGGCTGAACAAAGGCCGCAGTGTCATTGGACGATTGTGGGGATCACCCCCTGGTCAGAGCGTACCTCGACGCAGTCGAGCGACAGCGCGGGCTCCGACGCGGCAGCAACGCAAAAGGGAAGTTAGTAACGCGCCGGGCGGCAACGGGTGACTGCACCCATCTCGAACGTGGGCCGGGGCATCGGCGGCGAACCTCGTCAGGCGCCGCAGCCCTCGGATTCTGCTCACACGGGGGAAGCTATCAGCGATTAGAGAGGAAGTCAAGACAAAGAGGCACACTCGAAAATGCCAGATCAAAGGACGGTCCGCCGCCGCGCGCAGCGTCTCCTGGCGTACTTCACCCTTCCTGGTGCGCCGGGCAGGAAGAGCGAGATCGTCTTCATCTAGGGCAGGTCATCGAAGACGGATTCGCAGATCAACTCCCTGAGGCCGGCGCTCTTGGACAATCTCACTGCAAAAAGCGGGATTGCTTCGGTCCGTGCGCAACGACTAACAGCCTTCAGCCTAAACACCTGAGTATAGTTCCCGTCCCTGTAACTTTTCCCTCAGGCCAGGTCGGGTGGAGGGCGTAAGGCGACCGGGACCTCGATCACCGTCAGCCGGTTTCGCGCCAACGCCTTCTCAACGACCTCACCGATCTGATCGAGCGAATCGACCCGCTCCGCCTCGGCTCCAAACGACCTCGCCAAGGCGATGAAGTCCGGGTTCGCGAGCGCTTCGTCTCCAAACAGTTGTCCGTCCTTCCGTTGACCATAGTCCACCATGCCAAAGGCATTGTCGTTAAAGAGTAAGACGACAATGGCGATTCGGTGTTTGACTGCGGTGGCCAGCTCCTGACAGGAGAAGAGGAATCCACCGTCGCCGCACAGCGCCAGGACCTGATGGTCAGGCTTGGCGAACTTGGCGCCGATGGCGGCCGGCAGCCCGAACCCGATCGTCCCGCTTCCCATCGCCCAGAGGAATGTTCTGGGTTCGTAGACCTCGAAGTACCTACGCATCCAGTAGGTCGCAACAGTGGAATCGTTGGCTACAATGGCGTCGCGTCTTATCACGTGCCTGATATCCTCGAGCAGCTTCACTTCGGCAGGGTATTGCGCTCTTACGCTTTCCATGGTCTGCCTTTTGGCCCTGATGCCCTCTAACCTTTCAAAGCCCTGCGGGCGTGACGACTGCTTTTCAAGCCTTCCGAGAATGTACTCTAAGGTTATGCGCGCATCTCCCGCCAGCTCAACGACATGGCTGCCTTGAATGTCTGGATGGGTTTTGGCAAACTGCTGCTCGTCTATATCAACCCTGACCCATTGGGGCGGAAGCCTCAATGACCATTTGCCGGTCGATCGGTTGCTGAACCGTGTGCCGACCACGATAGCGAGATCGGCCTTCTCGATAAGCGCCCGAACGGGTCCCTCCGTCCCCAGATTTCCAAGGGAGAGGTCATGAGCCTCAGAGAGCACCCCTTTCCCTTTGATGCTGGTGAGCACCGGGGCGTTGAGCAGCTCGGCCAGTCGTTCAATCGCCTGGCCCGCCCCTGAGGCGATCGCGCCGCCCCCGGCATAGATGACAGGCCGCCCCGCCCGGGCAATCCGCTCGACCGCCTCTGCCAGCTTCTGCGCGTCGGGAAGCCTTGGCGTGTGCGTAACCGGCTGATACGAGAAGGGAGTGGCAAGCTTCGCGTTCAGGACATCCACTGGGATCTCGAGACCATACGGTCGCGGCCGCTCATGGGCCATCCTGGAGAAGATCGCCTGGAGGCTTTGAGGAATGTCTGAGGCTGCTGCCACGTCATAGCAGACCTCCGCGACATTCGAAATCAGACCATGCTGGTTTTTGACCTCATGAAGGTCGCCCCAGCCTTTCTGCAGATGCGCTTGCTCGATCTGGCTGGCAATCAGCAACACCGGTGAGGAGCTGCAATAGGCTTCCTGTATCCCGACCATGGTGGCGGCAGCGCCGGCGCCCGTCCCCGCGAGCACGACCCCCACCCCGCCCGTGACCCGCGCATAGGCATCCGCCATGAACGCCGCAGATTGCTCATGACGCACCTCGATACATCGAATGCCGCGTCGCTTGGCGGCATCTGCGACAGCGGTGATATGCAGGCCACGTATGCCGAATACGAACTCAATCCCTTGAGTTTTGAGGCATTCGGCCACTGTCTCTGCGCCAGTCAACCCGCACCTCCGCCATCATGAAAGTCCGGACCCCGCACCACGGCATACGAAACCCCCAACCCCCTTTTAGCAAAGGGGGGACACGGGGGGATTTGATAAATGGGATTTTCTGAGAAAGGGTAGAACCCATCCTATTGCCTTAGTGAGCGGCCTTCGGGAGGGTCGCCACCTATTTGATCTGCCTGATGGCGGCATCCAGGATCACAATGGCCTGATCTACGTCCTGCGGGCTGATAATCAGGGGGGGCATGAACCGGATTGTCTGAGGTGGGATCGGGTTCAGCAGCAGGCCCAGTTCGCGGCAGGCCTTGGCCAGCGCCAGGGCTACCGGCCTGGTGAACTCCATCGCCAGGAGAAGGCCGCGGCCCCGGACTTCCTTCACGACATCCCACTCCTCTTGCAGGCCCAGGAGCCGCTCCCGGAAGTAGCTTCCTACCCGTACTGCATTGCCCGGCAGGTCTTCCTTCACAATAAATCGAAAGACGGCTGCGGCCACCGCACAGCAGAGTGGATTCCCTCCGAAGGTAGAGCCATGATCTCCAGGGCCAAAACAGGCAGCCCGATCGTTCGCCAGAAGCGCAGCAATCGGAATTCCGCCGCCCAAGCCCTTGCCCACCGTCATAATGTCCGGCTTGATGCCGGAGACCTCGTGAGCCCACAGCATCCCGGTTCGGCCGCAGCCCGTCTGAATTTCGTCCAGGATCAGCAGGATACCCCGTTCGTCGCAGAGCGCACGGACCTCCTTCAGATAGTTCTCAGCCGGGACGTTCACCCCGCCCTCACCCTGGATCGGCTCCAGCAAGATGGCGCAGGTCCGCTCTCCCGCAGCGGCCCGCAGGGCCGCGACGTCGTTGTACGGAACATGGCTGAACCCTTCAGGGAGAGGGGTGAAGGGCTCCTGGTACTCCGGCTTGCCCGTCGCAGCCACCATCGCCAATGTTCGACCATGGAAGCTCTTCAGCGCCGAAATGACCTCGTAGGCTCCATTCAGGTGCAGCTTGCCATACTTCCGGGCCAGCTTGACCGCCCCCTCGTTGGCCTCAGCCCCGCTATTGCAGAAGAAGACCTTGGCCAGGCCGCTCGCCGAGGTCAGTAGTTCAGCCAACTCAATCTGGGGGATCGTATAGACATCTAGGCTCGCCAGGATGAGACATTCCGACTGCTCTCGAAGGGCCTCTATAATCGTAGAATGGCAGTGGCCGAGGCTGCAGGCGGCCCATCCGGCGATGAAGTCGAGATACTCCCTCCCGGCCTCATCCCAAACCCTCGCCCCTTCGCCACGGACGAGCGTCACCCCAAGACGCCGGTGACCCGTGTCCATGAAATACCGTTTATCCAGATCCACCCAATGGTTCATGATCCGTCCCGATCCAGGAACAGGGCCAGACACTTGGGCCCGCCTCCGGCCTTGAGAAACTCCGTGGTCTCAACCTCGTGAACGTGATACCCGGCCTCGGTAAGCGTCCGAGACAGGTGGGGACAGCCGGCGTTGATGATCACTGACCATCCGATGACCAGCGCATTGCAGGCCAACCGTTTAGCCTCTGCCTCCGTTACCGGGAAAAGCTCTGGGATCGCCTCTTTCAAGAGCCGCTGCGAGGCGGGACTGAACGCCTCCGGATAGTACGCTGCCCACCCAGGCTGGAGCGGACAAAAGCAGGTGTCCAGGTGGTAGAACCATGGATCGGTGAGCTCCAGGGAATGCACGTGCAGCCCCAAGAGTTCCGCCAGAAGCTGATGGGCATGCAGCTCCGAACGAAAGCGGTGCCCGGCAAACAGGTCATTCCCGCAGAAGAGCGCATCCCCCTCCCCTTCAAAGAAGGCGGGTTCGGGAAGACAGGCCACCCCGTAGCTTCGCTCCAGAAACCACTGTGTGAAATGAGGAACTTCCGCCTCGCGCTCACGGTATCGGAACCGGCTACTCACAAAGAGGCTATTCACCAGGAGCCCGGCGTTGGCGGTAAAGCAGAGGTCAGGCAACCCCGGAACCGGCGGCAGAAGCTCCACCTCGACCTGTAGCCCTTCGGTGAGGAGTCGATATAGCACCTCCCACTGCCTCACGGCGACGGTCCGGTCCGCCTGGCGCCTTCGATCCATCCAGGGATTGATCTCATAGTAGATCCCGTAATGGTCGGGACGACACATCAACAGCCGGGTCATGGCTACACGTCGGCGCTCAGGCCTTGAGCCATTCTGATCTCGCGACCGTGATTGACGGTCCACGCCACTTTGTGCGTCAGGAGATCTAACAAAGGCCAAGAAGCCGGAACGCCCGTCCCGCTCTTCTTCACCCCTCCGAATGGCAGATGCACCTCTGCGCCGATAGTGGGCAGATTCCAATACCCGACGCCAAACTCACACTCCTCCCGAAGACGACGGGCGATCCGGTAATCTTCGGTGATCACGGAGCAGGCCAAGCCATACTCCACATCGTTGTGGATGGCCACGGCCTCTTCCAGTGTTCGGAAGGGGATCAGGGCAACATGCGGCCCAAAGACCTCCTCGTGGAGCACCCTGGCATCTCTCCGATGAGCCATGCGATAGATGAAGGGACTAAAGAAGTATCCGTGCCGATAGGCCCCTTCCTCCAGGCGCCCGCCATCCAAGAGCACCTCGGCCCCCTCCTGCTTCGCCAGCAGGTTATAGAAGCCGACCTTCTTCATCGCCGCCTCGTTGATGAGCGGGCCCATAAAGACCTGAGGATCGAGGGGATCGCCAATGACGATCCGCCGCGCCATGGCGACAAAGGCCTTCGCGAACTCCTCCATCCGACTCTCATGGATGATGAGGCGAGAAGCCGAGGTGCAGCGCTGTCCCGTCGTCTTGAAGGCGCTGAGGATGGCTGCCCGGACGGCCAGATCAAGATCGGCATCCTGGCAGATGATCATCGCATTCTTCCCGCCCATCTCGCAGGCGTACATCTTGCGATAGTCCTTGACGCACGCCTCCTTGATCCGCGATCCCACCTCATACGAGCCAGTGAAGAGCACCACCTCGACGTCGGGGTGGGTCACCAATGGCCACCCCGCATCCCCTCCCACGCCCTGAACGAGATTCAGGACGCCTGGAGGAAGCTCGGCTCGCTCAAAGCACTCAACGATCTTCTCCCCCACCAACGGGGTGTTCCCGGACGGTTTGAAGGCCACCGTGTTCCCTTCGAGCAGGGCCGGGGTAATCAGCCAGATGGGAATCGCAAAGGGGAAATTCCAGGGGCTGATCACCGTCACCACCCCTTTCGGCTTGCGGAACATGTAGGCATCCTTCTCGGCGAGCTCCGAGGGGAGGGCCTGACCGGAAGGAAGCCGCGCGTGGCCGAACATGTACTGCGCCATGTGGATCCCTTCGACGACATCGGCTTTGGCCTCGTTATACGCCTTGCCGGCCTCCGATGCCACGAGACGAGTGATCTCTTCAGCCTCGGCCTTGATCGCCTCGACGAATCGCTCGAGATACTCCCCCCTTCTCACCCGTGACAGCGCACGCCAGCCATGAAAAGCCTCCTTCGCAGCCGCGACCGCCTGCTCAGCGTCCTCCCGGTTCGACAAGGCCGCAGCACCGAGTGCCTGATCGAACCTGGCGGGATTACGACTTTCAAACCTGGCTCCCCCGACCGCCTCTACCCATCTCCCCCCGATATAGTTCTTCCCCTCCATCGCGACCTCCCTCCTGAAAACGATAAGAGCAGGTCACCTCTCGGTTTCCTGCTCTTGGTATAGCATTGGGTCTCACCCCCACAGCTGCTGACTAAGCCATTACTCCGCTCACCACCCGATCCCGTCACCCCCCCTGGGCAGTCAAGATCCGATATGCGTACTGATAATTTAGCGCGAATGACAAGCGAGGGCAAGCTGTTTCGCTAAAAGTTAGCCCTATAGTTCCTTGACATATTGGAAGGGGCAGATTAGATTACAACTAGCTGCAACATAAGGGTTTATAATACCTTTCTTGATCCTTGGTAGGCTTCTCGATACCGTCATTGATCTCCTCATGTCGGAGAGGGCGCCATGCAGAGTAATGCCCGACAAAAGCGATTTGAAGCCTTTTGGAGGAAGATCGAACTGAAGGTCCATCGGCATCGAGCGATCAGGAACAACAGGTTCTGCATCTGGTTCAGCCGTGGGGAAGCTAACACCGCTCAAGTCATCCATTTTCTTGAACAGTTCGGGGTCTTTTCCAAGCATTTTGTACCGATACAAGCCAAGCGAGTAGCCCGTGCGACAAACCTTGAAAGCGAAAGGCTGGCACGCCACATCCTGGTCAACGAAAGCGGTGTGAGACTCGGCCCGGATAAAACCCCGGAGAACCAGACGTTCAGAACGGAGTGGGCCCATATTGAATGGTTACGCCAGACGTGCGCGCCACTCAAACTGGATCCGGAACGGTTAGGCAACTGGAGAACCGCTACCCCACCGACACGGCGCTTTCTAATTGAGCTTGAGAAGGCGTATGGAAGCCTCGATTGGCTGATCGCCACCGGCGCCAGTTACGGAATTGAGACGTGGGCGGCGTGGGGAATCGGGAAAGGCGAGGAGGCGGAATCCAAGAATTTCTGGAAGCAGCTCATCATCGGACTGAAGGGCTATAATGAAACACAGCGTCTGCTCCATGGCCTGGAGCTGATCCCTCTCGGATTTTTCGAGCATCACTTCGAGCTTGAAACAGGGCATGGAGAGAATGTGTACGGCGAACTCCTGAAAAGCTTTTCTCACCCTGAGTTCGATGAAGACACGTTCATAGAGGGCGGGCGAAGAGCGCTTGATGCCCTCTATATTTTCTGGGAGGGCCTCAACTCGGCAAGAAAAGCTCTCACTGTACGGACGCGAGGGGTTCGATGAGGATCGCTCCCGGCGTGACGCTCATATCGCCGACCCTCGATGCAGGGCGAGCGCGCAGGATCATTCAGGAGACGGATCCATTCTCGGCCGGACAGCATCTGGCGTACCCCTCGGATCACGATGGGCCACAGGTGCATCTCGAAGCCTACTTCTCTACCGAGGCAATCGTGCAGCTCCCGGAATTTGCTTCATGGCTCGTCGAAGACGTTGTGTTATGGATGACGGCGAAGGACCTCCGGCCTCAACTCATATTCGCTCCGGGCACTGACGCCGTCCGGGTCTTCGTCGAGAGGCTTTCGAGAGCCGTCGATGCCAAGCCGGTCTATCTCGAGACCAAGCCCAGCGGGCGATTCGGCGACACAATCGAGGGAAGCCTTCCCGCCAATGCATCGGTGTTGACGTTCAATCTGACGAGTTTGACCGGCGGTCGGTGCATCGGGTTTCGACTGCCTGAAGCGGCCACCCATGCTGGTGGTAACGTCATCGGCACGGTAGCGATTGCCCTCGGGACCTCACCGCTCAACGAGGAGCTTCGAAGCATATTTTCTGACAACCTCTACATCACGTTCCACGTCGCAGTCACGAATCACAACCCGGATGCCTGCCCCACGAATGCGCCCAGACTGCGTCCCTGGCAAGAGGCGAATGCGGAGATTATCGCTCGCCTCAGAAGGTGAAGCGCCATGACCACTGCCTCGATCAAAGACCAACTCACCTATCCGGTCCGATTCCTGGACGGCGTCTCCGATGCCAGACACATCATCGGCATGGGAAGGAGTCTCGGGCGGAGCGACGAGGAGATTCACAAAGGTCTCGAGCTTCGCAGGGTAAGGTGGGCGTACTATGCACTCGCCCTTGGTCGGCACGAGATCCATGACTCTGGCGAGACACTGTTTATCCCGCGCACGATCCAAAGACCGGACTACGAGTTCGAAATCGCTCTCCTTCTCGACCGAGCGACGAAGGCAGGATGGACCGAAGAAGAGGCGGAGGATTTTCTGCAGGCGCATGGTCGCGTGACCATCCTCAACGACCTCTCCTGCCGGTGTCTTCAGACAGAGGACAATCAACTTGGGCTTGGCCCTGCGCGGAGCAAGTCCATCCTCGGGAAGGCGCTCGGGCCACGTTTTCTGCCGTATGCGGAGTTCGCGAAACGGAACCCTCATATCGTCCTGCGGGTGAACGGCGAGGTTCGCCTGGAGACCCAAGCATGCACCGACTCGACATTGTGGACCTTTCCGAAAATCAGCTCCTACCTCTCTCAACAGCTCTTGATTCTCGAAGCCGGAACACTCATCGGGTCCGGGACCTTCGGGGGCGGCTCTATCGCCGAAACGTCCGGGAAGTATCCCTGGCTTGCAGATGGAAATACGGTAGACGTCGTGGAGATGGAGGTCGAGGGGATTGGGGTCCTGAAAAATCGCTTCACGAGGAGGAGCGAAGAGGATGGATAGGGCACATGTGGGACCAGGCGGCTTGACCGAGGCAGAACGGGATCTGCTTCTGGCAGAACTGTGGGGGACATTCACGTTGAAGCTTGATCATGCGGCACTCGCGACGCAGAGCCTCCGGGAAACTGCCTATCTGTTCATGCGCGCACTCCAGGGGGGTCAGGTGACCTACAAAAGTCACGATGTCACTGATCCGGAGACCCCTTCCAGCATGAAGACCGTCGCCATCCAGCTCGGCAAGATGCCGGGGGCCGGCTATATCGCGCCGGTGGAGGGAATCGACCGGAGGGCAGAGTCGCAGGTCTCACATATTATCAAGTGCTGTGGGGAAGGGATCCAGCACGTCGCGCTCCGCATCGAAGGAGAATCGATCGAAACGTACCGTCGGATCACCGAGCGGCTAGGAGTCCGCTACATCACCCCCATCCTGTATGACGATCGCAGTCAGCTCCTGCAGATGTTCACCGGCTCGCTCTTCCGCTCGCCGAACCCGGCGGCGGGCCCCTTCCTCGAGCTCAATCAACGCCTCGACCTGTTTGATCGCGATCCCACTCATTTCCACCATGCCACGGTCCAGGCATTGTATCGGTCCATGGAGGAGCTCCAGGAGGCCGGCACACCGATCTGGATCCTCGACTTCGACGCTATCCCGCCGGACTGGGACCCGTTCGCAGAATGAGACGAGACCGGCGCCAGTTCGTTATACGTCAGAAAGAGAGACAAGCGAGGATCGACGCGCCATGACCCATCGTGAGCTTCGTCGAGAGTTAATCGCCCGATACGGCTACAATCTCTTTGAGCTCAAGCCGTGGGAAATTCGCGTGGATCTCTTGACCGATTCTGGAACCACGCCGCTCTCTGAAGCGCAGCGGAAAGCAGTCTCGAGAGTGCTCAGGAAGCGCAGAACGAATGAGCGAGCGTATGCTGGTAACGAGAGCGCTGAACGACTGCGAGCGGCGTTTCGAGAGGTCTTTCCCGATTTTCCGTATATGATTCTCGTCCATCAGGGGCGAGGAGCCGAGCGGGTGTTCTGCGATGGATTTATTCGATCAGGTCTCTGGACGTTGCCCCGAAATCTTTGGAGGCAAGAGACACCGCATCAGAAACGACGAAGGCCCATTGTTATCGGCAATGCTCCCTTTGATACGACTCGGGGCAACCTGGAGGCGGCAGAGGCGGAGATTATTGACGCGACGACCCGCCTCTGGCATGATCCGAATACACCCTTGCCTTTCAAGGGCAATGTCGATATTGAGCTACTCGATCACTCGTTGATTCGTGATAGCGATCGCATGGCGTGCGCATTGATCACCGCAACCTGCAATACGGCGGCCGGGCAGCCAGTGAGCACGAGCAATTTCGACGAGGTGGGGTTGCGGACCTCTTCGGCTGGAACGCTTCTCGTGGCCGACATCGCCAGGATCTTCCTGAACGGTTTTCTCAATAAGAAGAGCATCCCTTACGATGTCGGCATCACCATACAAGGAATCGTAAAGCAATCGTTGACGCCTGTCGACCTCTGCCTCATGTCCGCCAAGAAAGACGCGCTGAGTCCAGGCGGTGGGTGCATCCTTATGAAGGACCGCGCACTCTATGAGGCCCTCCTACCTTACGCGATACTTTCTGAAGGGGGAAAGGATTACGGGGGCATGACCGCCGAGACCATGGAAGCGTTTGCCGTAGGGCTGAAGGAAGGGCTCAACGAATCGTTTCTTAAAGAGTACACCGGGCAAGCTGTCTATCTCGGCGAGGGCCTGAAATCGGCTGGCTGGCCGGTGTATGAGCCTTTCGGGGGACATGCGGTGTACCTCGATGCAGGAGTTGCGTTGGACCACCTCGCACCGGACGACTTACCTGGTCAGGCTTGCGCGGTTGAACTCTACATCGAGTGTGGCGTCCGGGCCTGCGAACTGGGCACCGCGATGGCCGGTCGCGATCCCAAGACGGGAAAGAACCGCCATCCCAGGTTTGAGTTTGTGCGACTTGCGCTTCCACGCTTGCGCTATACACGAGACGATCTTGACCTCGTCATCAAGGGCGCAGAGCGATTGTGGAAACGACGCCGCGACATCCATGGAATGATGTTCGTCGAACCTGAGCCGCCAGGCCTCCGACACTTTACCGCAACATATAAGTGGAAGTGAGTACTCTCAGAATGGAGCGAAAACATGGCGGAGAATGTGCCAAAGATGATGAATCTGACACGGACCGAGCGACGGGTCCGGTCTGATTACCAGACGCGTCTTACGGACTGGCACTCTACCGGCAGCCCTCCGAGGGGCCTTTCGAGCTACAAGCTCGAGTTCGGCACGGAACTCCTGATGGAGCGCCCTCCAACCGCCATCGTCGAAAGCGCGACGATTCCCGCTGACCACCCCTTATTCAAAGCACACGTCGAACGGCCAATGGGGGAAAGTCGCCCTCTCCAGAGGCAAGCCTTCCACGTAACAGAGATGGCCACGTCCGGCTCCTTCGTCCCTGTCCTCTCAAGCAACGATGTAACCATTTGGGTCTGCAATGGGGATTTCGGGGAAGCCGGGAAGTGGCAACCACCCTCTCGTCATGCGGATTGTCATGAACTCTATTTTGTCCATCGAGCCCACCATCCTCTGAGCCTCATCACCGATTTCGGACTGCTCAAGGAGGTTCGGGAGGGCGATTTTGTTTTTCTGCCCCGAGGCGCCACCTATTCGTTTCTCTTGACGGGAAGGGTTTCCATCCTCCTCTATGAAATCCCGAAACGGCTGTTTCGCCCCTACGATTACTGGATGGGGGATCAGCAGCCCTGGCCGTTCTCACCGGCGGCGGCGATTCCGCCAGAACCGAAACCTCTTGCTGGGCTCCATCCGCCGCTCAGTGGCGACGAGGCCACACAGGTTGTCGTCAAAAGACGGCTGGGCAGTTTCACGGTGCTTAAATACGCAGCGCCGGTCTTCGATGTCGTGGCGTGGGAGGGAGAGGTGTGGCCGTTCATCTTGCGCCTCGACGATCTGGTTGCGCTATCCTCGCCACACGTTCACCTCGATCCGAAAAAGCTCACCGTCTTCGTGAGCGAGGATGAAGGGATGGCGATGCAGGTTTTCCTGCCCAGGTGGATCCACAGCCTGCCGTATCACCATCTCAACTGGGTGGATGAGGCCCTCTTCAACCACAAGGGGTACGGCGTGCGGCCCGAGATCACGGACGGGTTCATGACGTTACACCCGGCCGGTCTGGCTCATGGCCCTGACCTCCGGACCCTGGCTAAAACCGCCCGGAAAGAGGCGCTCAACCCACATGACCTGCCATTTCGGGAGGAAGTGGCCGTGATGGTGGAATCCAGATCGCCATTCGTTGTTCTGGAGGACGCGGAGAAGGTAGAGTTGAAGGGGTACGACCAATCCTGGTACCAGCAGTCGATTGAGAAATGCTGAATATGCTGTCGCGAGGCTCCGGAAGAGACAATGGCCCAGTTCGGAGTAGGGACGAGGCTGGCTATCGCTGTGGGGCTTGCCGCGCTGCTGATCGGCGCAGGAGGAGCGACGATGGAACTGAAGAGTCAGGCGTTTCAGGCTGGTGAAATGATTCCGGCCAAGTACACGTGTGACGGGCAAGACATCTCCCCACCACTAAGCTGGTCAGACCCTCCGACCGGGACGATAGACTTTGCCCTCATCTCGGACGATCCTGATGCGCCGGTCGGCACGTGGGTCCACTGGGTAATGTGGAACATCCCAGCCAGCACCAGCGCGCTCGACGAGAATCTGCCCAAGACCGCGTCGCTGTCAAACGGGACCAAACAGGGGACCACCGATTTCCGGCGGATCGGCTATGGTGGCCCCTGTCCACCTTCCGGGACCCATCGGTATTTCTTCAAGCTGTACGCGCTCGATACGGCGTTGAATCTCCCCGCAAGTACGACTAAGAAGGATCTGGAGAAGGCAATGCAGGATCATATCCTCGGCCAAGCGGAGTTGATGGGAACATACCGCCGGAGATGAGGATGGCTGTCAAAAAGGCGTTGCGGCACTACCTGGTACGACATGGAGAGGCGAAGGCCGACATGGAGGATCCAGCCCGACCGCTGAGCAATCGCGGGCGCGAGGAGGTTCAGCGAGTGGCCAGGCGCGCCGCGATCCTGAGACTTGAGGTATCCCAGATCCGCCACTCGGATAAGCTGCGCGCACGGCAGACCGCTGAGATCCTGGCCGAACACCTCGCGCCGCGGCTCGGTATTCGGCAAATCGAGGGTCTCACGCCCGGTGACGAGCCGGACAGGGTCCTCGCCGAGTTGGAGGCCGCTGGGGAGCCGCTGATGCTCGTGGGCCACCTGCCGCACCTGAGCCGCCTCGTCTCGGCCCTGGTGCTCGGCGATAGCGAGAAGGAGATCATCTGGCCGGATGCAGGGACGATGGTCTGCCTCGCAAAGACCGAAAGGGGCTTTCGGCTGCTGTGGGTCTTCACCCCTGAACTTGCTCAGACGTAGGGCATCAGGATGAACGTCGAAACGAAAGGACTGACGCTAGCGATGGGAGAACGATGAGAGCACTGCTCATCACGTTACTGGGTGGGTGGATCGTCGGCACCTTGCTGATCGCCTTCGTGGCGACGCAGAATTTTCGCACAGTCGATCGGCTGCTGTCTGCGCCGACCGTTGAGTTCTCGCGCGCCATCGCCCCCCTCGCGCACGATGAGGCTCGCGGCGTCCTGCGCTATCTCGTTTCAGAATTGAATCGGCTTTATTTGAGCGCCTGGGGGCTCACCCAGCTTGCGCTCGGCGCGGCTGTCGTAGCTACCGCCCTCGGGTTGAGACCCCTGGACCGTGCGGGCGTCATCGGCGCGGCAGCGATCTTCCTGCTTGTCCTCGCGTTATTGCTGCTGACCTGGTTTATCGTGCCGCTCGGCCGAAGTATGGACTTCGTCCCCCGCACCCTGGTGCCTCATGAGCTGGCACGCTTTTGGAGGCTCCACCAGGCCTACACCACCCTCGATGCGCTCAAGCTGATCCTCTGTGTCTGGCTACTGATTCGCTCCGCTCGCCAGGCGAGCCTGACCCCCATGGAGCGCTGAGCCGAGGACGGTTGACGAGAGGCCAGCCACATGGGTCGTTTTCGCTGTCAGCGGGAAGGGAACTTCCAGGGTAAGGCGGAGTAAATAAATAAAGGTATCAACTGATCCTTTGTTTCGGTCTTATGACGTAGTTCCAGTCGCCATGGAACTTATTACGTTCCACATTGACGCGCTGCATCTGCTCATCGCTCACCTTGCGCCCGGTTGGATATTTCCGGCGATCCAATCGACAGGTCACGTTCAGTCCCTTCGCCGGGGTCGTCCTGGCGATGAGATTGACGATCGTTTCGTAATCCCGCAACGGTTCACCGCGCCAATTTGACGTGATAAAGGAAAACAGCCGATGTTCGACCTTGTTCCATTTGCTGGTGCCGGGAGGAAAATGACAGACGGAAAGGCACAGGCCGGTGTGATCGGCAAACTGCTGCAACTCCAACTTCCACAGCCGCAACCGCGACCCATTGCTGCCGCCGCCGCCGGCCGTGATCAGAATCGTTGTCGTATCCGGATACATCCGTCGTCCTTTAAAACGCCACCACCCGCGAATGGAGGCCACGGCAAATTCTCCGGTGTCATGGTCGGTTCCCACATTGACAAAACCGGCATTGCGTCCGAGGTCGTAAATGCCATAGGGGTAGGCGCGAGGAACTTCGGGGCCGGGGAAATCGTGGACTTGAACTTCATTGGGCTGTTTTGCCGGACGCCATTGTTGACCGGCATTGTCGTAGTTGCCGATGAGTTCTTTCTTTTTTGTATCCACCGAAATCACCGGAATGCCTTGCGCCAGGCATTTCTTGACCGCGGCGTTGATGTGCCGAAATTGCGCATCGCGGTCGGGGTGGTCTGTGCCTTCTTCAGTCTTCCGATTGCTCTGCAGGCTATAGTGCAGATCGCGAAGAATCTGAGCGACCTTCGCATGACTGACCGGGTGCTTGTTCCTGCCAAGCTGCCTGGCAATCGCCCGCGTGCTCTGACAAATCCATCGCAGCGGAGACTGCGGATCGCCACGCGTTTGACAATCAATCATCTCCTCCAACACCTCCAACAGACCCGGGTCGGACACGGTGATGGGTTTGCGTCCTGCCCCGGGCCGACGGATGCGACCTTCCGATGGCACTACCCCTGCTTGAATTTCGTCGATTCCATTGGCGATGGCCCGCCGCGACAATCCACACGCGCGATGCACCACCGAGATTCCACCAAAGCCCAAACTCACGGCTTCATTAGCCGCCATGATGCGGCGCGTGCGCTCGTCCAAAAGCGGCCACACCGAATAAAACTTCTGTCTCAACTCGGACAGGGTCTTCATGCTCAGGAAGCATACCACCACAACTCATAGATTGATACCTTTATTTATTTACACTGCCTAAGGTGGGGGAAAAGCATCGCTCGGAAAGAAAACGACCTCCCGGAGAGATCTCCGGGAGGTCGTAACGGTTCAGAGGGAACGTAAGCTAACTAAGCTGCTCTAGAGACGTTGGCAGCCTGCTTACCCTTTGGCCCATCCACGACGTCGAACTCCACAGCCTGCCCTTCATTGAGCGACCGGAAGCCAGCTCCAGTAATCGCGGAATAGTGCACGAACACGTCGTCGCCGTCTTCCCGTGCAATAAAGCCGTAACCCTTCGCATCGTTGAACCACTTTACAGTACCCGTAACTCGTTCCAAACCCTCACCCCCCCTCTATCTAAAATCTCGAGGCCATGCCCCGATAAACAAAAACCGCGAAAGCCTTATCCAGCAGCTTTCGCGGTTCTCTCCCTTTCACAACAAAAGCGTGCTACACAGACAGATGTATGGTAAAGACAATGCAACGCGATGTCAAGAACTTTTTTAAACGTCCCCTCCCTAAAGAATGAATTCCGCCTATGCGATGGCAGCAGAGCGAAGAGTTATTGCGCGTGGCAGCTATGGACGAACAAAATTCCGGGATAGTTCAACCTCAGTGACTTTTCTTCCAAGCTTACTACTGATATTGACGTTGAACTGATCCGTGAGGTCTCTACTGAACAGGATAAGGGTATTCAGGAGCTTTTCAGAGTCGATCTCAGAGATTTGCGCATTCCTGCCCACTTTCTCCTGATAGAATTTGACGACTTGCTTGTACGGTGCGTTGATTGTGAAGCTGACCTGGACCCATCGCGTCCCTTCCCCTTCTCCAGACCGACGAACGATGGTGGAAGGAATCGTCTTTGGATGAATCGGAAGGCCAACATCGTCCTGAGCAAAAGCCTGTGAGGTGAGAAGGGACGCAACCGAAAGCGCAAGCGCCAATAGCACACCCGTCCGTCTGACTAATGCGATACGGTTGCCCACCGGGCCAAAGAATGTCACCGAAGAGTAGACGACCAGGCGTCTCATCGAGTGGTTCGCGACAGCGCCAGCAGGCCCGTCTCCTGTCCTACCAGACGATCCTTTCCGGATCTCCTTTATAGATCGACCGGACCCAGGCAATGATCTTCCATACCTGTTCATCGGTGAGAATGGCCCCGAAGACCGCTGGCATGGTCTGTCCTGGATAGGTCCCCTTGATCACCTTGAAGTAGGTCTCATCATCACCACCAAACTTCCAGGCATCACGTATCAGTGCCGTGGCCCCGGCCATCGCACCGCCACCGCCTGAGCCATGGCAGCCTGGACAGCCGGACTGCAGATATAATTGACGCCCCTCTTTGATCGCATCTGCGTTCCCGGTGAACGGGTTGAGCTTTTTTGGCTTCTGCTGATCTACAGTTGCGGGGGCCTCCGATCCTTTCGGCTGTTGACCGGATTCTTCAGTCTTTGCCGGCTCCTGCTGGTTCTGAGCCGTGAGACTCTGGGCACATCCCAACATCACAAGGGCCAGGACTGACGTAGTGAGAAGCCACTTTTTCTGTCTCATGGTCACTGTTCCTCATTCTTTTCAGGTGAGGTTTGCCCCTTTCACCCGGTCTTAATAAGAGGTAAGGGGATCGTCCCGATCGAAACGACGGTAGAAGACCTCCCCCGGCTTCTCTTCTACTTTTGGAAACTGCTCACGCGCCAGGAGTGGTAGAAGGGGCACACCATAATCCTCTAGGATCTTTCTAATCTCGGCATGCCGTTTACTGATCGCCTGCTCCAGTTCAGCTTTGAGTGCCGTATTACCTTCCCTCACCCCCATGGAGAACTCAAAGGTGAAAGGAATCCCCGGTTCCCCACCCTGAAGGGGAACTACCTCAAGAGGTGACGATGCATTCAACCGTTTCACAAAATAGCCGGCCATTGGCCCCCAATCGATGACGACATCGAGCTCGCCGGCAATGAGATCCTGGATGATCTTACCCGGACGCTCATTCTGGTCGCCATAATTGAGGAGACTGTAGCCGACGAGGTTGGTCCTGATATCCCTATTGGCCAACGCCTCCGCCGGTGGGGAATTGATATAGACCCCGATCTTGAGACGCTTCAGAATCGGGTCATCGAGCGATGTGATCTGAAACCCCCGATCCTTGGGGTAGACAATGACATACGCCGACCGGTAATAGGGCTTGGTCCAGAGAACCTGATCCCAGCCCTGGGGGATCGAGATCATGACATCACAGAGTCCAGGGCGCATCGCTCTCCGAACTAACCCCCGCTGATGTGGCCACCAGAAATAGGCCAGCTCAGCCCCTAATTCCTTGGCGATTACCTGAGCGATCTTATTCTCAAACCCTTCTGATTTCTTGTTGGAGAAGGGCAGGTTATCCGGGTCGCCACAGACCCGGAGTTGTTTGAGCTCATCCCCCCAGGCTTGCCAGGCAAAGGGAAACAGGATCATTACAACAATGAATCCGCTGAGAATGGCTGATCTTCGGCTCATAATGCTCCCTTTAACTCAAGCCAGGCCTCTACCTTTCACAGGCAAAAAACCGGCGCCGAGGATACAATCCTCCGGCGCCGGCATCAGACATACTCGCTTAAAGGCCGAAGACGTAGAGCGTCCCGCCCTTGCTCGTCGCCATAGGCAGGCCGGACAGGTAGGCAGCATTCACCCCGCCCAATGCGGCGGTCGGATCGTCCGCCGGAAGATCGAGCGACACAGTGGCGCCAAACCACCCGCCGACCCCGGAGTACACGGCAACATACTGCTTACCGTCAGGCCCCTTGTAGGTCATCGGATTACCAATGATCCCGGACCCCACCTTGTGTTTCCACAGGAGCTTTCCGTCTCTGGCATCGACCGCCTTGAACCAGCCGTCCATCGTGCCGTAGAAGACCACATTGGACGCAGTCACGACTGGCCCGCTCCATGGGGGTTGCTGCTCTTTGATATCCCATACCTTTTTTCCCTTGACGACATCCCATGCGATGACATCACCCCACCAGTTCTGGTCTTTACCCTCGTGACCATTGAACATGAGGACGCTGGCGCCCACGTATGGGGCCCCCGCCGTGTACTGGACGAGCTGGCCCTCATAGTTCATGCACATGTTATTGACGGAAGCGTAGAAGAGGTTCGTCACGGGCGAGTAGGCAACAGGCACCTGGTTCTTACCGCCCATCGCGCAGGGGCAGATGTTCTTGGTGTCTTCACCCTGCTTGGTTAGCTTGTCAGTGTTGACGATCGGCCGTCCCGTCTTCAGATCGATCCCCTTCGCCCAGTTGACATAGACGAACGGCTCGGCCGAGAGAAGTGTGCCGTTGGTGCGGTCAAGGGTGTAGACAAAGCCGTTCCTGTCGAAGTGAGTGAGAACCTTGAGTTTCTTACCACCGATCGTCTGCTCGGTCAGGACGGACTCATTGATCCCATCATAGTCCCAGTTATCCCACGGGGTCATCTGGTAGGCCCACTTGGCCACCCCGGTGTCAGGATTGCGGGCCCAGATGGTCATCGACCACTTGTTGTCGCCGCCTTTCCGAGGGGCGGGGTTCCAGGTCCCGGGGTTGCCGGTGCTGTAATAAAGAAGGTTCAACTCAGAATCGTATGAATACCATCCCCAGGTGGTGCCACCACCCTTCTTCCACTGCTCGCCGGGCCAACTCTTGGTCCCCTCGCCAAATCGTCCGTAATGCGGGTTAGCGGCGTTGAAGTCGGACGCGAGCATGAGATCCTCATCGGGTCCCGTGCTGCGGGCCTTCCAGACCTGCTTGCCGGTGTTAATGTTGTAGGCCGCCACCCAGCCGCGGACCCCGAATTCGCCCCCGGCGACACCGACAATGAATTTATCGTGAATCACCATACCGGCGCCGGTATTGGTCTCACCCTTGGATGGATCGGCATTCCGGGTCTTCCAGAGCTCCTTGCCGGTCTTGGCATCGAGGGCAATCACGATTCCATCGAGCGTCTGGTACAGGATCTTACCGTTCGCATATTGGACGCCCCGATGGACGAGGTCGCAGCAGGCGACCGGAACCGCCTTTGGGTCATGCTTCGCCGCATACTTCCACTTGATAGGCGCCCCTTCCTTTGTCAGGTCGAGGGCATAGATGTTGTGCGAGTTGGTCGAAGCATAGGAACTGTGGACATACATCGTGTCGCCGACAACGAGCGGGCCCCCCTCTTGGCCGTTTAGTGTCCCCAGCGAGAATGACCAGGCGACCTTCAGGTTTTTCACGTTAGCGGGCGTAATCTGGTTCAGGCTGCTGTAGCGGGTCGCTGCATAGTCCTTACTCTGGCTCGCCCATTGGCCGTCGTCTTTCTGCAGCTTCAACAACTCCTCGTTGGCGGAGACCATAGGCGCCGTCGCTACAAGGCTCCCAACCAGGATCAGCAGACCCCCGATCAGTGACGTACATCGTTTCACGCTCATTGAATGCCTCCCTCTTCATTCGGTCCTGTTGCTTCCCAGGAACTCTCTTCCAGGAAATCGTATCCCACTTCTCTCTAATACCCCTACATCACTTACGCCGCCTTTTCAGGTATTGCGATCCACACACTCATTCGAGCAAAGATACAAAGCTGCCTTTCATCCCTCCTTTCTTTTACCTAGTTTCTTCGCGATTGAGTAAATCGCTCAACGCCCTGCAATGCGACATCTTACCGGGTGAAAGAAAACACGCTAATGACACCACGCGACCCGTCCTGCAGATACGCGACTAGACCCTTTTCTTTGACAGCCGATAGCACAATCAGGTTCTTCCTGCCGGTACCGTTCAGATCGGCCAAGGCAACGTCACGTACCTTCCCCTCAAGAGGGATCGTCTCCCATCCCCGTGCAAAGGTTCCTTCTTGACGGTCAAACGCCACAACCTGGCTAGACAGGGACGACTCGACCCGGAACAGCCCAATCTTTTTCGGATTGGTAAAGGTCAGAAGCTCTGTCTTAGCGTTACCCCACAGGGGCGACGCCTCGACAAGGATCCGCCGCGGCAGGATCTGCAAGGCGGCGTACTCCTCGGGAGTAATCGCGATCCCCGACCTGAGTCCGTACTTAGCCTGGAGAGCTCGGTACGTGGGGATGTGGGAAAAGGCCAGGTGATCGACCTCTCCCAGGTCATCTTTGCCTTCCCAGGACGGCTTGCCCTCGCTCCCGTAGGCCTTGACCCGCTGCTCACTGATGACAGCAACCTCTGATATCTGATCGCCAGTGGCATTGATCGGCGCAAATTCGTAGAGATTCTTCACCTGGACCGGAAGGATGAGTGGCTGCCCTTCGACATACCGCTCGCCATTCCAGGACAGTCGGATGATCGGCCCTTCAAAAGCGGTCAGTTCCCCCATCCGCTGACCGGCCAGGATAGGCGTCTCGATGCCGGGACCCATGACCACGCGAAGGAAATAGCCCAGCTTATCGGCAATTCGTACGAGCTTGCCCCCTTGAAGTTCCAGGACAAACGAGTGAAGCTCGTTTCGAGTACCGGACAATGCCGTGATAACGACCTGAGCATGGCCGCGGCCGTTAATATTACCGACGTCAAGGTGCAGGTGGCGAATAGCCCGTGGACTGCTAATCCTGGTAATCGGCGCGAGTCTCTGATTCTGCCACCGATAGACAATGACCTCTGAGGAGGTTATCCCAACGATCTCGGGCCGCTGATCCCCATCCAGATCTCCCGCTGCCAGCGCAAGCAGCGGATCGGGCAACTCGAATACGACAGACTCTTGCAAGCTCTTATTATTATCGGAACGCGCCGGTTCGGCCTCAGCCATAGTCAGGAATGAAGGGGCCCCGGGCTTTCGCAACGCCTCTTCGGCAACCACACTCTTACGGGAAGAGGCTATCTCTGAAGGGGGACCTTTCAGTTGTTCGGCAGTTCTCGAAGGCTCTGGAATTTGACGCTCCGCATGGATGAAAGAGGGTCGTGACGCTGCGGAGGGAGCCTGCCCTGAGCCAGGCCGGAGGGTCGGCCCTGGCTGGAGCGAGGAAGCGGCCATGACCATCGGTCCACGTTCCGCGACCTCAACGCTCGCTACTGTCAACGGCGCTCCGGTAACAACCGACATGACCTGCAGATTCAAGAACAGTCCCTGGTGACCAGGGCTGAGTTTGCCCAAAACGAGGAGCTGAACGTGCGCCTTCTCCGCCAACAGTTTCAGGGTGGATGGATCGCCGAATGATTCCACCCGCGAGGAACGCTCCCCCGCCAGCGCGGCCCTGAGGAGAGGATCCTCGATCACGATAAAGTGGCCGGTTTTGGCCAGCGCAATGGCCAGATCTTTCGTGACCGAATGGGCATTCGCTTCCTTGATCCCGCCGGTATCGATGAGTGGAAGACCGACTAAGAGACGGTCTGAACTGACCCGGACCAAATCCCTGGCCCTGATGGTAGATCCTTCCTCTCTGGAGACAATGGTCGCCTCCGAGAATTTCTCTTTCACATCAACGACTCTAAGGAGACCCAGCCTTTTGTCCCGCTTTCCCAAGACTTCGCCGGTCACCGGATGTTTGACCTCATCTCCTTCCCGGTAGACCTGCAGTTCCATCCCCTGGTACACCTGCTTGACTCCAAGGTCGATCAGAACCCGGTCCCTCTCGACTCCGGTCACTGATCCCTGGACGGCTGGAAAGGCTTCAGCGAGTTTAGCGGCAGCCTCCTCAGCGGCTTGACCAAAGGCCGGCTCCAAAGCGCGAGCTTGAGAGGCAATGAGATGGACTAAAAGGGTGACGACGAGAGAAAGGAAGGCCAGCCCGCGCCAGCTACAGGGAGGAGCAACTCTGACCGTTGTCGTGTTCTTCACAAAGTGGGTGAAAACCTTCATGCTCTTGAACGCGATCGGCATCAACTCGATTGTATCCAGGAGAAACAATGCACGTCTCTCATGCCACGGAGAGCCAACCCATTCAAAGACGCTGTTTGATGCGGTGGTATTCTGACCTCACTCACGTTAATCTGTCAAGTGATTTTTCTCTCGAATATACGCCGTCTTGAGAGGTTGAGCGTTACGGAATCCTGGGCATCAGCAGGCGCGGCGGACTGTCCGCTCGCTTTTCGCCGACCAGATCCTTGCTCACAACCTTCCCTCCTGCAAAGTGATACCGGACATGAGTCTTGCCATTGTAATCAGTGTCCTCTTCCTGAAACACCTTTTCGCCCGTCTCATTGTAGGAGACCCAGACGTCCGGGCGGCCGTCCTCGTTGGTATCGTACTCTTCTCTGGCAAGACGGCCATTCTCGAAGAAGCGAACCAAGTCATATCGCCCCTCGTATTTGGTGTCAACCTCCTGTCGTCGAATATCTCCTTCCCGAAAGTAGGTCACGACATCTATCTTCCCCTGCCGCCTGGTATCCTGGTGCCGCTTGACCGGCTTGCCGTTCTCGTACCAGTCGATCAGATCTGGCCGACCGGCTCCTTGCGTGTCCTCTTCTCGTCGGGAAAGGATGCCCACCTGGAAAAAATAGGCGATATTCGGTCGACCGTGACCAAGAGTGTCCTCCTCTTGCTTCACGATCTGTCCGTTCTCATAGTAGGCCCAGACGTCAGGTCGCCCAGATCCCTTTCGGGCGACATCGCGCCGGATCAGGCGCTCGTCCTTGTCGTAATACGACCAGCGGTCGATTCGCCCTGATCCTTTCGTGTCCTCCTCACGCCGTAAGAGCTTCCCCTCCAGGTAATAGGAGAAGAGCGTTGGACGACCGACTCCCTTTTTGTCCTCCTCATCCCGGATGAGCACGCCGACAGCATCATAATACAACCAGAGGGTGATCTTTCCATTGCGCTTCACCGATTCCTCGGCCCGGACCGCCTTCCCCTTTTCGTAAAAGATAAACCGATCGGCCAGACCATCGAAATCCAAATCCTGCTCCGCCTTGGTTGCAGCGCCCTGCTGATAAGTGATCCAGACATCCGGCTTCCCATCGCCGTTGCTATCTTTTTCCGTCCTCTCCACCTGACGATCTGCAGACAGGTGGTGCCAGGTATCGGGTTTACCGTCCTTATTCGTGTCCACTGCCTGGAGGATCGGGCGTCCATCCCGGTAGGTGATCCAGGTATCGATCCGCCTGGAGCCTGCGCTAACCACCTCCTCCCGGATGACCTCCCCATTCTCATCATAGAAATACTTACTCTTCAGCTCGGCTCCGCCTGCAAGAGGAGCGAAAGAGACAAGGAGGGAAAGGGCAAGGGGAAAGGACAAGGATATGGAGAACAATCTCGCAGTACGCAATATAGCCGTCACACCCTATCTCATATCAGTTGAGCGCGAACTTTACCGGAAGCAGTACCCAGCTTTCCACCGGCTTCCCACCCTTTTTGGCAGGAAGAAACGCCCACCCCTTGACCGAATCTACCGCCGCCCGGTCCAGGATCTCATGGCCCGAGGATCGATCGATGGCAAGTTGCCCCACGCGACCATCCACCCGAACCAAGACTCGCAGGTAGACTGTTCCTTCGTACCCTTTTTCCCGCGCCACAAGAGGGTACTTGGGAAGCGGATTGATCCCGTAGTTCGGAGCCGCGTATCCACCTCCAGCAGATCCACTGCCTCCACGGCCGCCTCCTCCTGCACCGCCCTGAGGGGCGCCAATAGTCACTGTCGGTGTCAGTGGGGCGATCAACGATGCGTCGAGTCGGCCCGCTCCACCTCGACTTGTTGAACCGGAGCCGACTGCACCATCCCCGTCAGGACTAAGCAGGACCGGCCCCGGCGACAGACTGCCCGTCACAGAGTCTCCCGGTATGCCAACACCCGCTTTACCCGATCCACCGACAGACATGCCGACAGCCTTTGGTTCTAACGCCTCAGCCGTCGGTAATGGCCTGGCGCCTCCTTCCTGAGCCTCTTCCCGGTGACCCTCCGGCGGCGCAGAGGAGGCAAGACGAGGCTGAGCGGCCTGCTTTGGACCAGCAGGCGCGGCCGGTTGCCTTGTACGGGCGCGGACAAGGGGTCCAGGCGGAGCGGCTGACTCGGAACTCGTACTTTTAATGATGGTGACAACAAGGGGTTGTGGAGCTGATGGAGCCTTGGGAAGTCCAACACTGACAACAATCCAAGCCAGGATCAGGTGGAACCCGGTAGAACTCAGGAGGAATCGGCCCAGCGGACGCGATCCGGTCTGCGATCCAATCAGCAACGTCATGGTAGGGTGCGCCACATCGGGGACCCGGCCGACCTCGGAATGGCCTCTTTGACGTCCAAGCGTAACGGTATCCTTTGGAGCCATGCCATAATTATAGCGGATGCGCCCGAAGTGAGCGAAGAGTTTTTTCCTATAATATGTCCCAGTGATCTTAGAACCGGTAGTTCACGCCGACCATGACGTTAATCGGCGGGGCGGGATTCAAGAAACGCTCGATCGGATCCCCGGCGACCTTCGCATTGGGCGCAAAGGTCCCAAACGTCTCATAGCGGTTGTCTGTCAGATTGTTGATCTTCACGAATCCCGTGAAACGCTGCCAGTGGAGATCGAGACCGGCGTTCAAGACCACATAGTCGTCGAGCTTTGCCTTAGTATTCGCCTCATCCCCTCGGAGGAACTGATCGCCAACGTAGGTCAGATCAAACGAGAGGGTCAGCCATCTGTAGAGATGGTAGCGGAGACCGGCATTCACCCGATGGCTTGGAGTCGACGGAATGTCGTCGCCCGCCTCTACCTGCTGAGGAATACCGGGCGTCCCGGGCGAGGCGAGCTGAATGTTATTTCGAAATGTTGCCCGAGTCAATGTATAGTTCGCGTACGGCTCGAGGACGTTTCGGAAGAGCCCGCGCAGGCCGATTTCGATCCCTTGCCGTCTGGTGCTCCCCACGTTCTGGAAAAAGACGGTGAGCTCGGCCGGATCAGAGACTGAAAAGATGTCATCCCTCACGTCGGTCCGATAGAGCGCAAGATTTCCCTCCAGCCACGGTACAGGACGCGATCGAAACCCCACCTCGTAGTTGTGGGTCCGGACGGGACTGAGCTTCGCAAAGCCGGTATCGGGAGCCACCCCCGCCTGCAGGCCGACGCAAGGGGAATCGGGGTTGGCGCAGGTCAGCTCCAGGAAGGCCGGAACACGATACCCTTGTGAGTACGAGAAGTAGATGCCGTAGCTATCCGAGAGATTGTAGTTCAAGCCGGCCCTGGGGAGTACGCGACTATACGAGGCCTTACCCGAGGCCTTCCCCGGCTCTTCTGGACTTGAATCAGTGATGCTGTGCCGGACATAGTCGGCTCGTAGCGCCCCGGTTACGAACAGGCTGTCGCCTGACAGCAACAGACCACGCCCCAGCTCAGCGGTATCCTGGATATACGCCCCGACGGTGTTCTGCTTGTCGGAGAGGACGGAGTCAAGCGCTTTCTCCGGACATGCTTCATCGGGATCTTGCCCCGCGGCGAGCGCTGCTTCTCGGCATTGCTGACGAGACCGGTCATTCTGCTCCTCGAAGACCCGAATATCCACGTCGTGGCGCGTGTACTCAGCCCCAAAGGTCAGCGTATTCTTCCGGCCCCAGAATCGGCCCTCATGCGCAAGCTGGAGCGTGCCACCGCCGGAAAGGGTATCGTTGAACAAACGGGAGTTCTCGCTGATCAGGCTCACATTGAACTGTTCGGTTTCAAAACTCCTGACGAAGCCGTTCATGGCCAAGGAAAAACCTCCGCCGAGTCGCTGGTGGACGTTGAGAGTCCCCATATGGAGGTTGGGATTAAAGAAATCTCCCCCGGTAAAGTTCTGCGTTCGATCGACTTTCAGGACACTCTCGGGTAAGGTCCCAGCCTGGAGGATTCTGTTGTTCTGAAACTGATAGGAAAGGGTGATGTCGGTACCCCCATGACGGAACCCCAGCTTCCCAAAGGCCTGGGACAGGCGACTGTCCGTTTGATCCCTCCAGCCATCCTCATCAAACTGACTCCCGGCGAAGTAATAATCGATGAGTCCTGCGGTCCCACTGATATGCCCTCCGGCTTTCCGGCGACCGAAGCTGCCGCCGGAGATCTCCGGGACTATCTCCCGTTCCGGACCGCCCCGCCGGGTAATGATGTTGACGGAGCCGGCCAGCGCATTTCTGCCGAAGACCGCCATCGGGCCTCGAATCAGCTCAATCCGTTCCACATGATCAAGGGGTAAGAGATCGAAATTGATCTCCTCGACGGCCGGCTCATTCGCCCGGACCCCGTCCACGAAAACGCTGATTCCCTGTGGAACCCCAGTTACAGAGGTGCCGCTGAAGCCCCGAAAGGAGAGATCGAACTGAAAGGAGTTGCCCTGCTGGTCGTTCAGATGAATCCCAGGCAACCGTTGCATGAACTCCTGGAGGGTGACTGCCTTGGATCGCGCAATCTCCTCGCCGGTAATCACCTGGACGGTGGCAGGTACCTCAGTCAGGGGAAGAGGGACCTCAGGAAGGCGGGCCGGGGCCGTCACCAGGATCTCTGGAAGCGGGACGATGTCCGGCAGAGTTCCAGGCTCCTGGGCATAGGCGCCATGAGCGTTAAGGCAGAAGGCCAATCCTGCCAGCACGTAAGCAGCCTTCTTACGATCCCACTCCATCAGTCACCTCCTAACGGCCCATGAGGACACAGTGAGCAAACCCCTCCCTGAAAAGTTCTGCCTTCAGTATGCAACACGTGTGCCGACTAGTCATAACACGGCGAAGGGGCTAAGTCCGCAAAAAATTGGCGAGAGACATAGGTCGCAGGTAAATCGGAGGCAGAAAGATCTGGTTGCTTTCAACCGATGGTTGCTTTCAACCAGTTCCACTCTCACATCTCTTGGAGCAAAAAGACGTTCCTTGACGTGCTCCGCCATATTGTGTACACTAGTAGTCACTTAAGAGAGGAGGTCAGCTTTATGAAAACCGCCGGGATCAAAGAGGCTCGTCAACACCTCACAGAATTTCTTGCAAGAGTAGAGAAGGGTGAGGAGGTCATCATCTCAAAGAGGAATGAACCGATTGCGATTATCAAGCCTATCAAGAAAGAGGTCAAACGTCACCTGAAGAGTCATAAAGAGTTACGAACGTCAATCCTTGCAAAAGGGAAACCTCTATCACGGGTCGTCTCTGAATTAAGAAAAGAAGAGACATATTGATGGCCTCTATCTTTGTTGATACGAGCGCTCTGGTCAAATTCTACTATCCCGAACCGGATAGCGACAGGGTAGAAGCTCTATTATTGCGCGCTGAGCGCTTATACATTACCAATCTGACTGTTGTTGAAATGGCTTCCGCCTTATCCAAAAAGGTACGAATGGGTGATCTCAAGAAAGAGCAGGAAACGGTTGCATGGAATACCTTTCTTGACGATCTTCAGACAGGGCAGGTGGAGGTGGTAACCCTGAACGACAGGGATTATTTGAAGGCAGCCGATCTGATCAGGGAGTTAGGCGGAAAGTATGGCATTAAGACACTGGACTCGCTTCAGCTATCCGCAGCCCACAGCCTGCATCATGCTGAATTCCTATGCTCAGACAAGACTCTCACCAAAACCGCTGTAAAGATTGGTCTAAAGGTAATCTGAGGCTTCAAGACCCGTGTAGTTTCTTTCTTGGTCAAGGGCAAACATTCACGAAGCAAACCTCCGCTCTCTCATTATGACGCGGGGCGGACGATCCCATGTTTCTGGATGCGATAGCGGAGCGCCTCGCGGCCGATGTGCAGTTTGCGGGCGGCTTCCGCGACATTGCCGTCCGTCAGGTCTAGCGCCTGCTTGATCAATTGTCGCTCAACCTCCTCCAAATCGATACCCTGTTCTGGACACTGTATCTGAAACATCTCATCAGCGCCGGGTGGGTGATTTCGCCTTTGGCTTGCAACGACAGGGAACGTCGCTTCCATGCCAAGAGCCGAGGGACCGATCTCTTGCTCATCGCAGACCAAAAGCGCCCGCTCGACCAAGTGCGCCAGCTCACGAACGTTTCCAGGCCAGCGGTACTTTTTCAGCGCGTGAAGGGCGGCCTCTGTGAACCGTCTTACAGGAAGCGAATACTTATGGGTCAGTTGCCTGAGAAAGTGGTTCGCCAGCAAGACCACATCAGCGCCGCGTTCTCGCAGAGGCGGCAATTCTACTATCAGGACCTTTAGACGATAGTACAGGTCCTGGCGAAAGGTGCCGGCTCTGACTGCCGCCTCAAGGTCGCGGTTAGTGGCCGCAATAATCCGGACGTTAATCTTGCGTTCCCTCAGACTTCCCAGGCGTCGAATCTGCCTTCGCTCGATCGCCTTCAGTAGTTTCGCCTGAAGATCTGGACTCAGCTCGCCGATCTCGTCCAGAAAGAGCGTCCCGCCATCGGCCGCCTCGATCAGGCCAGGCTTCGCAGTAGTGGCGCCTGTGAAGGCGCCTTTCTCATACCCGAACAGCTCCGCTTCTGCAAGATCCTTCGGGATTGATGTACACTCAATCTCGACGAACGGCTGCCCGGCGAGGCTTCCTCGGCGATGGATTGCCCTTGCCACGAGGTCCTTCCCCGTCCCGGTCTCGCCCAGCAGCAACACAGTCGGCAGCTCGCCCGCAGGTCTGGGTTCGAACTGCGCGATCCGTCCGATCATCTCTATGACCTGCGTCATCCCGGCAGAGACGCCGATGATCTCGCCATGAGCAGCCTGCTGGATCTCCTTGCGCTGGAAGTACGAGAGGCGTTCTCTCAGGCGATGCGTCTCCAATGCTTTCTCGATGATAAATGTCAGCTCGTCGTGATCGATCGGCTTCTGGATGTAGTCGTATGCCCCATCTTTCATAGCGGCCACAGCGCTCTCGACGCTGCTATACGCAGTCATGATGATGACGATGATGCTCCCGTCGAGACCCAAGATCCTCCTTAGCGCGTCGAGCCCACTCATACCGGCCAGCTTAATGTCCAGCAGGATCAGATCGGGCCGATCCGCCTCGAGCGATGTCATCCCCTCCTCTGCGCTCGACAGACTCCTGCACTCATGGCCATTTCTGCTGAGGGTGTGCGCCACGGAGCGAGCGAATACGACCTCGTCATCAATGACCAGTATCTTAGCCATTGCGACCAGCTTCTGTAAGGTGGGTAATCGGAAGCAGAACCTGTACTGTAGTCCCACCCTCTGGGCGGTTCGACACGGTGAGGCTTCCCCCGTGAGCGCTGATAAACTTCCGGGCCATTGTCAGGCCAAGGCCCACGCCATCGCTCTTCGTAGTAAAGTACGGAGTGAACACCTTCTGGAGTATGTCGGGGGGGATTCCCTCACCATTGTCATCGAACTCAATAGCAACGCCGCCTGGCCCCTCACCTTCGTGGATCAGCCGGGAGGTGATCACAATGTTCCCCTTTCTGGGGGTCGCTTCGCACGCGTTAGCGAGCAGGGCAACGAGGGCCTGTTCCAGATACCCCTCATCAAGGGGAACAAGCGGTAGTGTTGGGGAAGGACTTAGGTCAAGCGTGATCTGCTTCCCCTCGATCATCGGACGAACCACATCAACCGCCTGGATGACCACTCGGTTCAGATCGAAAGGGAGCAAGGTCGGCGTGATCGGTTTCAAGGCAAAGAGAAAATTGTACACCCATTGGTTCAGGCGATCGACGCTCTCCACAATGCTCTGAAGCGTGAGTCGAACCTCTGCGGACTGCTCCGGTCCTTTGAGGGCTGCCTGAGCGGCAGACCGGATGCTTGCCAATGGGTTACGGATATTGTGGGCAATATAGGAAGAGAGCTCGCCGGCCGCCGCCAATCGTTCGGCTTGAAGCAAGCGTTCCTGAATTCCCTTCAGCGACTGGGCCATGCGATTGATCGAGGCCGCCAGGTCGCCCAATTCATCCTGGGATGTGACCTGGATATGATGATCCAGCTCTCCGGTGCTGATGATCGCGGTCGAGCGACCGATCACCCGAAGAGGCTTTACCAGCCATCGGTGAATTCCGAACAGCAACCCACCGCCCCACGCGAGGGCAAGCAGCACGACCACTCCGGCCAGTAGCTCCCCCTGAGTCGCGACGGCGCGGGTCCGTTGCATCGACTGCTGTGCGGCTGCGTCATAGTAGGCCCGCAGCCGGTCAATCTGTTCATCTTGCCGCAGGAACGCCACTTGCTCCAGTTCCCGCTCGACTCGCTGTATGGCCCGCTCCCGAACGCCTTGCTCGAGAAGTTCAAAAATCTCCCTCACGAGCTGCGTAACCTGTCGATGCGCCGCCTCGAGCGCGTGAATCCGCTCCTCCTCCGCCCTCGACTGGGAATGCTTCCGGAGGTCAGCCAACTCCCCCTCCACCGTCACCCCCAGGTTCTCGAACTCTCCCCGTGCGGACCGGTCCCCACTCACGAACCGGTCGAGGATCTCCTTGATCTGCCGATACAAATCCCCACGCAGCCGCTCGGCCCTCAGGCTCTGCGCGTGGGAGTAGGTGAGATCCCTTACTCCCGCCTCCCATCCTCGCAGAGCCCAGACCATGACGAGCCCGATGCAGACCACCAGAGTAAAGATGACCAGGTACCCGATGCGGAGTTTTGTGCGGATCAGCATGCGACTGATCGCCCCATACGTGCTAAGCCATCAGCAATGACTGTAGGGGCAGGGCTTGCCCTGCCCACAGACGGCGCAGCAAGCAGCGCCCCTACATCAGTTGCTGCTGAAAGCTTTCTTCAGAACCGTACCCTCACGCCGCCATGCACGAGCAGCGGGGCACCGGTGGTGACGATGCCATCGGCCGTCCTGCTGACCTCGTACGTCCTGTCGAAGAGGTTCTCTGCCGCCAGGAAGAGTTCTCCTGCGGTCACCCCGGGAACGGGGATCGGTCGCGAGAGCATGAGGTCCACCACAAAGAAGTCGCCGAGCTTCAGTGAGTTGAGGTCGTCCTCAAATTGATCCCCAACAAACCGCCCCTGGACGGAGACGTTGATGAGGGCAGGGTTGGTGTAGTTCAGCTTCAAGGCAAACTGATGCCTCGGAACCTGGGCGATTCTTTTTCCCTCCAGATCCGGCTGGTTCGGGGCGCTCAAGACCTCAGTATGGTTATACAGATAACTGCCTGAGGCGGTCCAGCGCGGAAGCGGACGATATTCCAGTTCGGCCTCGATCCCCCTGATCCGCGTCCGGTCCAGGTTGTCCCGCTGCCGACAGACGCCTCCGGCCGGAACGAAGCCGCAAGGAGCAACGGGGGCCCCAGCGCCGATCCCCTTGGTGACGTTGACAACGGGATCCTTCACCTCATTCCAAAAAGCCGTCAATCGACCGGACAGGTTGCTCATAAAGGCATAGTCGGCCCCGACCTCTCCCCCGATGAGCCGTTCAGGATTCAGATCTGGATTGGCTTCGGTAATGTCGTTTCGGACCCTGAATGGCCGAAAGAGCTCATTGATCGTCGGCGCCCGAAACCCTTTATAAAAAGAGCTTCTCAGCGAGAGTTGATCGGTGGCATGGTAAAGGAGAGCCACCTTGGG
>Ga0209726_10001823_pt1 | contig 33016 bp, 37 predicted proteins | sample Subgrocontami54m_FD_187453 | JGI IMG/M metagenome (GOLD analysis project Ga0209726, IMG submission 187453) | Subsurface groundwater microbial communities from S. Glens Falls, New York, USA - GMW46 contaminated, 5.4 m (SPAdes) (version 3) | ecosystem: Environmental > Aquatic > Deep subsurface >... | reverse complement strand
ATTTTGCCGAAACGCGCGCCGCGATCGACGCCTCCGGCGCCGAGATCGTCACGGTCGCGATCCGGCGCACCAACATCGGCCAGGATCCGAAATCGCCGAGCCTGCTCGAATACCTGCCGCCCTCGCAGTTCACGCTGCTGCCCAATACCGCGGGCTGCTACAGCGCGCAGGACGCGGTGCGCACGCTGCGCCTGGCGCGCGAGCTCCTCGACGGCCATGATCTGGTGAAACTCGAAGTGCTGGGGGACGCGCAGTCGCTCTACCCGAACATGCCCGAGACGCTTGCCGCGGCCAGGCAGCTGGTGGGCGAAGACTTCAAGGTGATGGTGTACTGCTCCGACGACCCGATCCAGGCGAAGATGCTCGAGGACTTGGGTTGCGTGGCGGTGATGCCGCTTGCCTCGCTCATCGGTTCGGGCATGGGAATCCTCAATCCCTGGAACCTGCAACTCGTGATCGAGCGGGTCAAGGTCCCGGTGCTGGTCGACGCCGGCGTCGGAACGGCCTCGGATGCAGCGATCGCGATGGAACTGGGCTGCGATGGCGTGCTGATGAATACCGCGATCGCCGCCGCCACCGACCCCGTGCGCATGGCGCGCGCGATGAAGCTCGCGGTGGAGGCCGGCCGCGAGGCCTACCTCGCCGGTCGCATGCCGAAAAAGCTCTACAGCGCTTCGCCCTCTTCGCCCGCCGCCGGCACCATCGCCCCGTCGCAAACCAAGGCCGCTTGAACCGGCCGATCCGCAGTTACGTCCTGCGGCAGGGGCGCACGTCACCGGCGCAGAAGCGCGCGCTCGAAGCGCTCTCGGCGAAGTATGCGATCGCTTTCACGCAACAGCCGATCGACGCGCGCGCCGTGTTCGAGCGGAACGCACCGCTCGTGCTCGAGATCGGCTCTGGAATGGGCGAGACCACGGCGGCCATCGCGCGCGCGCAGCCGGGCACGGATTTCATTGCGATCGAAGTGCACGGCCCCGGCGTGGGGAGTCTGCTCAATCGCATCGAGGCGGAGCAGATCGCCAACCTGCGCGTCATCCGGCACGACGCAGTCGATGTCCTCGAGCACATGGTCGCGGACGCCTCGCTCGCCGGCATCCATCTGTTCTTCCCCGACCCCTGGCCGAAAAAACGCCACCACAAGCGCCGTCTGGTGCAGCCGGGGTTCGCGGCCCTCGCGGCGAGGAAACTCGCCCCCGGTGGCTACCTCCACGCCGCGACCGACTGGCCGGAGTACGCCGAGCAGATGCTTGCGGTGCTGCAGGCCGAGCCGCTCCTGCAGAACACCGCCGCCGGATACGCAGCGCGTCCCGCTTACCGCCCGCTCACCAAGTTCGAGCGGCGCGGCCTAGGCCTGGGACACGCGGTGCACGACCTTCTGTTTCGCCGCCGGCAGGAATAGCTCGAAGAGTTCGTTCAGAAACAGCCGCCCGCGCTCGGTGGGGCGAATTCGCTGCGCGTCGCGCGAGAGCAAGCCACGCGATTCCGCCGCGCTCAGCGCATCATCGATGCCCGACAGGGGAAGCCCGGCGCGCTCCACGAACAACGCTGGCGCGAACCCCTCGATCAGGCGCAGCGCGTTCAGCATGAACTCGAACGGCAGCTCGCTCGGCGGCACGACGCGCAATTGCGCCCGCCCCGGCGCGGCAAGGTACTCGCGCGGCTGTTTCGCCCGCTCGTGGCGCGTGACGCGATCCGGAAAACTGACCTTGCCGTGTGCGCCCGCACCGAGCCCCGCGTAGTCGCCGAATTCCCAGTAATTCAGGTTGTGCCTGCAGCGGCGACCGGGCCGGGCGAACGCGGAGGTTTCGTAGTGCTCGAACCCGGCGGCGCCGAGCGCCTCCTCGAGCGCAAGTTGCATGTCGGCGCAGGCGTCGTGCTCGGGCAGCACCGGCGGCCGGCGGTGGAACGCCGTGTTCGGCTCGATCGTGAGCTGGTAGGCCGACAGGTGCGTCGTCCGGCAGCCGATCGCCTCCGCGATGTCGGCGCGCGCCATCTCGAGCGACTGGCCGGGAAGGCCGTACATCAGGTCGAGATTGACGTCGTCGAAGTGCCGCTGCGCCAATTCGATCGCCGCGCGCGCCTCGGCCGCGGAATGGATCCTGCCGAGCGCGCCGAGCATCGCGTCGTCGAAGCTTTGCACGCCGAGCGAAAGCCGATTGACGCCCGCGGCGCGATAGCCGGCGAAGCGCCCCGCTTCAGCGGTGCCGGGATTCGCCTCGAGCGTGACTTCGGCATCCGGCACGATCGCGATCCGCGCCCGCATCGCCGAGAGCAGCCGGTCGATCGAATCCGGCGAGAACAGGCTCGGCGTGCCGCCGCCGATGAACACGCTGACGATGCGACGCCCCCAGATCGAAGCGAGCAGTTCTTCGAGATCCGCGATCAGCGCGTCCACGTACTCGCCTTCCGGAAGCTCGCCTGAACGCTCGTGCGAGTTGAAATCGCAGTAGGGGCATTTGCGCACGCACCAGGGCAGGTGCAGGTACAGTGCCAGGGGCGGAAGCGCGTTCAAGCGCACTTCGCCGGGCAGCGCGATGCGCGCCGACGCGCTCACGCAGACTCCTCCCGCAGCCGCTCGAGCAGGCGCCCGAGCGCCATCGCGCGGTGACTGGCGCGGTTTTTTTCCGCGGCCGCGAGTTCCGCGGCGGTCCTCGTACCGTCGGCAACGACAAATAGGGAGTCGTAGCCGAAGCCGCCTTCGCCCCGCGGCTCGGTCGCGATGCTGCCTCGCCAGCGGCCTTCGGCGACCACGGGTTCGGGGTCGTCGGCACGACGCACGAGCACCATCACGCAGCTGTAGTGGGCGCTGCGCGTCGATCGCCCCGTGAGCGCGGCGAGCAGTTTGGCATTGTTGCGCGCGTCGCGCTCCTCACGCTCTCCCGCCGTGCCCGCGTAGTACGCGGAGTGCACGCCCGGCTCGCCGCGAAGCGAATCGACGCACAGGCCGGAGTCGTCCGCGAGCGCGGCGAGCCCCGTCGCAGCGCTCGCGTGGCGCGCCTTGGCGAGCGCGTTTTCGAGAAAGGTGTGGTGCGGTTCTTCGGCCTCGGCAATGCCGAATTCCTCCTGCGGCACGACCTCGATCGCGAGCGGCGCGAGCAGCGCGCGGAGTTCGCGCAGCTTGCCCGGATTGCCGGATGCGAGGACGAGTTTCTTCGGCAGTCCCTTCACAGCCCGAGCGCGCGCCGCTGCTGCCCGATGAGTTCGGCGATGCCGCGCCCGGCCAGCTCGAGCAGCGCATCGATCTCGGAGCGCGCGAACGGCTCGCCTTCGGCGGTCCCCTGAAGTTCGACGAACCGCCCGCTGCCCGTCATGACGACGTTCATGTCGGTGTCGCAGTCCGAATCCTCCAAGTAATCCAGGTCGAGCACGGGCACCCCGCGGAACATGCCGACCGACACCGCCGCGACGAAGTCCTTCACCGGCCAGGCCGAGAGCTGGCCGCGCTCGCGCATCCAGGCAAGCGCGTCGTGCACCGCGACGAACGCCCCGGTGATCGCCGCGGTGCGCGTGCCGCCGTCGGCCTGAAGCACGTCGCAGTCGATCTGCAGCGTGCGCTCGCCGAGCGCCGCGAGATCGACCACCGCGCGCAGCGCCCGCCCGATCAGCCGCTGGATCTCCTGCGTGCGGCCCGACTGCCGGCCGCGAGCGGCTTCGCGCTCGCCGCGCGTGTGCGTTGCGCGCGGCAGCATGCCGTACTCCGCAGTCAGCCAGCCGCGCCCGCGGCCGCGCAGGAACGCCGGCACGCCGTCCGCGACGCTCGCGGTGCACAGCACGCGCGTGTCGCCGAATTCGACCAGCACGGAACCTTCGGCATGCCGCGTGTAAGCGCGTTCGATGCGCACCGCGCGCAGCGCGTGCGGCGCGCGCCCGCTCGGTCGGACGCCTTGCAGGTTGGCTTCGGTGGTCATCTCCCCTATGATACGCGCACCCTATCAGCCTCGATCGAAGGCGCTCGCGCGCCCCCACCCAGCGTGATTCAGAGCATGACCGGATATGCCACCGCCAGCGCGGAATTGCCGCGCGGCACGCTCGCGCTCGAGCTGCGCTCGGTGAATTCGCGCTACCTGGACATCCAGTTCCGCATCGCCGACGAACTGCGCGCCGCCGAACCCGCGCTGCGCGAACTGATTGGTTCGCGCCTGGCGCGCGGCAAGATCGATTGCCGCATCGCGCTCGACGCGCGAACCGGCTCGCAATCCGCACAGCCGTTGAATCCCGACGCCGTCGAGAACCTGAGGCGCCTCGCAGCCGACGCGCAACGCGCGTTTCCCGATGCGGCGCCGCTGCGCCTCGCCGATGTGCTGCGCTGGCCCGGCGTCATCGCTGAAGCGCCCCAGGACGAGGGCGAGTTGCGCGCGGCTGCGCTCGCCGGCGCGCGCGCTGCGCTCGAGGAACTTTGCGGCACGCGCGCGCGCGAGGGCGCGAAACTCGCGCAGGCCATCGTCGCGCGCGTCGGGGAAATGGAACTGCGTGTTGCGGAACTCGCGCCGCTCGTGCCAGAGGCCGTGGCGGCGTTCCAGGCGAAGCTCGCGCAGCGCCTGCACGAAGCGCTCGGCTCGGCTGACGACGAGCGCGTGCGCGCCGAGCTGGCCGTGTTCGGAATGAAGTCCGACGTCGAGGAGGAAATGACCCGGCTCGTCGCGCACCTGGGGGAAGTCCGTCGCGCGCTTGCGCAGGGCGGTCCGGTCGGCAAGCGGCTCGATTTCCTCGCCCAGGAACTCAACCGCGAAGCGAACACGATCGCCTCCAAGGCGGCCGGCCCGCGCATCTCCGACATCGCGCTCGAGCTGAAGCTCCTCGTCGAGCAGATGCGCGAGCAGGTGCAGAACATCGAATGACCGGGCTGCTCTTCGTGATCACCGCGCCTTCGGGGGCCGGCAAGAGCTCGCTCATCGAGGCGCTGCTCAAGGACGATCCGGGGCTGCGGCTTTCGATCTCGTACACGACGCGCGCCCCGCGCCCGGGCGAGCGCGACGGCCGTGAATACCACTTCGTCGACGAGGCGCGGTTTCTCGCGATGCTCGGGCGCGGCGATTTTCTCGAGTCCGCACAGGTGCATGGCAACCGCTACGGCACGGCGCACGCCGCGGTGCGCGAACTGCTCGAGGCCGGCGCCGACGTGGTGCTCGAAATCGACTGGCAGGGCGCGCAGCAGGTGCGAAAACTCCTGCCCGGTTGCGTCGGCATTTTCATCCTGCCGCCATCGATCGCCGAACTCGAGCAGCGCATGCGTCGCCGCGGCCAGGATTCCGATGCGGTGATCGCGCGCCGCGTCGCGAACGCGCACGAGGAACTGAGCCACGCCCCGGAATTCGAATACGCTATAATCAACGATCAGTTCGACGAAGCACGGCGCGATCTCGCCGCGGTCGTCAGAGCCGAGCGGGCGCGCAGCACTCGCCAGCTCGAACGCCACCCCGAACTTTTTCGCCCCAAGGACTAGCCCGACATGGCCCGCATCACCGTAGACGATTGCCTGAAGAGGATTCCGAACCGCTTCCATCTGACCCTCGCCGCGACCTATCGCGCGCGTCAGCTCGGCGCCGGCGCCTCGCCGCAGGTCGAGCCGAACAAGGACAAGCACACCGTGATCGCGCTGCGCGAAATCGCATCCGGCAAGGTCGGCACCGAAGTCCTCAAGCGCGGCGCGACCAACATCCTTCCAAGCGCCTGATCGGCGGAAATCGGGGACAGACCCCGATTTCCGGAAACGGGACGAAGGTGCGGGGACAATCGTGGTCTGTCCCCGATTTCCGGATAATCTCGTTGCATGGACACCGCCGGCATCGGCCTGGACGTCACGCGCTTCGGCTACCTGAAGCCGGCCGAGGTCGCGCGTTTGGGCGAAGCCTACCGCTTCTCCGAGGCTGCGCATGCCGGGCAGATCCGGCAGTCGGGCGACCCATACATCTCGCACCCGCTCGCGGTGGCGGAAATCCTCGCCGACTGGCACCTCGACGGCCAGGCGCTGGTCGCGGCACTGCTGCACGACGTGATGGAGGACACCTCCGTCACCAAGACCGAGATCGCGGACACCTTCGGCCGGCCGGTCGCCGACCTGGTCGATGGCCTCTCGAAGCTCGACAAAATCGAATTCCAGTCGGCCGAGGACGCGCAGGCCGAGAATTTCCGGAAAATGCTTCTTGCGATGGCGCGCGACGTGCGCGTCATCCTCATCAAGCTCGCCGACCGGCTCCACAACATGCGCACGCTCGCCGCGGTGTCGGCGGGGAAGCGGCGCAGGGTCGCACGCGAAACCATGGACATTTACGCGCCGATCGCGAACCGCCTCGGCCTGAACGCGCTGTACCACGAACTGCAGGAACTCGCCTTCGCAAACCTGTACCCGGTGCGCTACCGCGTGCTGCAACGCGCGACGCGTTCGGCGCGCGGCAACCGCCGCGAGGTGGTCGGCAAAACGCTCGAAGCGGTCAAGGCGCGACTCACCGAAAGCGGTATCGAGGCCCGCGTGAGCGGCCGCGAGAAACACGTCTTTTCCACCTACCGCAAAATGCTCGAGAAGAACCTGACGTTTTCGGAAGTGCACGACATCCACGGTTTTCGAGTCGTCGTCCGCGACGTTCCGGCGTGCTATCTCGCGCTCGGCGCGCTGCACGCGCTGTACAAGCCGATCCCCGGCAAGTTCAAGGATTACATCGCGATCCCCAAGGCGAACGGCTACCAGTCGCTGCACACGGCGCTGATCGGACCTTTCGGCCTGCCCGCCGAGATCCAGATCCGCACCGAGCAGATGCACCGCGTTGCCGAGGCGGGGGTGGCCTCGCACTGGCTGTACAAGGACGAGAACGCGTCGCTCTCGGACGTGCAGAAATCCACCCACCGATGGCTGCAATCGCTGCTCGAGATCCAGAGCCAGGCGGGGGACTCGCAGGAATTCCTCGAACACCTCAAGGTCGACCTGTTTCCCGACGAGGTGTATGTGTTCACGCCGAAAGGAAAGATCCTGTCGCTGCCGCGCGGCGCCACGGCGGTGGACTTTGCCTATGCGGTGCACACCGACATCGGCAATCGCTGCGTCGCGGCGAAGGTGAACGGAGAGCTGGTGCCGTTGCGAAGCGAACTGCGCAACGGCGATCGCATCGAGATCATCACCGCGAGCCACGCCAAGCCCAACCCGGCCTGGATCCAGTACGTCCGCACGGGCAAGGCGCGCTCGAACATCCGCCATTTCCTGAAGACGATGCAATACGAGGAATCGGCCGCGCTTGGCGAGCGGCTGATCGCGCATGCGCTTGCGACTTCCGGCGCGCACACCGAGGAAGTCGACGACGCCGCCTGGGACCGCCTGATCCGCGAAACCGGCGCGCGCTCGCGCCAGGAGGTGTATGCCGATGTCGGCCTGGGCAAGCGCCTGCCGGCGGTGATCGCGCGGCGGTTGATGCGAAACCTCGAGCGCGAGGAAGCGAAAACCGCGCAGCGCAACGGGGGTAGCGTCATGATCCGCGGCACCGAAGGCATGGCGGTGCAGCTCGCGAGCTGCTGCCAGCCGATCCCGGGAGATTCGATCGTCGGCTCGATCAAGAAGGGACAGGGACTGGTGGTGCACACCACCGACTGCCGCTCGATCGAGCGCTCGCACCGCAACGAACCCGAGCAGTGGATCGACGTCGACTGGGACCGCGGCACGGGACGCACCTTTCAGGTCTCGCTGCGCGTGATGGTCACCAACGAGCGCGGCGTGCTCGCCAAAGTCGCCTCCGAAATCGCCGACGCCGGATCGAACATCGATTCCGTGAGCATGGAGGACGAGCGCTCGATGCACGCGTCGATCCACTTCGCGATCCAGGTCGCCGACCGGCGCCACCTCGCGCGCGTGCTTCGGGCGCTGCGCCGGCTGCCGGTGGTCGAGAAACTGGCGCGCGAGTCCCGCTGAACCCGGCGGGCCGTTCGCGCCTGCAGATCGCCGGATCCCCCGCACGCGGCCTTTCCCCAAGCGCAAGGGGGTTGACAGTTTCTGTATTTCTATTATCATCGAAGTATGGAATCAGTACGTAACGGCAAGGCCGCGGCGAGCGCCGAGCGGGTGGCGCGCTATGCCGACATGTTCACCGCGCTCGGCGCGGAGGCGCGGCTGCGGATCGTGCAACTGCTGCTCGCCGCCCACCCCGGGGGCATGGTGGTGGGCGAGATCCAGGCCGAACTCGGGCTTTCCGGATCGAACCTTTCGCACCACCTGGAGAAATTACGGGGCGAGGAGCTGGTGCTCGTCGAGCGCGAGGGCACGTTTCTGCGATACCGCGCCAACGCCGAGGTGCTGCGCGAGCTGCTCGCGTTCCTGTACTCCGAGTGCTGCACGCGCAGCGCCGTGGTCAATCCCAAGTCCATCGTCAGATTCGCGAAATAGGAGGCTTCATGTCATCGACCGACATCAAGGACGTCGTCAGGCAGAAATACGCGCGGGCTGCGCGCAGCGTCGCCACGGGCTCGGCGAGCGCATGCTGTAGCGGACGCAGCGGCTGCGCCGATCCGATCACGAGCAATCTCTACGAGGCCGGCGAGACCGGCACGCTGCCAGAGAATGCGGTGTTGGCGTCGCTCGGCTGCGGCAATCCCACGGCGCTCGCCGAGTTGAAACCGGGCGAGACGGTGCTCGATCTGGGTTCGGGAGGCGGCATCGACGTGCTGCTTTCGGCGCGTCGCGTCGGTCCCACGGGCAAGGCCTACGGTCTGGACATGACCGACGAAATGCTCGCGCTCGCCGAAGAAAACAAGCGCAAGGCGGGGGTCACGAACGTCGAATTCCTCAAGGGCGAGATCGAGCGCATACCGCTGCCCGACGCGTCCGTCGACGTGATCATTTCCAATTGCGTGATCAATCTGTCGGCCGACAAGGACCAGGTGCTGCGCGAGGCGTTCCGCGTGCTCAGGCCGGGCGGGCGTTTCGCGGTATCGGACGTCGTGACGCGCGGTGAAGTCCCCGCCGAAATCCGAAAGAGCGTGCTGCTCTGGGCGGGTTGCGTGGCCGGGGCATTGGATGAGTCCGAGTACCGTGCGAAGCTCGCCGCTGCCGGATTCGACGCGGTCGAGGTCGAGCCGACGCGGATCTACCGGGTCGAAGACGCCGAAGGGTTCCTGGCGGACGAGGGCATCGATGCCTCGGCGATCGCGCCACAAGTCGATGGCAAGTTCATGAGCGCCTTCATCCGCGCGAAAAAGCCGGCGCGCCCGGCGGCCCCGATGCAGACCGCACCCTGCTGCGGATAGGCGTCCCCGCGGCCGCTCTCAGCGCAGCGGAATCGCGAGCAGGATATCGCCGCGCACCACATGCAGCGCGACGCGCTCGTTGCCGGCCAGCGCCTTCTGCAGCTCGGCGACCGATGCGACGCGCCTGCGATTGACGCCGACGATCACGTCGCCCGGCCTCAGTCCGGTCTGAAACGCCACCGTGCCCGCCTCCACCGCGGCGACCAGCACGGCGCGTTCCCTGCCTCGCGCGCCGGTTCGCTCGGCGTCGATCAGCCGCGCCCCCGGAAGCGCGGCAATCGCCTCGCCGCCGGCCGAGTGGCGCGCCTCGAGTTCGCCGATGCGCGCGCGCACCGTGCGCGTCTCGGCGCCGCGCTGCAGGCGCATTTCCAGGGTTTCGCCGACCGCGATCACGCCCAGGTGCGCGCGCAGCTCCGAAGCGCTGCGAACGGCGCGTGCGTTCACCGCGACGACGACGTCCCCCGTTTGCAGGCCTGCCTGCTCTGCCGGCGAGCCGGCCTGCACCTGCGTGATCTGCGCGCCATCGCGCCCCGGCAAATCCTGCATCTGGATCCCGAGGCGGCCGCGGCGCACTTCGCCGAAGCGCGCGATCTGCTGCATCACGGCCCGCGCCATGTTCGCCGGCACCGCGAAGCCGATGCCGACGTTGCCGCCTGCCGGACCGATGATCGCCGAGTTGATGCCGATCAGCTCGCCGCGCAGATTGATGAGCGCGCCGCCCGAGTTGCCCGGGTTGATCGGGGCGTCGGTCTGGATGAAGTTCTCGTAACCCTCGGGTGACAACCCGGAGCGGCCGAGCGCGGACACGATTCCCGAGGTGACCGTCTGGCCGATGCCGAAGGGATTGCCGATCGCGACCACGAAATCGCCCACGGCGAGCGCGTCTGAGTCGCCGAATTTCGCCTCGCTCAGGTTCTCCGCCTGGATCTTGAGCAGCGCGATGTCGGTTCCCGCATCGGATCCGACGAGGCGCGCGGCGAATCGGCGGTTGTCCTTGAGCGTCACCGCCACCTCGGTCGCATCCTTGATCACGTGGTGATTGGTGATGACGTAGCCGTTGCGCGCATCGACGATGACGCCCGAGCCTGCGGAGAGTTGCGGTTGCGGTGCCTGAAGTCCGAAGAAGCGGCGAAAGAACGGGTCGCGAAGCAGCGGGTTCTGCTCCTCCGGGGAGCGCACCAGCACCGCGATATTGACCACCGCCGGCGCAACCCGCTCGATGAGCGGCGCGAGCGTCGGCAATCCGTCGCGTACAGCGACGGCGGGCAGTTGCGCGCCCGCATTCAGGCACAGGCACGCAAGCACCATTGCGAGGATCCGCTTCAGCATCGAAATAGTGTAGCGGAGGTCGAAGCGGATTCGCCGGTCAGGAACCGGCAGTCAGGAGCGCCAAGGCAAGCGCGTTCGCCGCCACCATCGTCCAGCCCACCTGCTTGAGGCGCTTCGGCGACGGCGCAAGCCGATTGACGATCAGGGCGGCCGCAAGCGGCAGCAGGGCGGCGATTGCGACGGGCCGCCAATCCGGCAAGAGTGCGGCCACGCACAGCGCGGCGAGCAGCGCTACGCGCGCCGACCACGCGGCGGCGGCTCCGACCCAGGGTCTGGCACCGGTGACCCGCGACTTGATGGCGTGGACGCAAAGCGTCGTTACGAGCGTGACCACGAGCCACATCGCTGCCGGTGCCCACAAAAGCACGCCTGCGACTGCGCCCGCCGCCGCAACCGGCAGGTGCATCGAGGCGAACGCCGCGGCCGCGATGAACTCGCCGGGAAGCGTTTTCAACCGTTTCGCGAGCACCAACGGCAGCAGGCCGGTGGCGAACGCAGCAGGTACGAGCGCAAGCCAGCGTGCCTCCGGCGGGGCGAGCCAAAACGCGCCAAGTCCGGCGATTCCGCCAAGCCCCCCTCGCAGGACGAGCGCGCGCTTCGCAGGCTCGGCGAACTCCAGTTGCAGCCTCTTGCCGCGAACCCCAAGCAGCAGCGCAGCCGGTTCGTTGGCGAGAAACAGCATGACCGCGGCCGCAGCGAACAGGAAGGACACCCTGCCGGGCGAACCGAGCACGAGACCGCTGAGGAGCGGAAAAACCAGTTGCGCATACGCCCCGTGCTCACGGGGATAAAGCGGCTCGGCCATGGCAGCGTCGACCTTACCGGCGCTACCGAATCCTGCAACCCTCCAGATCAAGGCTTTGGGAAATGGGCGGCACCATCGAAACCCGGCGGGTTCAGGACGGGCAGCCCGCGGTTCGCCCTGCACCGGTGCGTTTCGTCCCGAGCAGGCGCGGTTCGTTCCGCGCATCCGGCAATTCGTCGCAACCCGGTGGAAACCGCCGGACGGCCTGCCTAAAGTGCCCTCCATGTACTGCCACGACCCCCGGAGCCCAGCCATGAACGCCAAACGCCTCGTCGCGACTTCGATCCTTGTTCTCACTGCGGGCGTCACCTTTGCCGCGCTCCATCAAGGCACAGTCCAATCGCCGCGGCTGGGCGCCGCCGAATGCGACGACGCAGCTGCCACGGCGCCCGCGATTCCGCGCGTCGTCGTCACCGCGCGCAAAGACCCGGTCCAATCGACCGAAACTCCGATCGCGCGCGTGGTCGTTACCGCCAGCCGCCTCGCCGCGGCCTCGTCGATCTCGAATTTGGGGCTCTGATTCGACGCCGCCTGAGCGCGCGCTCAGGCGCGCTGATCGATCCAGGTCAGTCGCGCCATTGTCTGAACGGCGTCCTCGGGCGAGGCGGCGGCCTGTTCCGGCGCAGCCACCCGAACCACCACAGCACCAGGATCATCGCGAGGGGCGCCACTGCAACGAGCAACCACATCATGGTTGAGGCTCTGAACCGCCGAGCGAACAGGATACGCCGGAATGGCTGCGCCGGCGGTAAATGAGGCGCTTGCCGAACGGGGAAACCGGTGCCTCAACGACAGGCTTGATTCACCCCGCACGACGTCCCCCTGGCGCAGGATTCACCGCTTCAATAGCTTCGGATACTGCTTGCGCAGCCACGCCAGAACTCATGCTCGAGGAGCCAGTTGTTTCTTAGCCAATTGGGCAAGCTCATGTTCGTTCCCGATCAGAAATATCTTCTCGCTGTTCATCACGGTACGCAGGAAATGGTTCTTGGCCGCGAGCTTCATCCGAAAATCGGCCGGCGCATAGACCGATGGATTCACCTCGCGGCCGAGACTCTTCTGTACGCGTGCTAGCGCCTCCGAGGCTTCCTCGAACGACAGGTCGCCGATCACCATGACATCGACGTCGCTCGCGCGGCGCTCAGTCCCCTTGGCCATGGACCCGTAGATGAACGCCACGCGAATCCTTGCGGCGAACGAAGCGAGCGCGGACCGCAAGGCGTCGGCTACCCCGGCGGTCTTCACCACGAGGCCATGCAACTCAGCGTAGATCGGGCAGTCGGCGTTTGCCTGGAAGTACACCTGCCGGCCGCGAACAGTGCGGCGGACGACACCCGCGCGCGCGAGGAATTCAAGTTCGCGCTGTACCGTGCCGCGCCCGAGACCAGCGAGCTCGATCAAGTTCTCCTGGAGATGTTCTTCGTTGGCGCGTCCGTAAAGCAGAGAAAGCAGGGATTGGCGCGTCTTGCCGAAAAGGGACAGCGGCTCGACCGAGGATGCAGTTGTACTACCCATAATGGGTAGCAGACTACCCATAATGGGTAGTCACGTCAAATGCACGAACTACTCGCCGCTGCCAGTACCGCGGGGGTTTGGATGCCTGCTGCGAATGCGCTGCACGGAAATTTCAGGAACCGAAGAGGCCACCGACATGAACACATCGCAAGCCTCTCTGCCCTGTTGATTTCCACGCAAATCTGACCCGGGGTTTTCAGGTAAAGACTGACCCGCGTAATCGATGCTAAGTGCGTTGGCCACCTTCAATTTCCTGCGGTTGCTGTAAAGCAGAACTCGATGGATATTCTGGTGCCAATTGGCTCAATCCGAAGCGGACATCAACAGTGCAGTGGCCGCGCCGTCCGCTGGCGCGGCCGACACGTCGCCGCCGGGCAACTACCGGCGTGCTTCGAAACCCGGAAATGAAAAAGCCGGACACGCGGTCCGGCTCTCGAGGTTCTATCTGGGCAACAAAAAACCCGCTGGGCGGACCATGCGGGTTCTCAAGTGTCTTCGGGGTGAGGCCTTCCCAAAGGCTAGCGCATCTTACGGAAAATCGGCCCCGGCTGCACTGTAGGAATCGTGAAGCATCGAGCGCTCTCTCGTTGCGCCGATTATGCGGACACCTCGAATAAGTCGAGGTACGCAGAAAAACGATAGACGCGGTTACGCCGTCCGCCCGTCGTTTCCTTCAGGAGCCCCGCTCGTTCGAATCTCCGGATCAATGTCGCGGCCGTGTTGTAGACGACGCCGAAGTGCTTCTCCACCGCCTGGATATCCGTGAGGGGACGCGCGAACAGGAATTCGACGAGCTTGAGTTCGTTCGCTCCCAGCGTGCCCGCCGTGCGAATCGCTTCCTCCCGAAAGGCGATTACTTTGCGCGCTGTCTCGAGGGCCTCGAGACCGGTCTGCTCAACGCCCTTGAGAAAAAACTTCACCCAGCCTTCCCAATCGCCGTTCTTCCTGATCGCTGTGAGGCGATCGTAGTACTCGAGCCGGTTCCCCTTCAGGTAGAGACTGAGGTACAGCAGCGGTTTCAGGAGCACGCCGCGCTCGTGCAGTAGTAGCGCGATGAGTAGTCGACCCAGGCGACCGTTGCCGTCGAGAAACGGATGAATCGTTTCGAACTGTGCGTGCGCGAGCGCGCATTCGAGGATCACGGGATACTGTGGTCGTTCCGGATGCTCGCGACGCTCGTGGAGGAATTTCTCGAAGTTGTCGAGCGCCGTGTTCATTTCCGGCACCGGTGGCGGCACGAAACTGGCAGTCGAAAGATCGGCGCCTTTACCTCCGATCCAGTTCTGCGTCACGCGGAATTCACCCGGCGCCTTGCCCTCGCCGCGGACGCCGCGCATCAGTTCCGCATGAATCTCGCGGATGAGCCGCAACGAGAGCGGCAGCTCGGAAAGTCTTCGAATGGCGTAGTTCAGGGCTCGAACGTAATTCACTACCTCTGCGGTGTCGTGCAAACGCCTGCCTTCCGCCGGCTCGTCGCCCTGTTCGAACCGGATCACTTCGTCCAGGGTCGATTCGATCCCTTCGATCTGCGAACTCAGGAGCGCTTCCTTGCGCACGTACATGCCGACGAAAAGATCCGGATTCGGCAGCAGCGTGGCGATCCCCTCCAGCCTGCCAAGAGCCTGGTCGGCGCGGGAAAGCAGATGCACGCCTTCGGCGTCGAGCTGTACGGGAGGCTCGGGTGGCAGCGGCGCCGGGACGTACGCGAGGTAGCCCGTGGCCTGGGCCACCGTCCGTCCAGCTCTGGATTGCATTGGTTCCATAACTCAAATCCGTTGGAATTTTTGCAATAAACCGCCAATGTCGCTGGCTTTATTTCAGTTCACATCATTCTGGGACGTACAACCTGACGCATATTGCAAAATATATACTAAAAATGAAATAAAATCTAATTTCTCTTCCGGCTATTTCAATATCAGTCCCAAGATCGACTCTGTGAGGAAGCGCTAACTATGCCAAGCGGCCCCGACATCGGCGCGGCAGCGAACGCTATCGGATGCTCCAGATACGTGGATCGTTACGCAAAAATGTTACGCAAAAATACGACAAAGAAGACCCACTTACCCATTCCAAAACAGCAACCTCTCAGCAACTGTCGGTTCACTAAGGCCGGTATAGGCAGGTCGGATTCATTGCCTGATGTCAATTGTGCAAGTGTCCGAAGCGCCGCCGAGGCGTAGATTCGACTGCACGTTCGACGAGGAGGGAACGCATGGGTTGCGCTAGCCGTCGGCAGTACCTGCTCGTAATGGCTGCGCTTCTCGCGACACCGCTGCATGCTTGGGCACAGAGCCAGGCGCAACTTCGAAAGATTGCAGTACTCGCCAGCGAGGGCGCCGTTCAATCAGATTGTACGATTACGCCGCACAGTGCATCCTGGAGCGCTTTCGTTGCGGGACTTAGCTCTTTTGGGTACACACATGGACAGACGGTCATGCTCCAATGCCGATCGGCAGTCGGTAAGCATCAGCAGCTCGATGCATTGGCAGCGGAACTGGTCAAGCTACGGCCTGCGGTCTTAGTCGCCTTCGCGGCTCCCGCTTCGCTCGCGGCGAAACGCGCAACTTCCACGATTCCGATCGTGTCCGTATATACCGCGGACCCCGTGGCGCTGGGTCTCGTAAGTAGTCTTGCCCGACCGGGTGGGAATGTCACGGGGCTATCTGCGCTCGCGTCGGACTACGTCGCCAAATCCCTGCAAATTCTCAAAGATCTGGCGCCACAGACATCACGCGTTGGGGTCCTGGGGCAGGGGATCAATCCAACCTTTGAGATATATCGGGCAGAGTTGGAGCCGGCCGCCAAGTCGTTGGGATTGCTTCTGGAGTTTGGAACGGTCGATACAGTTACGGAAATTGAACCGACGCTGCAGCATTTGCGGACGCGGGGTGCTGATGCCTTCTTGGTGATGCATCAGCCATTTACGTTTGATCGTCGAGAGAACTTTGTCAATGCTATTGCCCGGCACAAGCTGCCGGCGATGTATGGGAGCAAAGAAGCTGTCGAGATGGGCGGTCTTGCCTCCTACGCGGTGAGCGTACCTGCCGTATTCCGGCGTTCTGCGTATTTCGTGGACAAGATCCTCAAGGGTGCCAACCCCGCCGATATTCCGGTCGAGCAGCCGATCAACTTCCAGATGGCCGTTAATCTGAAGACTGCCAAGGCAATCGGTCTCAAAGTTCCGCAATCGGTCTTGCTTCGTGCGGACCGGGTGGTCGAATAGCGGTCCAGTGAATGTCCGTGGTTGGCCGCGAAGAGCCGGTAAATCCAGTGCGTCAAATCGATCCTAATCAGACGTTCGCGCAGATTTAACGCGACCGTGTTCTTGGAAGGCGACCTGCCTAATTGCCACGCTGTGGAATTGAAATGGGCTTCGGCGAACAGCGCCGCTAAGCCCTTGAAGCTAGGTGGCTCCCCGACCAGGGCTCGAGCCTGGGACCAACGGAATAAAAGTATTGCGGCTGCAGTGGCGCGCGAAGGCGATTAGGACGTACCGATTGAACACGGGCAGCCGGGTTCGTCACGCTACCTTACAGTGCTCTTTCACCGCGCGGCAGCATCGTATTCCGAGAACAAGAAAAAGGGCCCAGCATTTCTGCTAAGCCCTTGAGAAATTTGGTAGGTCGTGGCGGATTCGAACCGCCGACCAACGGATTAAAAGTCCGCTGCTCTACCAGCTGAGCTAACGACCCTCCGGGAAGGGCGCGATTTTATCAGCCCTCTCGCGACATGCGCCAGTACTGCCACTTCATCGTCGCGGCGGCGCCGGCGATGATGGCGGCGAAGGTGATGATCGAACCGAGCGCGAGCGTGGAGAAGCCGGAAATTCCCTGTCCTACGGTGCAGCCGAGCGCGGTGATGCCGCCGAAGCCCATCAGCGCGCCGCCGGCGAGATGGTTCGCGGTGTCCTCGGCGTCGCGGAATCCTTCCCAGGCGAAGCTCTTGGTCGCGAGCGCCCAGGCCATCGACCCCGCTATCACTCCGGCCGCCGAGGCAATGCCGTAGGTGATGATCTTGGTCTTGTCGGTCCAGAGCATCAGGTATTCGAGCGAGAAGGCGAGCGGCGCGACGAACGAGAACGCTTCCATGCGCCCGGTGTTGGTGCCGACGAATGCCTCCTGCAGCGTGTTGGGATCCTCGGCGACATGACCGATCTTCCCGCTCACGTACCAGCCGCCGACGACCACGAGCCCGGTCACCACGCCGCCGAGCGTGAAATCGAAGTTCGACCGGAAATCCTTCGAGGCGTAGGCAAAGGCGATCAATCCGCCGCCGATGGCGAGGCCGAGCGCGAACATCCAGGCCCTGCGGTCGCCGCCCGCGCCGCGTGCGAAGAGCGAGGGCAGATCCTGCCCGCCCGCGAGCGTGGTCGCGGCCCGCTCCAGCACCTCTACCCGAAACGCGCCGAGGATCCCGCGCAGCGTCATGTAGGCGACCAGTCCGACCACGATGAACACAACCAGGGACTTGAGGTTGCCCGCCCCGATCCGGATCAGCGTCTTCGAGCCGCAGCCCGATCCGAGCGTCATGCCGACGCCGAAGAGAAACCCCCCGGCGATGTACGACAGCCAGGTGAAATTCGGCCCCGGATAGATCGACTTCGACAAGTCGACGAGGCCCGCGAGATGCAAGCCGTTCGCGCCGAGGATCGCGACGCCGATCGCGAGCAGCCACATGCGCATTCGGCTCGTGTCGCCCATGTTGACCCAGTCGGAGACCGCGCCCATGGTGCAGAAATTGGTCTTGTTGCCGACGGCGCCGAACACGAACGCGAGCGCGAACGCGCTCCAGGCGACGGCGGTGGCGAGCTGCGCAGGGTCGGCTTCGTTCATGCGAACGGGAATTTAGCGCAAGGCTGCGATTCGCGGATCTGGAGTGCCGTATTGCGCGATCAACGCGCCTGATAACGGGTCGGGTCGTCGACCGCGGCCGCTGCGAAACCGTCCCGCCGGATGCGGCACGCGTCGCACGCACCGCAGGCCCGGCTCTCGGCATCCGGCTGGTAACAGCTCACGGTCGCAGCGAGATCGACACCCAGTTCCAGCGCCAGCCGGATGATTCCGGCCTTGGGCAGGTCCAGGAGCGGCCCGCGCACCTCGGTCCTGCGGCCCTCGGTTCCGGCTTTCGTGGCGAGGTTCGCCATCGCTTCGAAGGCGCGCAGATACTCCGGGCGGCAGTCCGGATAGCCCGAGTAGTCGACCGCGTTCGCGCCGAGGAAAACATGCTGCGCCCCCAGCACCTCGGCCCAGCCGAGCGCGAGCGCGAGCGCGAGCAGGATCGTGTTGCGCGCCGGGACATAGGTGACGGGAATTCCGGGCTGCACCCCGGCGGTGGGCACCTCGATCGAGCGGTCGGTCAGCGCCGAACCGCCGAACTGCGCGAGATCGAGCACTACGATGCGGTGCTCCGCAGCGCCGGAGGCCTGGGCGATGCGGCGAGCGGCCTGCAGCTCGATGCCGTGGCGCTGCCCATAATCGACCGAAAGGCAATGGCAGGCGAACCCTTCCCGCCGCGCCCAGGCGAGGGTGGTTGCCGAATCGAGCCCGCCGGAAAGCAGGACGACGGCGCGCTTCAGCGCTTTGCCCCTTGCGCGAGGCGCTGCTTGGCGCTATCCGCCGCCGGGCTGGCGGGATACTTCGCAACCAGTGACTCGAGCAGCTTCTGCGCGCCGCGCCGGTCGCCGAGCGCCTCCTGCGCGCTTGCCATGTTGAGCATCGCGTCGGGCGCCTTCGCGTCCTCGGGCCAGGCCGAGAGGACCTTCTGCTGCGCCGCGATCGCCTGCTTGTAATCGCGCTGCGCGAAGTGCGAATTGCCGATCCAGTACTGCGCCGAGGGCGCAAGCTTGCTCGTCGGGTAGGTGACGAGGAAACCCTGGAAGGCCGAGATCGCGAGCGGATAGTTGCCGAGCTTGAACTGGTTGAGCGCCGCTTCGTAGGCCTTCGCCTCCGCGGGCGGCGGCGCGCCATCCGCGGGCGGCTTCTCGGCCGCCGCCAGCTCTTTCTCGCGCGCCTGCTCGAGTTTCCGCAGCCGCGCGTCGATGTCGACGTAGAGATCCTTCTGGCGGCGCTCGGCGACGTCGAGCTGGTTCTGCACCACTTCGAGCTGGCCGCGCATTTTCGCCAGATCGCCGCGCAGCGCTTCGATCTGCCCGGCGAGCTCCAGCAGCGCGCCGCGGTCCTCCGCCCTCGCGAGCCGCTCGACGATGGCGCGCTCGGTGGCCTGCACCTGCCGGCGAAGCTCTTCGATGCGCCGCCGCGCCTCGTCGTCGTCGAACAGGGCGTGTGCGCTTGCGCTCCAGAGGAGCACGAGCAGAGCGGCCAGCCTGCGCATCAATATTCGCCCGCGTAGAGGATGTCGCTGCGCCGGTTCTGCGCCCAGGCGGTTTCGTTTTGGCCTTCTGCGCGCGGTTTTTCCTCGCCAAGGCTCACCGCCTCGACCTGCGCTTCCTGCGCGCCCAGCAGCATCAGCATCTTCTTCAATCCCTCGGCGCGCCGCTGGCCGAGCGCAAGGTTGTACTCGCGGCTGCCGCGTTCGTCGGTATTTCCCTGGATCAGCATTTTCGCGCTGCGGTTGTCCCGCAGGTAGCGCGCGTGCGCCTCGACCAGGGGTTTGAATTCGTCCCGGATGTCGTACTTGTCGAGATCGTAGTAGATCGAACGCTTGGACAGGATGGATCCGGGATCGGTGAGCGGCGATGGCGCCGCCTTCTTGCCCGCCGTGAGATCGACGCCGGCCACGGGCGGGCGCTGCACGCCCTGCGTTTGCGCACCCGGCTGCGTCGCCGACGGTGGGCGATCCTCGACGCCCGCCGGCGGCTGCTCGCTGGTCGGGGTGCTGGAGCAGGCCGCAAGCGCAGCGATCGTGAGAGCAGTGCAGATGGCACGCATGGAATTTCTCCTGGTCATTGGATGAATGGCCCCCAGGCCGGTTCGCGCACGTCGCCGGCCGACACCGAGAGCCTCTGTTTGACGCGGCCGTCGGCCGAGACCGCCGACAGCATGCCGCGACCGCCGAGCACCGTCGCGAGCAGGATCATTCGCCCGTTCGGCGCGATGCTCGGCGATTCGTCGCGGTCGCTGTCGGTCAGCACCTGCATCTGGCGCGTGGCGAGGTCGAGCAGCGCGGTCTGGAACTTGCCGTCGTTGCGCGTGATGAAAACGAGTTTCCTGCCGTCGGCGCTGACGCGCGGCGAGACGTTGTAGCTGCCTTCGAAGGTCACGCGCTGGGCGTCGCCGCCATTGGCCGGCATGCGGTAGATCTGCGGGCTTCCGCCCCGATCCGAAGTGAAATACAGATATTGACCGTCGGGCGAGTACACCGGTTCCGTGTCGATGCTCGCCGACTGCGTCAACCGGCGAACGCCGCTGCCGTCGGGATTGACGAGGAAGATCTGCGAGCCGCCGTCGCGCGAGAGCACCACCGCGAGCCGCGAGCCGTCCGGCGACCAGGCCGGCGCGGAATTCGAGCCCTTGAAATTCGCCGCCACGTGGCGCTTGCCGTCGAGCAGCGAATGCACGTAGATGACGGGCTTCTTGTTCTCGAACGAGACGTAGGCGAGGCGGCGCCCGTCGGGCGACCAGGCCGGAGAAATGATCGGCTCGAACGAGGCGAGCGCAGTCTCCTCGCCTGCGCCGTCGGCATCCGCGATCTGCAGCTCGTAGCGGTTGCCGCGCTTCACCACGTAGGCGATGCGGGTCGAGAACACGCCGCGCTCCCCGGTGAGCTTCTCGTACACGTAATCGGCGATGCGATGCGCCGTGGCGCGCGCCTGCTCGCGATTGAGCGTGTAGGCGATTCCGCCCAGCGGCGTTTGCTTGACGACGTCGAAGAGGCGAAAACGCGCCTCGAACCGGCCGTCGGGCCGGCGCGCCACCGAGCCGAGCACCAGCGCATCGGCGAGCCGCGCGCGCCAGTCGGTGTACTGGACATCGGTGGCCTCGGTCGGCGGCGGAACGATCGGCGGCACCTCGATGCCGCGGAACAGGCCGCTCCGCTCGAGATCCGCGCGCACGATCGTGGAAATCATCGCCGACAACGAGGCCTCGCCCGGGAACGGCGCGATCGCGATCGGAATGCGCTGCGCTCCCGCACCGGTGATCTCGATCGCGAGCTGGGCCTGCGCCGCGCCGCTCAGGAACAGAATGGCGAGCGCTGCTAGAAGCCGACGCATGCCTGCAATTATAAAGTCAGTCGCGTGGCTTGAACGTGAGATGCAGATCGCGCACGAACAATTCGGGCCGATCGGGTTTGGGCAGGGGCGACGCTTTGAGGATCGCGCGGTGCACCGCTTCGTCGTAGCCCTTGTGGCCGCTCGACTTTCGCAGCCGGGCGTCGAGAACCTCGCCCGTGGGCAACTGCACGACGTCGAACACCGCTTCGGGATTGCCCTGAAGATCGGGCGGCAGCACGATGTTGCCGCGGATTTTCGCGCGCACCTTGTCGACCCAACCGGCGATCGCCCGATCGCGTGCCGCGTTCGATTCGCGCGCCAACAGATCGCGAATCTGCTGGCGCTCGCGCTCGAGGGCAAGCGCGGCCTGCTCGCGCGCGAGTTCCTCCTGGATCTGCTTCTGCGCCGCGCGCTCGCGAAACGTCGGCTGCGGCGGCTCCGGCTTGGCGACTGGCTTGGGCGGCTCCGGTTTCGGTTTCGGCTTGGGCGGTTCGGGCTTCGGTTTCGGTTTGGGCGGTTCCTTGATCGCGATGTCGGGTTTCTCGACGATCGGCTCGGGCTTGACCGGCTCGGGCTCGACGACCGGCGCCGGCCTGGGCGGCTCGGGCGCCTCTACGACTGGCGGCGCCGACCACAGTTCGACCACCATCGTCTCCGGCGGCCGGTTCTGCCAGCGCACGCCGACCAGGAGCACGAACAGCAGCAGCAGGTGCACTGCCGCGGCGAGCGCGAGCGAGGCGCCCAGCGCCGGCTCGGCGCGCTCCTCGAAGAACGGCAGCGCCTGCGCCGTGCTCACCGCGCCGGCGTGACCAGCAGGCCGACCCGCTTCACCTGCTGCTTCTGCAGTTCGTCCATGACCTTCAGCACGGCCTCGTAGCGCACGCTCCTGTCGCCCGCGATGAGTACCGGCTGATCCGGGTTCTTCGCCTGGAATTCGCGCACCACGGCCGCAAGCTCGCCGGGCGCGACCCTGCGCTCCACCGCGGCCGCACCTTTCGCGTCGCGGGAGCGCACCAGCACCGACTGGTCCTCGCGAATCACCACTTCGAGCGGCGCCACCGGTGCGAGCGGCGCCTTGGACACCGAGGGCAGGTCGATCACCCCGGGCGTGACGAGCGGCGCGGTCACCATGAAAATCACCAGCAGCACGAGCATCACGTCGACGTAGGGCACGACGTTGATGTCGTGCATCGGGCCGCGCTTGGAGTGCAGCCGCGCCACGCCGGCTACCTCACCGTCTGGCGCTGCAGGACGTTGGAGAACTCCTCCATGAAACTCTCGAAGCGGATCGCGATCCGGTCGATGTCGTGCGAAAAGCGGTTGTAGGCGACGACCGCTGGAATCGCCGCGAACAGCCCGATCGCGGTCGCGATCAGCGCCTCGGCAATGCCGGGCGCGACCTGCGCGAGCGTCGCCTGCTGCACGTTCGCGAGGCTGCGGAAGGCATGCATGATTCCCCACACGGTGCCGAACAGGCCGACGTAGGGCGACACCGAACCCGTCGAGGCGAGGAACGACAGGTGCCGCTCGAGGTGATCCATTTCGCGCTGGTAGGTGGCCTTCATCGCGCGCTGCGCGCCGTCGACCATCACCGGCGCCTCGTTGCCGCGCTGTCCTCTCAGTTTGGTGAACTCGCGGAACCCCGCCTCGAAGATGCGCTCGAGCGAGCCGATCGAGTGGCGGTTGTTGACCGCGCCCTGGTAGAGCGCAAGCAGGTCGTTGCCGCTCCAGAATTCGCGCTCGAAGAGGTCGGTCTGCTCGCGCGCGCGCCGGATCGTGAACCACTTGCGGAAAATGAACATCCAGGACAGGAACGACACCGCGATCAGCAGGGCGAGCACCGCCTTCACCACCAGCGAGGCGTTGACGATCAGCGTCCAGATTTCCAGATCCTGCGTCAGTGTCATGCGGCGATTCTCGCGGCTAGGGGTTCGGGAAGCGGCTGCGGGCGCATGTCGCCAAGGCGCACGCACGCAGCCTGGATTCGCGCCGCGGCGCAGACGCGGCCGTCGGCGAGCCGCGCCTGCTGCGAAAGCCACAGGTAGGTGCGCCGTTTCTCCAGCGGCTGCACCGTCACCGTGAGCAGGTCGTCGAGCCGCGCGCCGATGCGAAAATCGATCTCGGCGCGCGATACGACGAATCCGGTACCGGTTTCCGAGGCGAGCCGTTCCTGGTCGATGCCGAGACTTCTCAGCCACTCGGTGCGCGCGCGCTCGAAGAACCTCAGGTAGTTGGCGTAGTAGACGACTGCGCCGCGATCCGTGTCCTCGTAGTACACGCGCACTGAAATGCTGAACGGCGTCAACGCGCTGTGCTCCCAAAAGCGTTCGCCCGATTGTAGCAGCGGCGTTTCGAGGCGCTCCCCGCGCGGCTACCTCCGGTCGGCGCGTGCGCCCTTCCGGCGCGCCGCCGGAGCGCTCTGGCGTTCCCGGTGACGCCGCACTTTGTGCAGGTTGCCGCAGCTCGCCATTTCGCACCAGCGCCGGCTGCCGTTTCGCGTCTCGTCGATGAACAGCCACGAACAGGTCGGGCTGCCGCAACGGCGCATCCGTGAGAGTTTCTCGGAAGTAAGAAGTTCCGCTGCCGACTGAACCACCGGCCGAAGCACCGCGGCGAGATCCGAGGACGCGGCATCGTGCGTCCAATCGGCGTGCTCGCCCGTCCAGCGCAGCCGCGCAAGCGCCGCGCCCTGAGCGTATTCGGACTCGAACCGCTCGAGATCCTCGCTCGAAGGCGCGGAACCCTGGGCGCGGGCTTCGAACGCGCGCTGCAGCGCTTCGCGCAGTTCGATCGCGCGACGCCAGATCCTCGCGGCGGATTCGGGCGCGGCGAGCGCCGCGCGTCGCAGGCGCTTCGCCTGTTCCCCGCCCAGCGCGCCCGCCGCCTCCAGCCAGTCGACGAGATCGCCGTAGGTCGCGAGCCACTCCTCGCCGTGACGGTCGCGGGCACCCTGTCCGGTATTGCAGAAATCCAGGCACAGCGCACCGCCCGGGCAGCGGAAGGTCTCGGCACAGGGCCTGCACTGGATGCGCTTCAGCGCGTTTGGGGGCTGCATCGCGGTAACCCTTGAAAGCTACTTGACAGGTTACATTGTGCCACGGTACGCTGTAACCGTCTACATTGCCTTTAACAGTTACAAGGAAAGGGCTGAACCATGAATACCCTCGAGCGCAACCGGAAACTCGCCGCCGCCCTTGCGGCAGTGAGCGTCAACCTCGTATTGATTACGTTGCTCGTGTCGCTCGCCCGGATGTACGAAAGCGAGGCGGCGCGCCCGCCCGCGGCCGTGGAGGCGCGCACCCGCGTGCAGGCGGCACAGGCGGCGGGCAATCCCGAGGTGCTGCCTTGCCGGCCCGCGGCGGTGCGCGCGGGCTAAAGCGTCCGCGGGTCCTGGGGCGTCAGCAGGTCGGGCGTAGCGGCGGGCGCCGCGAGCCCGAAGTGCCGGTACGCCGCGAGCGTCGCCATGCGGCCGCGCGCGGTGCGCTGCAGGTAGCCCTGCTGGATGAGGTAGGGCTCGAGCACGTCCTCGATCGTGTCGGCCTCCTCGCCGATCGCGTGCGCGAGGTTTTCCAGTCCCACCGGGCCGCCGCTGAATTTCTCGATCACGGCGAGCAGCAGCTTTCGATCCATGAGATCGAAGCCGAGCGAGTCGACTTCGAGCATGCGCAACGCGGCATCGGCGACCGGCTTCGACACGGTGCCGTCCGCCTTGACCTGCGCGTAATCGCGCACCCGCCGCAGCAGCCGGTTCGCGATCCGCGGCGTGCCGCGCGAGCGGGTCGCAATCTCGAGCGCGCCCTCCGGCGCGAGCGGAACGCCGAGCAGCCCCGCCGAGCGGTGCACGATGCGCGCAAGCTCCTCGACGACGTAGAACTCGAGCCGGGCGACGATCCCGAAGCGGTCGCGCAAGGGGTTGGTCAGCATCCCCGCGCGAGTGGTCGCGCCCACCAGCGTGAACGGCGGCAGATCGAGCTTGATCGAGCGCGCCGCGGGCCCCTCGCCGATCATGATGTCGATCTGGTAATCCTCGAGCGCCGGATACAGGATCTCCTCGACGACCGGCGACAGGCGATGGATCTCGTCGATGAACAGAACGTCGCGCGGCTCGAGATTGGTGAGCAGCGCCGCGAGGTCCCCCGGACGCTCGAGCACCGGTCCCGAAGTCTGGCGCAGGTTCACGCCGAGTTCGCGCGCAACGATGTGCGCGAGCGTCGTCTTGCCAAGGCCCGGCGGCCCGAACAGCAGCACGTGATCGAGCGCCTCGCCGCGCGTCTTCGCCGCCTGGATGAAAATCTCGAACTGCGCCTTCACTTTCGACTGGCCGACGTAATCGGCGAGCGAAGTCGGCCGCAGCGACCGCTCGACCTGCTCTTCCTGCGCGGAGGTCGGCTTGGCGGAAATCAGGCGGTCGGTCTCGACGGCCATGTCAGCCCTTTGCCAGCGACTTCAGCGCCTGCCGGATGCCATCGGCAACCGCGATGCCCTCCGGCAGCCCCTTCACAGCCGACAACGCCTCCTTCTCGCTGTAACCGAGCGCAACCAGCGCGTGCAGGATGTCGGCACTCGCACCGTCGGACACCGACGCCGCACCGCCCGCGGGCAGGGCCTCGGCGAGCTTTCCCTTGAGTTCGAGCAGCAGCCGCTCAGCGGTCTTGTTGCCGATTCCCGGGATCCTGGTGAGCCGTCCGGCCTCCTGCAGAGTGACCGCGTGCGCGAGTTCGACCACCGAGAGCCCCGAGAGCACCGCGAGCGCGGTGCGCGCGCCGATGCCGGCGATGCGGATCAACTGGCGAAACGCCGCTCGCTCCTCCAGCGTCGCGAAACCGTAGAGCACGTGCGCATCCTCGCGCACCACCAGATGTGTATGCAGGGTGACGGCTTCTCCGGTGGCGGGCAGGTTGTAGAACGTGCCCATCGGAACGTCGATTTCGTAGGCGACGCCGGCGACATCGAGCAGCACCTGCGGCGGGTGGCGTGCGAGCAGGCGCCCGGTGAGCCGGCCGATCACACGAGCCTTCCGCGCTTCATCCTGCGCCCGCCGAGCGAAAGACCGCCGAGCGAACTGCCGTGCGCATGGCAGATTGCGCAGGCGAGCGCGTCCGCCGCGTCGGGGCTCGGGTCGCCGGGCAGCGCGAGGAGCCGCTTGACCATGTGCTGGACCTGTTCCTTCTTCGCGTGGCCGTTGCCGACCACCGACTGCTTGACCTGCAGCGCAGTGTACTCGGCGACCGGCAGCCCCGCGAGCACTGCGGCGCAAATGGCAGTGCCACGCGCCTGCCCGAGCGCGAGCGTCGATTGCGCGTTGACGTTCACGAACACCTTCTCGATCGCTACCTCGCCCGGGCGTTGCGCCGCGATGACTTCCCTCAGACCGTCGAGGATCGCCTTCAGGCGCGCGCCGAGTTCGCCCGTGCCCGAGCGCACGCAGCCGCTCGTCACATAGGCAAGGCGGCTGCCGGTTCGATCGATGACGCCGAACCCGGTGACCCGAAGCCCCGGGTCGATGCCGAGAATGCGCAGCGCGCGCGCGTCGCGCCCGCGCTGCAGCCCCTGGCTCACGTCTCCTCGAGCGACGCGGTGGTGTAGACCTCCTGCACGTCGTCCAGATTCTCGAGCGCGTCCAGGAGCCTTCGCAGTTTCGCAGCGTCCTCGCCCGCGAGCGAACTCTCCGCGGTCGCCTTCATCGTGATTTCCGCGATCCCGGGCTTCAGGCCCCCGCGCTCGAGCCCTGCGCGCACCGCATCGAAATCGGCCGGCGCGCACACCACCTCGATCGAGCCGTCGTCGTTCGCGACCACGTCTTCGGCGCCCGCCTCGAGCGCGGCCTCCATCACCTTGTCTTCGCTCGTGCCGGGTGCGAACACGAACTGGCCGCAGCGCTTGAACAAGTACGCGACCGAGCCGTCGGCCCCCAGGTTGCCTCCGTTCTTCGCGAAGGCGTGGCGCACTTCGGCCACGGTGCGCGTGCGGTTGTCGGTGAGGCAATCGACCATCACCGCGGCCCCCGCCGCGCCGTAGCCTTCGTAGCGCACTTCCTCGTACGCCGCGCCATCGAGCGTTCCGGCGCCGCGCTGGATCGCGCGTTGAATGTTGTCGCCGGGGAGGTTTTCGGCGCGCGCTTTTTCGAGCGCCAGCCTCAGGCGCGGGTTCGCGTTGGCGTCGCCGCCGCCCAGGCGCGCGGCGACCGTGATTTCACGAATCAGCTTGGTGAAGACCTTGCCGCGCTTGGCGTCCTGGCGCCCTTTGCGGTGCTGGATGTTCGCCCATCGGCTGTGACCGGCCATGCGATAATTTTACGTCATGGCTTCCCCACTTCTGATTGCGAAAAGCGGCGCGACCGAGCTGCATTTGCTCCCGGCGCTCGCCAACCGGCACGGACTCATCACGGGCGCCACCGGCACCGGAAAGACCGTCACACTGCAGGCGCTGGCGCAGCAGTTATCCGGGATTGGGGTGTCGGTGTTCATGGCGGACGTGAAAGGCGATCTGTCCGGTCTCGCGCGCCCGGGTGGAGCCAACGCGAAGGTCCTCGAGCGCGCGAAGCTGCTCGGGATCGACCTCCGGTACGAGCCCTGCCCGGTCGTGTTCTGGGACGTCTTCGGCGAATCCGGACACCCGGTGCGCGCGACGGTTTCGGACATGAGGCCGCTGCTGCTCGCGCGCCTTCTCGGCCTGAACGACACCCAGGAAGGCGTGCTCAACCTGGTGTTCAAAATCGCCGACGACGGCGGGCTGCACGACGGGCTGATGCAGTCGTTTGCCAAGAGCGCCGTGCGCACCATCGGTTCTCAGGTGGGACGCGAAATCATCCGCGGCGTGCTCGGATCGATCTTCGGCGGCGGCAGGCGACGTTGAGCGCAGCCCGGCAGCAGCGGTTCGCGCCGGCGTGCTGCTGGTGACCATCCCACCAAAGAGGAGTCGGTAATGGATCTCGGAATTCGCGGCAGGACCGCGCTCGTTTGCGCGGCATCGAAGGGACTGGGCAAGGGCTGCGCCATGGCGCTCGCGCAGGACGGCGTCAATCTCGTCATCACGGCGCGCGGCAGAGAAGCGCTCGAAGCGACCGCCGAAGCGATCCGCAGCGCAACCGGCGTGAAAGTGACTGCGGTCGCGGGCGATATCACCACACCAGAGGGCCGTGAGGCGGCGCTCGCCGCCTGTCCGAGCCCCGACATCCTGGTGAACAACGCGGGCGGTCCACCCCCGGGGGACTTCCGCAGCTGGTCGCGCGAGGACTGGATCAAGGCGCTCGATGCGAACATGCTGGCGCCGATCGAACTCGTCAAGGCGACCGTCGACGCGATGATCGCGCGCAAGTTCGGGCGCATCGTCAACATCACTTCGGGCGCGGTGAAAATGCCGATTCCGGAACTCGGCCTCTCGAACGGCGCCCGCACGGGGCTCACCGGGTTCGTCGCCGGAATCGCGCGCCAGACCGTCCAGCACAACGTCACCATCAACAACCTGCTGCCCGGACCGTTCGATACCGACCGCCTGCGCGGCAACTTCGCCTTCAACGCCAGGAAACTCGGCAAGACGCCCGAGGAACTCGCGCGCGCGCGCATGGAAGCGAACCCCGCGAAGCGCTTCGGGACGATCGATGAATTCGGCGCCGCCTGCGCTTTTCTGTGCAGCGCGCAGGCTGGCTTCATCACCGGCCAGAACCTGCTCCTCGACGGCGGCGCCTACCCCGGCACTTTCTGAGCCGCGGGCGCAAGGCGCGCAGCCGGAAACCGCGCGCGGAAGGTGCTGCCCTTGCCCGGCGCGCTCTCGACGGCGAGCGTCGCATGATGGCGCGCGAGCGCGTGCTTGACAATGGCGAGCCCGAGCCCGGTTCCGCCGGTCTCGCGCGAGCGGCTTCGATCGACGCGGTAGAACCGCTCAGTGAGCCGCGGCAGGTGCGCGGCATCGATGCCGATGCCCGTGTCGGTGACCACGAACTCCGCGCCGCTTGAATCCGAGCGCCATGCGAGCCGGATCTCCCCGCCTGCGGGCGTGTAGCGCACCGCGTTCCCCGCAAGATTGAGCAAGGCGCTCGCGATTTCGCGCTCGGACCCGCGCAGGTCGTGCTGGCCATCGATGTGCAGGGCGATGCGGTGCCGCCCGCCGCTCAGCTGCTCAGTCTCGGCGCGCAGCCGCTCGAGCAGCGGCCGGATGGCGATGCGCTCCTCGGCAGGCGGCGGTGCATGCTCCAACGCCGACAGTGCAAGCAGGTCGTCTATGATCCTGCGCATGCGCTCGGCCTGCGGCTGCATCAGGTCGACGTAGTCGCGCACGCGCTGCGGATCGAGCTTCAGGTCTTGAATGGTCTCGAGAAATCCGGAGAGCACGGTGAGCGGCGTGCGCAGTTCGTGCGAAACGTTGGCGACGAAGTCCCGTCGCATCGCTTCGAGCCGTTCTGCCCGCGTGACGTCCTGGGAGAGCATCAGCCACGCATCGAGGTCGAACGCGACGAGCTGAACGGCAAAGGCCGGCGCATTCGCCCCGCCGGACTGCAGGCGCAGCGGCTCCGCATAATTGCCGGAACGCAGGTAGCCGACGAACCCGGGATGGCGCAGGATATTGACGATCGGCGCGCCGCGGTCGCGTTCGGGATCGAGATCCAACTGGCGGCGCGCCATCTCGTTGCACCAATCGAGGCGGAACCCGGAATCGAGCACGGTGACACCGTAGGGAAGCGCTTGCGCGGCGCGCCTCGTGCGCACGATCAGCTGCGCAAGCTGCCGGCGCCGGCGCAAGGTCGTGCGGCGGTGCCGGTGGAGCAGGTTGAACACCTCGCCCCAGGCCCCGTCCGCCTCCGGCGGGTCGGAGAGGCGCGGCTGCTCCGCCCAGCGCCTGAGCTTCGCGAATTCACGCCGCTGCAGGAACGATACGAGTGCGAGCAGCACCACCGCGGTGCCCAGCAGTACGACAACGAGCGTCATTCGCCCGGCCTCGCACGCAGCAGATAGCCGCTGCCGCGGACGGTTTCGATCATCGCATCGTGACCGCTGGGCGCGAGCGCCTGCCGCAGGCGGCGAACGTGCACGTCCACGGTACGTTCGTCGACGATGGCGTCGTCGCCCCAGACTTTGTCGAGCAGCCGGGAGCGCGAATGGACTTGATCCGGATTCACGATCAGGAAATGCAGCAACCTGAACTCCGTGGGGCTCAGCTCGAGCCGGCGGCCGTTCCCGCTCACATCATGGGTCGCCGGGTCGAGTCGCAGTCCGCGGGACTCGACCGCCTGCTCACCCAGTTGCGGCGCGCGCCGCCGCAGCACCGCGCGAATCCGCGCCACCAGTTCGCGGGACGAAAACGGCTTCGTAAGATAGTCGTCGGCGCCAGCCTCGAGCGCGGCAACCTTTTCGGACTCGCCGCTCCTCGCGGTGAGAAATATGATCGGCAATTCCCGGGTGCGCGCATCGGCTCGCAGGCGACGCGCGAACGCGAGGCCCGATTCGCGCGGCAGCATCCAGTCGAGGAGCGCCACGTCGGGAAGGGTCTCCCTGAGCAGCTGCGCCGCCTGTTCTGCGCTCGCCGCGCGCATAGGCGCGAACCCCGCGTGCTCCAAGTTAACGCCGATCAGCTCGAGGATCGCAGGTTCGTCCTCTACGATCAGGATCCGGACGGGCGATGCCAAGGCCAATGCCTAAAGCTCCCCGACGTGGCGCTCGATGTCCGAGAACGAGGTGTGGCGCACGTCGGTGCCCTTGACGATGTAGATCACCTGCTCGGCGATGTTCTTGGCATGGTCGCCCATGCGCTCGATCGCTTTCGCCACCCAGAGAATTTCCAGCGCCGGCGAGATGGTGCGCGGATCTTCCATCATGTAGGTCACGAGCTGGCGCACGGTGCCCCGGAACTCGTGGTCGATTTCGGAATCCTCCTTCAGGACGCCCGCCGCGCTCGCGGCATCGAGCCGCGCGAAGGCATCGAGCGCCTGGCGCAGCATCTTCACGGCGACCTGCGCCGCGTGCCGGATCACGGGAAATCGCTGCACGTGCTGTGCGCCGTCTTCGTGCAGGCGCTTGGACATGCGCGCGACCTTCTTCGCCTCGTCGCCGATGCGTTCGATGTCGGTGACGATTTTCGCGATCGCCATGATCATCCGCAGGTCGCTCGCCGCGGGCTGACGCTTCACCACGATGTGATTGCAGGCGCCGTCGATCGCGACCTCGTACCCGTTGACGCGCGCATCGTTCGCGATCACCTGGTCCGCCAGAGTCATCTCGCCGCTCGTGTAGGCCTCGATCGCGTCCTGGATCTGCGCCTCTACGAGGCCGCCCATTTGCAGCACCCGGCTGCGCGTCGTGCCGAGATCGGCCTCGAACTGCTTCGATAGATGTTCGGTCGTGCCCATGGTGCCTCCTAGCCGGTCCGCAAACGGTCAGCCTTGCCGAAACATCGGCACTGCGGGCGGATCATCCGAACCGCCCCGTGATGTAGTCCTCGGTCTGGGACTTCTTCGGCTTGATGAAGATCGTGTCCGTGGCGTCGTACTCGATCAGTTCGCCGAGGTACATGTACGCCGTGAAGTCCGAGACGCGCGCCGCCTGCTGCATGTTGTGCGTCACCATGATGACCGTGTAATCGGTCTTCAGCTCGTGAATCAATTCCTCGACCTTGGCGGTCGAGATCGGGTCGAGCGCCGAGCAGGGTTCGTCGAGCAGCAGCACCTCGGGCTTGATCGCGATTCCGCGCGCGATGCACAGGCGTTGCTGCTGGCCGCCCGAGAGACTCTGCCCGCTCTGCCCCAGCTTGTCCTTGACCTCGCCCCAGAGCGCCGCCTGCGTCAGCGCCGCTTCGACGCGCTCGTCCATGTCGCGCCGCGTGAGCCGCTCGAACAGCCGCACGCCGAACGCGATGTTGTCGTAGATGGACATCGGGAAGGGGGTGGGCTTCTGGAACACCATGCCGATCCTGGCGCGGATCAGCGAAACGTCGCGCTTCGTCGTGATCAGGTTCTCGCCGTCGATCAGGATCTCGCCTTCGGCGCGCTGCTCCGGGTAAAGCGAGTACATGCGGTTGAGGGTTCGCAGCAGCGTCGACTTGCCGCAGCCCGAGGGCCCGATGAATGCCGTCACCCGGTGCTCCGGAACGTCCATGGTGACGTTCTTCAGCGCCTGGAATCCGCCGTAGTAGAAATTCAGGTTCCGGATCCGGAGTTTCGGCTGCAGTTCGGCGAGCGTCGCTTCGCCGGCACGGTCACCCCGCACGGCGGTCTGGATCGTGAGGTCCTTCGCACCCCGTGCTTCGATGGCGTCCATGTCCGGCGGTTCCTGAATCAGGCGCTCTTGCGAAACAGGGACCGGGCGACGATGTTGAGCGCGAGCACCGCGAGCGTGATGAGCGCAGCGCCGCCCCAGGCGAGCCGCTGCCAGTCCTCGTAAGGGCTCATCGCGAACTGGAAGATCACCACCGGCAGGTTCGCCATCGGCCGGTCGAGCGCGGTGGACCAGAACTGGTTGTTGAGCGCGGTGAACAGCAGCGGCGCCGTTTCGCCGCTGATCCGCGCCACCGCGAGCAGGATCCCGGTCAGGATCCCGGTGCGCGCCGCGCGGTAGGTCACCGAGACGACCATCTTCCATGTCGGGCAGCCGAGCGCCGCGGCGGCCTCGCGCAGGCTTCCAGGAACGAGCTTCAGCATGTCGTCGGTGGTGCGCACGACGACTGGAATCACGAGCAGCGCGAGCGCGAACGATCCCGCCAGGCCGGAAAAGTGCTTCACCTTCGCAACGTACACCGAATACACGAACAGCCCGATCACGATCGACGGCGCGGAGAGCAGGACGTCGTTCAGGAACCGCGTCGCGTTCGCAAACCAGCTGCCCCTGCCGTACTCGGCGAGGTAGGTCCCGGCAAGGATTCCGACCGGGGTCCCTGCAAGCGTCCCCACCGTCACCATGATGAGACTGCCGACGATCGCGTTCGCCAACCCTCCGTCCGCGCCCGGTGGCGGAGTCATCTGGTAGTAGAGGGTGGCGCGGACA
>Ga0209726_10001819_pt1 | contig 33038 bp, 34 predicted proteins | sample Subgrocontami54m_FD_187453 | JGI IMG/M metagenome (GOLD analysis project Ga0209726, IMG submission 187453) | Subsurface groundwater microbial communities from S. Glens Falls, New York, USA - GMW46 contaminated, 5.4 m (SPAdes) (version 3) | ecosystem: Environmental > Aquatic > Deep subsurface >... | reverse complement strand
CCCGCCAGTAGCGAGGCGCGCGCCCCGAAGATCACGCGCGAGAAGAGGTCGCGCCCCGATTCGTCGGTGCCGAACCAGTGCTGCAGCGACGGCGGCTTGCGGATCGAGGTCCAGCTCTGCTGGGTCGGGTCGTAGGGCGCGATCAGCGGCGCGAGGATCGCGATCAGCACCAGCAGCACGATGATCACGAGGCCGAGCACGGCGCTCTTGCGCTCGAGAAGACGCCGCCAGGCCCGCGCACCCGGGCTTTCCTCGCCGAGCTCGACCGCCAATGCCTCGGAGACCGCCACGGCTAGCTCCTCAGCCTCGGGTTGATCAGCACGTAGGCGATGTCGGCGAGCAGATTGAGGAGGATGTAGGTGGAGGCGGTAACCAGCGTGACGCCCTGCACCACGGCGTAGTCGCGGTTGAACACGCTGTCGACGATCAGCTTGCCGAAACCCGGGATCGAGAACACCTGCTCGGTCAGCACCGCGCCGGACAAGAGCGTGCCGAGCTCGAGCGCGCCCAGCGTCACCACCGGGGTCAGCGCATTGCGCATGGCGTGCTTCAGGACCACGACGCGCTCGCCCAGGCCCTTGGCGCGCGCGGTGCGCACGTAGTCGCTGGTCATGGCCTGCAGCATGGCGCTCCTGGTGTGGCGCATGAGCACGGCGGCAAACGAGTTGCCGAGCACGAAGGCGGGCAGGATGGTCGTCTCGAGCGACAGCCAGAAGTCCTCGAACGGCCCGACGTAGCCCGACGCCGGCAGCCAGCCCAGGTGCACGGCAAACAGGAAGATCAGCATGATGCCGAGCCAGAAGTTCGGCGTGGAGATGCCCCACAGCGCGATGAGGTTCACGGCGTAATCGATGGGGGTGTTCCTCTTCACCGCGGAGATCACCCCGGCCGTCACGCCGATGGTGAGCGAGAAGCAGATCGCCATCAGCGCGAGCTGCAGCGTGACCGGGAATTTCTGCGCGATCAGCGTCAGCACCGGCTCCTTCAGCCGCATCGATTCGCCCAGGTTGCCGCTGAGCACGCCGCCGATCCAGTAGAGGTATTGCACGTGGAGAGGCTGATCGAGGCGATACTGCTGGCGGATCTGCTCCAGCACGGCCGGGTCGCGCTCCTCCCCCGCCATGGCGAGCGCCGGGTCGCCGGGCAGCAGCTGCTGCAGGCCGAAGATGATCACCGAGACGAAGAACAGCGTCGGGATCAGCTGCAGCAGGCGCTTGCCGAGGAACAGAAGCACGCCCGCTCACTCCATGTCAGCCCAGGATCGCGTAGGTGCCGGTGGCGAAGGCGGCGGGCTTGGCGCCGCCGGCCTCGCGCACCTCGCAGGTGCAGAACGCCAGCGTCCTGCCGAGCCGCATCACTTTGGCCTCGAGCAGCGCGTCCGCCTTGGTGATGGGCCGCATGTAGTTGATGGTGAGATCGACGGTGGTGCAGGGCTTGAAGCCGCCGCTGGCCGCGGCGAGCGCGATCACCATCGCCGAGTCGGCGCCGGTCAGCAGCGCCTGCCCGCACAGGATGCCGCCGATGCGGCAGAGCCGATCGGAGAACGGGATGCGCAGTGTCGCCGTCTCCGCCCCGACCGCCTCGGTCGTGATGCCGCTCGCCAGCACCCACGGCGCGAAGTTTTCGGCGAGGATGGCGTTTGCTTGCTCGATGGCCAAGGCTGGCATTTGGGTTCTCCCGGACAGGTCGAACAAGCGCAGTGCGCGCGCAGCGCAGATCGTCAGCGCTTCCCCGTCGGCAGCTTGTTGAAGGCCACGTCCTTGTCGACGCGGATGTCGGGCGGCAGGCCCAGCACGCGCTCGGCGATGATGTTGCGCATGATCTCGTCCGAGCCGCCGGCGATGCGCGAGGACGGCGAGGTCATCAAGGTCTGCTGGAACACGGCCGCGAGCGGCGCCAGCTCAGGGTCGGTGAGGACGCCGCCCTGCTCCATGAGGTCCATCGCGAAGGCCGCGATGTTCTGCAGCTTCGAGCCGTTGACCAGCTTGCCGATCGACGATTCCGGCCCCGGCGTCTCGCCGCGCGAGAGGGCCGTCATGGTGCGGAAGTGCGAATATTTGAGCCCCTGGCTCGTCACGTACCAGTCGGCGAGTTTGTCGCGCACGGCCTCGTTCTTCATGGCTGGGCCGTCGTCCAGCTCGATCTTGCGGGCCAGCTCGAAGATGTCCTCGACGCCGACGCTCGAACGCCCACCGATGGTGTAGCGTTCGTTCATGAGCGTCGTCAGCGACACCTTCCAGCCCTCGCCGACAGCCCCCAGGCGCTGGCTGTCGGGGATGCGCACGTCGGTAAAGAACACCTCGTTGAAGTGCGAGGCGCCGGAGATCTGCTTGATCGGCTTGATCTCGATCCCCGGCGACTTCATGTCGATGAAGAAATACGTGAGCCCCTTGTGCTTGGGGGCCGAGAAATCGGTGCGCGTCACCAGCACCCCGTAGTCGCAGTAGTGCGCGCCCGAGGTCCAGATCTTCTGGCCGTTGACGACCCAATGATCGCCGTCGCGCTCCGCGCGCGTGCGCAGACCTGCGAGGTCGGAGCCCGCGGCGGGCTCGGAAAAGAGCTGGCACCAGACCTCCTCGCCGCACAGGGCCTTCCTGGCAAAGCGATCGCGGTGCGCCTGCGTGCCCCAGGTGCAGATCGTCGGGATGCACATGCCGAGCCCGATGTCGAACAGCCCGCGCGGCACGGCGTACTTGCTTTCCTCAGAATCGTAGATCACCTGCTGAATGGCGGTGCCGCCGCGCCCGCCCCAGTCCTTCGCCCAGGTGATGCCGGCATAGCCGGCGTCGGCCTTCTTCGCCTGCCATGCCTTGGCCCACTTGCGGAACTCGGGGTCCTCGTTGCCGGCGCGATAGACCATGCCGGCGCCCACCTCGCGGCGCTTGGCATTCTTGTCCAGGAAGACGCGCACGCCGCTGCGGAATTCGGCTTCCTCCGGGGTGTCTTCGAAATCCATGGCTTCCCTCCGCTCACTGGGGTGCGTTGGCGGTTTCGAGTTGGGTGATGAGACGGTCTTTCCAGAGCCTGGTGCTGCCGAGCGCGAGCGAGAGCAGCTTCGCCCGCCGGTAGTAGAGGTGGCAATCGAACTCCCAGGTGAAGCCCATGCCGCCGTGCACCTGGATGTTCTCTTTCGCCGCCAGGAAGTAGGCCTCGTTGGCGGAGATGCGGGCGGCGGCGGCGGCGAGCGGCAGCTCCGCCGCATCGCGCGCCAGCGCCCAGGCGCCATAGTAAGCATTCGAGCGCGCCAGCTCGGTGGCCACATAGACATCGACGAGCTTGTGCTTGATGGCCTGGAACGAGCCGATCGGGCGGCCGAAGGCGTAGCGCTCCAGCGCATAGTCGCGCGCCATCTCGAGCGACCGCTGCGCGCCCCCGACCTGCTCGAAGGCGAACAGCACGGCCGCGCGATCCTGCACGCGCCGCAGCAGCCGCTCGCCGTCGCCGGGGGCCCCGAGCGCTTCGGCCGGCGCATTGGCGAAGACGATACGCGCATGCGAGCGGCTGGGGTCGATGGTCTCGACCGGCGCGCGCGTGATGCCGGGCCCATTGAGATCGACGAGGGCGAGCACGACCCCGCGTTCCCCTTGTGCGGCGACGATGGCCACATCGGCCACATCGCCATCGGGAACAGGGAGCTTCTCGCCGCTCAAGCTGCCGCCGCGGAACGTCGCGCGCAGCTTGCGCACGTCGGCCTTGCCCGGCCCTTCGGCCAAAGCCAGCGTGCCGATCGCCTCGCCGGCCGCCAGTTTCGGCAGCCAGGCCTTCTTCTGCGCCTCGCTGCCGCCGGCGATGACGGCTTCGCTGGCGAGATAGACGGACGACGAGAACGGCACCGGCGCCAGCACCGAGCCCAGCTCTTCGGCCAGCACGCACAGCCCGAGATGGCCGAGGCCGGCGCCGCCGTATTCCTCGGGGATCGCCGCCCCGGTCCAGCCCATGGCGGCGATCTCCTTCCACAGCGCCTTGTCGTAGGGCTCAGGCCCCTCCAGGATGCGCCGCACCACCGTTGGCGGGCAGCGCTCGCGCAAGAATTTCCGCGCCTGCTCACGCAGCAGCTTCAAGTCGTCGCCAAAGTCGAAATTCATCGCTTGCGTTCCACCCGCCCGTCCGTGCCCCCGATCCGCAGCCTAGGACGTTTGCGTCACCGCGCCAACAGATGGACTGGCGCTCCACCGCCGGTATGCCCCGAAGCAGGACAGTCCGGCGCACTTCGCTAACCATTCAGGGAAAATTGGCGAATTGGGCCGCATAACCAGCTCCTATGATCCTGCGGTCCGGCCGGCCCCGTGAGGCCCGTGCCGGGTCGCAGTTGCATGCGGGGAGCGGTTGGTGATCGTGTTGCGCGTTGCTGTTGCGTTGCTCGTTGCCTTGCTGGCGTTGCCGACGCCTGCGGTGCAGGCGCAGGGCTTCTGGCAATCGCTGTTCGGCAACGGCGCGCCGCAGCCTTCCCAGCCGCGCGCCTACCCGGGTGCCAGGCTCTCTCCCTCTGCCCCCGCAACATCTCCCTACCGCCCGCCGGCCTACGCCTGGCCGCTGTTCGGCCCCCTCAGCCCCTATCAGCCCGAACCGCCCAGCGACGACACCCAGCCCTTCGTGCAGAGCGGCACCTATCGCACGCTGTGCGTGCGGCTTTGCGATGGCTTCTATTTCCCCATCAGCAATGCCGCCCCCGGCAGCAGCCTTTCGCGCGACGCCGAAAAATGCTCGTCGAGTTGCGGCGCCGAGGCGCGCCTGTTCTACTATCCCAACGCCGGCGGCGACATCGAAGGCATGGTCGATCTGACCGGCATGGCTTACGCCGCGCTGCCCAACGCCTTCAAGTACCGCAAGACCTTGGTGCAAGGCTGTCTCTGCCGGCCGCAGCCCTGGTCGGAGACCGAGTTGAACCGCCACCGCGCTTACGCGCTGGGTCACTCGGTGGCGCCGGCAGCCCCCACCGAGACCGCGGTGCTCGCGGGCGAGCAGGGACCCAAGCCGAGCGACCCGCCGGCGCCGCCCACCCTCGACAGCCAGCGCATCGTGGCGCGCCCGCAGCCGGTGCCCCGGCACGTCGAGCCCGCGCAGCCGTCCTGGCCGTTTCTCGGCGCGGGCTCCGCGGGCACTTCCAAGTCCAGATATCAATGGCCCGACGACCGCGCTCGCCAATAGCCGGCATCCCCTCTCCCCGCTTGCGGGGAGAGGGGGTATCCATCACCCCGCAATCCGGTCCATCGCCCCGGCGAGCTCGAGGTCGAGCTCGGTCAGCCCGCCGGCCGAGTGCGTCGACAAGGTCACCTCCACCCGGTTCCACACGTTGGCCCATTCCGGGTGATGGTCCATCTTCTCCGCCACCAGCGCGGCGCGCGCCATGAACCCGAAGGCCTCGGAAAAATCCTTGAACTTGAACGTGCGCTGGATGGCGTCGCGGCCGTCCGCCATGCGCCAGTGCGGCAGCCGCGCCGCCATTGCGGCCCGCGCCGCCGCGTCGAGCTTCTGCGCCATGAGCCGGCTCCTTCGTGCCTTGCAAGTTGCAATTCGCCGCCTGTGAGCTGCATGCTAAACCTGTATCAGCCGCACCACCAAGCTCGAGTGCGGGCGTGGGAGGAAGCAACCATGCGCTGGATCAGATTTTCGCAGCAGGGCCGCACGGCCTACGGCATCATCGAGGGCGATCGCATCGTCGAGGTGGCGGGCGATCCCTTTGCCGGCCACGAGCGCACCAGCCGCGTGCACGCGCTCGGCGCCGTGAAGATCGAGGTGCCGGTCATCCCGCCCACCTTCTATTGCGTCGGCCTCAACTACGCCGAGCACATCCGCGAGGTGGCGGCCAAACAGGGCATCAAGGCCAACCTGCCGACCCAGCCCGACGTCGGCTACCGCGCCGTCAACGCGCTGATCGCCCACGACGAGCCGGTCGTCATCCCCCGCGATGCGACGAAGGTGCAGTACGAGGGCGAGCTCGCCGTCATCATCGGCAAACGGGCGAAGAACCTGAGCGAGGCCGAGGCGCTCTCCTGCGTGCTCGGCTACACCATCGGCAACGATGTCAGCGAACGCGTGTGGCAGAAGTCGGACCGCACGTTGTGGCGCGCCAAGAACACCGACACCTTCAAGCCGATGGGGCCTTGGATCGAGACCGGCGTCGATCTCGACGCGCTCGAGACGCGCGTGCGCCTCAACGGCAAGGAAACACTGCGTTTCCGCACCAACGACATGATCTTCGGCGTTGCCACCTACATCGCCACCATGTCGCGCTACCTGACGCTCTACCCCGGCGACATGATCTGGATGGGCACCGACGGCAGCTCCCCCGACCTCAAGCCCGGCGATGTGGTCGAGGTCGAGATCACCGGCATCGGCACCCTGCGCAACGCGTTCGTCGCTGGCTGACGTCATCCCGCGCAATCTCTAGGAAAGCATCGTACATGCGCATCGAGCCAACCGGCAAAATCCTCGGCGCCGACATCGTCGATATCGATCTCGCGCACCCGACCCCGGATCGGGACTTCAAGCAGATCCTGAAGGCCCTGGGCGAGCACGGCGTTCTGCGCTTCCCCAAGCAGCGCCTCGACACCGACGCGTTCGCGCGCTTCGGCGCCATGTTCGGCGAGCTCGAGATCAACGTCGCCAACCTGTTCCACGAGCCCGGCCACCCCGAGGTCATGGTGCTCTCCAACATGACCAGAGACGGCAAGGCCATCGGCCTCGGCGATGCGGGTCAGGGCTGGCACACCGACATGTCCTATTCCAAGGACATCGCGCTCGCCAACTTGCTCTACGCCCTCGAGGTGCCGATGCGCGACGGCCGGCCGCTCGGCGACACCCAGTTCCGCAACATGCACGCGGCCTACGCGGACCTCCCCGCCGACCTCGAGCGCCGGCTGCAGGGCCGCACCGCCACCCACGACTTCGCCAAGTTCTGGGACATGATGCGCGCGCGGCCCGGCTCCACCCGCGGCCCCCTGACGCCGGAGCAGCGCGCCAAGCGCCCGCCCGTGCAGCAGCCGATCTTTCGCACCCACCCGATCACCGGGCGCACCATCCTCTATTGCAACCCCGGCTACGCCGTGCGCATCGACGGCATGGCGCAGGCCGAGAGCGACGAGCTGCTCGAGCTCCTGTTCGCCCACCAGGCCAAGGACAAATACTTCTACGCCCACCACTGGTCCGAGGGCGATGTCCTCATGTGGGACAACATCGGCACCGTCCACAACGCCGTCCCCGACTACCGCCCCGACGAGCCCCGCTACATCCGCCGGGTGCAGGTGATGGCCACCAGGGATTACGCGCGCCTGGTGGCGTGACGCGGCGCCGACGCGACTGCTGTCATTTGACGTTTGTTATCAGTTTATGATAACTGTAACCGGCTAGGAAGGGGGATCGCGACCCAAGCTTGGACGCGCTTCTTGGGCTCGATGGCGAAGTGTTCGTGGCCGATGCCGAGGAGAGGCATTGGGTGAAATTCGTCGTGAAGCGGGTGCCGGTGAGCGCGGAGCAGCCGCACGGGCTGAGCTACAGCCTGACGCTGCACGATGAGAAGGGCGAGCGGCTGGTCGGCTTCGACAATGCACACGCGCCGCCGAGGAAGAAGGGGCGGGGCCGACGCGTAGAGCGCGACCATCGCCACCGGATCAAGGCGGTACGCCCGTATGAATACCGGGACGCCGCGACACTGCTTGCGGATTTTTGGGCCGAGGTCGCAGCGGTACTGAGGGAACGAGGTGGCTAGGCATGAGCACGTTGCACGTAGGCATCGCCACCCTGGAACAATACAAGCAGCGCACGCTGGCGATCGCGCGGGGCGAGCTGAAACCTGACCCAATGGAGCCCAAGATCTGGTTCAACTCGATCGAGAGCTTCGCCAAGGTGCTCTCGGAGCGCAACCGGGAGCTCTTGAAGGTGATCGCCGAGACCAAGCCAGCCTCCTTGCAGGAGTTGGCGGAGAAGACAGGGCGGGCGAAGTCCAATCTGTCGCGCACGCTCAAGACCATGGAACGTTACGGCTTGGTGCAGTTCGAGCGTGGCAAAGGGCGCACGGTTGCGCCGCGCACACCCTACACGAACGTCATGCTGGACCTTTCCCTGCGCGTCTCGCGCTCGTCGAAGCGAACGCTGGTTCCGGCCTGACCCCACGCCGGGTCGCCGCAGTGGCTCGCCTCGCGCATCACGCCTTGTCGAGAAAACTCCGGATGACGCGCAGCAGCTTCACCGGGCTATAGGGCTTCGTGACGTACGCGTCGCAGCCGGACGCGCGCGCCTTCTCCTCGTCGCCCTTCATGGCAAACGAGCTGACCGCGATCACCGGCGTCGCCTTGAGGCTGGGGTCGGCCTTGATCTGGCGCGTCGCCTCGTAGCCGTCGAGCACCGGCAGCTGGATGTCCATCAAGATCAGGTCGGGCCGGTCCGCCCGGGCCCGGTCCACGCCCTCGCCGCCGTCCACGGCCTCGACGGTCTCGTAGCCGGACGCCTTGAGGAAATCGCGCAGGATGGCGCGCAGGTCCTCCTGGTCCTCGACGATGAGAATGCGCTTGCTCATGTGGCACCTTTGGCATCAACGGCGCGAACGGGAACCTCCATGCGGAAGGTCGAGCCCTTGCCCGGACTCGACTCGACCCAGATGCGGCCCCCGTGCATCTCCACGATCTGCTTGGCGATGGCAAGGCCGAGCCCCGTCCCGCCCTTCTTCTTGGTGTTGGAGTTGTCGACCTGGTGGAACTCCTCGAAGATCCTGTGCTGCTCGGAGGCGGGAATGCCGGGCCCCGTGTCGGTCACGGCGACGGCAAAGCGGCCGCCCCTGACGACGGCTGCAATGCGCACCTCGCCCACGTCGGTGAACTTGATGGCGTTGCCGACCAGGTTGAGCAGCACCTGCGTCAGGCGCTGCTCGTCGCCGACGCCGTAAGGCAGGTCGCGGGCAACATCGGTCTTGAGCGCCAGGCTCTTGCCCTGCGCCAGCGACTCGGTTGCCACCCGCACGTTCTCCACCATGCTGTCGAGCGCATACTCTGACATGTTCAAGCTGAACTGCCCGGCCTCGATCTTGGACAGGTCGAGCACGGTGTTGATCAGGCCCAGCAGGTGCGTGCCGTTCGACTGGATGCGGCCGACGATCGGCGTCGATTGATCGGGCAAGGCGCCGTAGATGCCCTCGTTCAGCAGCTCGGCATAGCCGAGGATGGCGGCGAGCGGGGTTCTGAGCTCGTGGCTCATGTTGGCCACGAACTGCGACTTGTGCTGGCTGGCGACCGCCAGTTGGTGGCCTTTCTCCTCGACCTCCTTGAACAGCCGGGCATTGTGCACGGCAATCGCCGATTGCGCCGCAAACGCCTCGAGCAGGCGGATGATCTCGGGTGAGAAGGCGCCGGGGTGGTTGCGGCGCACGACCAGGGCGCCGATCACCTCGCCCTGATGCGTGAGTGGGACGGCAAGCACGGCACGCACGCCCGCGCGCAGCAGGATATCGATCATCGGCGAGGGCGGGGCGGCCCTGAGGTCGGCGATCTGCACGACCTCGCGCCGTTCGGCGCATTCGCCGACCACGACGCTGCCGAGGCGCATCGGCTGCGCGCGCACCATCGCGGTGTGTTCCTCGCTCATGTTGTGGCCGGCTGCGAGCTGGAACTCGCCGCTGGCCTTGTCGAACACATAAATGGTGCCGCCGGAAGCATAGGACATGGAACAGGCATGCTCGAGGATGGCGGGCAGCACCTTCGCCAGCTCGAGCGACGAGTTGACGGTCTGGCTCACCTCGCCCAGCGACTTGAGCTCCTCCACCGAGCGGGCAAGCTCGCGCGTGCGCGCCTGCACCTCCTCGAACAGCCGCGTGTTCTCGATCGCAATCAAGGCCTGGTCGGCGAAGGTCGTCACCAGCTCCATCTCTTTGTCGGTGAATGGCCGGACCTCGCGGCGGCTCAACGTGATGACGCCGACGGCCTCGCCCTCCTTCAGAAGCGGCACGCAGAGCATGGTGCGCGTCTTGCCGACCCGCACCTGCTCCAGCGTCACTAGCTCCGGGTCGTCCAAAACGTCTGGTATATGAATCGCCTGCCGCTCGAGCACGGCTCGACCGGCCAGCGAGGATCGCCCCGAGGCGAGTGGGTTCTGCATCAAGTAGTCTGCAAATGCGGGGTCAGTGCCGGTGTGCGCCACGAGCTGAAACCGGCCCTCCCGCAGCCGCCAAAAATGAATTCGCTCGCATCGGCAAAGGCGTGCCGCCGTTCGCACTACGGCATCCAAGACTGGTTGCAGCTCGTTGGGCGAGCGGCTGATGACATTCAGCACCTCGCTGGTCGCCGTCTGGTACTCGAGCGACTCTTGCAGCTCGCGCGTGCGCGCCTGCACCTCCTCGAACAACCGCGCGTTCTCGATCGCGATCACGGCCTGGCGCGCAAAGCTGGTGACGAGCGCGATCTGCTTGTCGCTGAACGCGCGCACCTCCTGGCGATAGATCAGGAAGCAGCCGATCAGCGCACCCTCCTTGAGCAGCGGCACGAACAGCGATGTCCTGGCCCCGCCGAGCTCCACGCAGGCGACGGCGAAGGGATCCCGCTCGCGATAGGAGGGGCTTTCGCGCATATCCAGGATCTGACTGGTCTGTGCGGTGGGGGCAGTGCGAGCCATGTCCGACAGCGCACTCGCGCTCACGCCGCGCCCCTGCGCATGCTCGGCCAGCGCGGCGGGCACGCCCAGACCCGCGACGGGATGAAATGCGCCCTGTTCGTATCTGAACAGCCCGCCGAACTCGGCCTCGCAATGCTTGAGCGCGCTCGCCAGCATCGTGGCGTAGACCGGCCGCAGCTCGCCGGGCGAGCTGGAGATGACCTGCAGCACCTCGCTGGTCGCGGTCTCGAACTCGAGCGCCTGCGCCAGATCGGCCGTCCGCGCCTGCACCTCCTCGAACAGCCGCGTGTTCTCGATGGCGATGACGGCCTGATCGCGGAACGACCCGGCCAGCGCAATTTCGCTCTCGCCGAAGATGCCAGCCCGTTTTCCGATCAGCGCGAGCACGCCAATGCACTCCTGCTCGCGCAGCAGCGGCAAGTACAATGCCGAGTTCACGCCGAACAGGCTCCGAATGTTGGATTCGTGTTCAGGCAGGTCGATGACCGACCAGTCCGGTAGGTGCAGCGTCTGCTTCCCGACGATGGCGCGCGAAGGGAAGTTAGCACTGGGATCGACCGGCAGGTTCGCAGGCCCGAGGTCTGCAAGCGGGCCCTCCGGTGTCGCTGCTGCTGCCGGCGTGTAGGTGGAGCCGTCGCAGCGCAATACGAACCCGATGTCGCAGCCAAGCAATCGCACGGCCGTGAGGACAATGGCGTCGAACACCGGTCGCACGTTGGTTGGCGAGCTGCTGATCACGCGCAGGATGTCGGCAGTGGCAGTCTGCTGCTTGAGCGACTCCGTCAGCTCGCGCGTGCGCGCCTGCACCTCCTCGAACAGCCGCACGTTCTCGATGGCGATCACGGCCTGGTCGGCAAAGGTGGTGACGAGTTCAATCTGCTTTTCGGAGAATGACTGCACTAAGCGGCGCATCAACACAATGATGCCGATCTGGACGCCGTCGCGCAGCAACGGGACGCCAAGGAGCGTCCGATAGCGACCCAATCTCTGGGTCTCGGCCAGCGTGTATTCAGGGTCGGCCAGAACATCGGGAATCTGAATAGCCCGGCCTTCGAGCAGCACGCGCCCCGTGATGCTCCCTCGGCCCGCCGACAACGTGATTGCCTTTTGGTGCTCGCCGTAGTCGGACTGCGTGCCGTAGCTCGCCACATGAACGTAGGCGTCACCTTCGCGACGACGTATGTCACACATATCCGCAACGCACAGGCGTGCCGCGGTCTCCGCGATCGTATCGATCACTGGCTGGAGATCGAATTTCGAGCGGCTGATGACGCTGAGCACATCGCTGGTTGCCGTCTGGTATTCGAGCGACTCGGTCAGCTCACGCGTGCGCGCCTGCACCTCCTCGAACAGGCGCGTATTCTCGATGGCGATCACAGCCTGGTCGGCGAAGGTCTCGACCAGCTCGATCTGCTTCGGCGAGAACGCCCGCGGGCTGCCGGTGCGCGCCAAGTACAGGGCACCAATCACCTTGCCATCGCGGACCAGCAGCACGGCCAGCACAGTTCGGTAATTAGCGACCTCTTGCGCCTCGAACCATGTGAATTCGGGGTCGTCCAGAACGTCGACGACGTGGATCGTGCGACCTTCCAGTATCGACCGGCCGGAGGGCGTGCCGCGTCCGAGTGGTGGCGTGTGGGTCTCGAAAAACTCCCTCACCTCGCGCGAGTAGCCGTATCCCGCGGCAAAGCGCAGGCCCCCACCGTCGACGTGGCGGATGTTGGCAAGGTCTGCCTCGCACAGCCTGGCCGCCGACTCGACCAGCGTATCGAGCACCTTCTGCAGGTCGAACGCCGACCGGCTGATCACCTTGAGAACGTCGGCGGTCCCCGTCTGCTGTTGCAGCGACTCGCGCAGCTCGCTGAGCAGCCGCGTATTCTCGATGGCGATGACGGCCTGGCTCGCAAAGCTGGCGAGCAGCTCGACCTGCTTGTCGGTAAATGGCCGAACTTCCTGCCGGTATACGGTGATGTTGCCGACCGGCTCGTTGTCCTTGAGCATCGGGACGGCGACCAAAGTGCGGATGCCTGCGACTTCGACTGCGGAAACCGCCAATGGGTGGCCTTCGAGGTAGGCCTTGTGTTCGCGAAGATCGCCGACTTGGACTGGCTGCCGGGCCTCGATTGCACGGATCGCGGGCATTTCGGAGTGGGGTCGGATCACCGTTCCCGCCCGCCATTGCTCCAGGTAGGGTGCCGGTAACGCGCCGTGCAGGGCAGCGGTGCGCAATCCATCTCCTTCGCACAGCCACATGGCACCGTAGCTGGCCTCACACAGCCGCGCCGCGTTCGCCAGCATGGTCTCGAACACCGGTTGCAGGTCGCCAGGCGAACTTGCGATCACGCGCAGCACCTCGGAGGTCGCCGTCTGCTGCTCCAACGCACCGGCGAGTTCCCGCTTGCTTGTCTGCTCGGCCTCGAACAGCCGCGTGTTCTCGATGGCGATCACGGCCTGGTCGGCGAAGGTCTCGACCAGCTCGATCTGTTTGGGGGTGAATGAGCGCGGCTCCCTGTTTATGAGCGCGAGGACGCCGACGACCATCCCCTCGCGCACCAGCGGCACGCCGATGCCCGCTCGCACGCCGATGGCACCCGGCGCCGCGGGGCGGTTGAATTCGGGATCGGCAAGGACATCGGGAATGTGCACCGTACGGCCATCGACGATCGCTCGCCCGAAAATCGACCCACGGTCGGGCGTCGTGGAGTAGCGCTCGAGGTGGTCGCGCTGCTGTTGCGAGAGGCCGTACGTCGCAGCGATCGGATAGGCGTCGCCCTCGCGCCGCCGAATCAGCGCGATTTCCGCCTCGCACAGCTGGGCAGCCGACGCCACCAGCGTGTCGAGCACGGGCTGCAGGTCGAAGGCCGAGCGGCTGATGACCTTGAGCACGTCGGCGGTCGCCGCCTCGCGTCGATGCGCCTCGGCAAGCTCTCGCGCCAATCTGGCGTTCTCGGCGGCCAAATCGGCTGGGTCCACGCTCGCCGGTGCTGCCTGCTGCGCCGGCCCCGTTGACGCCTTCAGTCTCGTCTTGCAGCTCGGACACGACTTGCGGTTCGCCGGAACCTCGGCGTGACACTTCGGGCACTGCATGGTGGGGAGCCCTGGTCTGGCCATGGAAACTCACTTACGCAAATGGTCTTGCGGCATCAGCGCGCCCACACCAACCCGATCGCCTGTTCCTGGCAATTCGGCCGAGCCCAAGGCCGATCTTACGCCATAAGAGGGGCCCGGTGGAATGCACCCGAGCAATCGAAAGCCCGCCGGATGGTTGACGGCCGAAAGCGGCTCAGTCGCCCGGATGCTCCGCAGCGTACTCGTCCGCGTCCGCTCCTGCGAACGGAAACGCCGCCTCCACCACGTAGGGCGGACCGCCGGTGCCGGGGCGGGCGGAGAGCAACACGAAGCGCGTCGCCGTGAAGGCCTCAGTGCGCAGGACCCCGTTCTCCTCCAGGAACCGCGCCACCGCGTGCTGGCGGGCGCCGCGCATGCGGGCGAGCGTTACGTGCGCCTTGAAGGTGCGGCCCTCGGGCTCGAGGCCGGCGAAGCGTGCCGCGCGATCGTTGGCGCGGTAAAGCGCATCGAGCGCCTCTCCTGCCTGCACGCCGGCCCACAGCACGCGCGGGTCGCGGCCGCCGAAGGCGCCCACGCCCGCAATCGTCAGCGGGAACGGCGCAGGGCGAATGCCGTCCAGGAAGGCGGCAAACTCGTCGGCCGTGCGCCCGTCGATGTCGCCGGCGAAGCGCAGCGTGATGTGCATGTTCTCCGCCTCCATCCACTTGGCGCCCGGAAGCGGCGCGCGCATCAGGGAGAGGCGCTGGCGGATCGCCTCGGGGATCTCGATGGCCGTGAACAGCCGTGGCATGCTCAGCCCTTGGTGCCGGCCGCGTGTGCCTGCTTGGCGCGCACGCGCCCGATCAGCTCCTCGACCGAGGGCAGGATCTTCTTCGTAATCTCAGCAACGCCCCGGCTGTTGGGATGGAGGCCGTCGTTGAGATTGAGGGAGCCGTTGAGCGCCACGCCCTCCAGAAAGAACGGGTAGAGGATGACCCCGTGCTTGGCCGCCAGCTCCGGATAGATGCCGTTGAAGGCGCGCACATAATCCTCGCCCAGGTTGCGCGGGGCCATCATGCCGGCGAGCAGCACCTCGGTGCCGCCGGCCTTGAGCGTGGCGATGATCTTGTCGAGGTTGGCCTTGGCCCTGCCCGGATCGAGCCCCCGCAGGGCATCGTTGGCGCCGAGCTCGAGGATCACGGCGTCGGTCTTCTCCGGCACGGCCCAGCCCAGGCGATCGAGCCCGCCTGCCGTGGTGTCGCCCGAAACGCCGGCATTGATCACGTCCACGGCATGGCCCCGCTCCTTCAAGGCGCGCTCCAGCTGGGCCGGGAACGCCTCCGACCGCTTGAGGCCGAGCCCAGCCACCAGGCTGTCGCCCAGCACGACGATGCGCAGCGGCTGGCCTGCCGGAGCCGCATTTGCCCCTAAAGCAAGCGCGGCAATGAGCCAATTGCAGAGGACAACGCGAAGCACCATGTTTGCGAGCGACGCTTTCGATGGCACCTTGGGCATTGGTTGTCGTTTCCCTCTCTCGTGACGCCTGGGTAATCGCTATTGACGTAGAAACTTGCAGACACCGAGGCAAGCCCTCGGGCAGGAGCCTTTTGCAGTCGTGGCCAACGCAATCATCGACTTGCACAACGTGTCGCTGACGCTGGCCAGCCGCGCCGGGCCTGTGGAAATCCTGAAAGGCGTCGATTTCGGCATCGCGCCGGGCGAATCGGTGGCCGTGGTGGGCCCCAGCGGATCGGGCAAGACCTCCCTGCTGATGGTGATCGCCGGCCTGGAGCGGGCGACGTCGGGCTCGGTGCGGGTCGCCGGCCACGATTTCATGGGGCTCAGCGAGGACGAGCTTGCCGTCATCCGCGGCAGCAACATCGGCATCGTGTTCCAGTCGTTCCACCTGGTGGTGACCATGACGGCACTGGAGAACGTCGCCTTGCCGCTCGAGTTCGCCGGCAAGGCCGACGCTTTCGAGGTGGCGCGCGACCTGCTGGCCGAGGTGGGCCTGACGCACCGCGCCGACCATTTCCCGGCGCAGCTCTCCGGCGGCGAGCAGCAGCGCGTCGCCATTGCCCGCGCCATGAGCCCCCGCCCGCAGATCATCCTCGCCGACGAGCCGACCGGCAACCTCGACGGCAAGACCGGCGATCACGTGATCGACCTGTTGTTCGGCCTGCATCGGCGCCGGCAGGCAACGCTCGTGCTCGTCACGCACGACTTGAAGCTCGCGGAGCGCTGCGGCCGGCTGGTGCGCATGGCCGACGGCGAGATCGCGGGTGCGGAGCTCGCCCCGGCATGACGGTTGCGGTCCCCGATCTCGCGACCAGGTCGCAGCCGCGCGGACTGCCCCTGGCTCTGAGCCTGGCGCTACGCGAGCAGCGCAATGGGCTGCGGGGCTTCTATGTGTTCATCGCCTGCGTGGCGCTGGGCGTTGCCGTCATCACCGGCGTCGGCGCGCTCGCCGACGCGCTGCGCGCGAGCTTCGAGCGCCAGGGCGAAGCGCTGCTGGGGGGCGACGTGAGCCTGTCGCGCCCGCACCGGCCGGCTGAAGGCAAGGAGCGGGCCTGGCTGTTGCAGCAGGGCCGCGTCAGCGAGGCGGCGACCATGCGCGCCATGGCGCGACGGCCCGACGGCAGCGAGCAGGCGCTGGTGGAGCTCAAAGGTGTGGACGCCGCCTATCCGCTGGTCGGCACCGTGTCGCTCTCCGGCGGGCTGTCGCTCGACCAGGCCATCCGCCGCGAGCCCGGCGCCGCCATCGACCCGATCCTGCTCGAGCGGCTCAGCCTGAGGGTCGGCGACCGCCTCTCGCTGGGCAAGATCGAGGTGGCGATCCGTGCCACCATTGCCACCGAGCCGGACAAGCTCACAGAGCGCCTCACCGTCGGCCCGCGCGTGCTGATCTCGCTCGAGACCCTGCGCCGCGCCGGGCTCGCCGATCCGGGCAGCCTGGTGGGCTGGCGTTATGCCCTCAAGCTTGCCGGCGCTGCCGGGCAGTCGGAAAGCGGCCTCGTCGCCTTCCGCGAGCGCGTGAAGCAGGCGCTGCCCGAGAGCGGCTTCACCGTGCGCGACCGGCGCGATCCCTCCCCGCAGGTATCGCGCTCGCTCGAGCGCCTGCGCCAGTTCCTGACGCTCGTGGGCCTCACCGCGCTGCTGGTCGGCGGCGTCGGTGTCGCCAATGCGGTGGCCACCTATATCGACCGCCGGCGCAAGACCATCGCCACCTTCAAGAGCCTCGGCGCCGCCAGCGGCACCATTCTGCGCATCCATCTCCTGCAGGTCATGCTGATCGCCGGCATCGGCATCGTGCTCGGCATTGCGCTGGGGTTCCTCATTCCCGTGGCCCTGACCGCCATGCTCGGCGACAGCCTGCCGATCAAGGCCGATCTCACCGTGAGCGCCCGCAGCGTTCTCACCGCCGTCGCCTATGGGCTGCTGGTGTCGCTGCTGTTTGCGCTGTGGCCGCTGGGGCGGGCCGAGCGGGTGCGCGCCGGCGTGCTGTTCCGCGACGAGGTGGCGCCCGAGCGCGTGCTGCCGCGCTGGCCCATCATGGCGCTCACGCTTGCTGCCGCCCTGCTGCTGGTGGCCCTGGCGGTCTTCACCTCCGAGGCGCGCAACCTCGCCCTCTACTATTGCCTCGGCGTGGTCGGCGTGTTCGCCGTCTTCCTCGCCCTCGGCAGCGCCATCGTCTGGGCCGCCAAGCGCGTTCGCCGCCCGCGCCAGCCCGAGCTGGCGCTCGCCATCGGCAACCTCGGCGCGCCGGGCGGCCTGACGCGCTCGGTGGTGCTGTCGCTCGGCGCCGGCCTGTCGCTGCTCGTCACCGTGGCGCTGGTCGACCGCTCCATCATCGCCGAGCTCACCGGCCGCCTGCCCGAAGAGAGCCCCAACTATTTCATCCTCGACATCAAGCGCTCCGAGATCGGCGATCTGCAAGCGCTCATTGCCCGCGAGGCACCCGCCGCCAAGGTGCAGGAGGCGCCGATGCTGCGCGGCCGGCTGATCAAGCTCGGCGACCGCCCGGCCGAGACGGTCAAGGCGCCGCCCGACGTGCAATGGGTGCTCAACGGCGATCGCGGCCTCACCTACTCGCAAGGCGTGCCCGAGGGCTCGACGGTCACCGCCGGACAATGGTGGCCGGCCGACTACGCCGGCGAGCCGCTCGTATCCTTCGAGGGCGAGATCGCCAAGGGCCTGGGTCTCGCGATCGGCGACACCGTCACCGTCAACGTGCTCGGCCGCAACGTGACGGCGCGCATCGCCAACCTGCGCGAGGTGAAATGGGAGAGCCTGGCCCTCAACTTCGTGATGGTGTTTTCGCCCAACACGCTCATCGGCGCGCCCCACAATCTGTTGGCGACGATCACGCTGCCGAAGGACGCCCCCCTCGCCACCGAGGCCAAGCTTGCCCAGCAGATCGGCCGCGCCTTCCCGGCTTCCACCGCCATCCGCGTCAAGGACGCCATCAACGCCTTCAACGTCATCTTCAATCGGGTCATGCTGGCCGTACGGGCGGCTGGCAGCGTCACTCTGCTTGCTGGCGCCCTGGTGCTCGCAGGGGCCATGGCAACCGCGCAGCGCCGCCGCATTCAACAGGCGGTGATCCTGAAGGTACTCGGGGCCACCAGCCGGCGCATCCTGCTCTCGCATCTGGCCGAGTATCTGGTCCTGGCGTTCTTAACGTCGTTCATTTCCCTCCTGATCGGTGGCCTGGCGGCCTGGATCGTCGTTCATCGCGTGATGGAGATCGATTTCAGCTTCTCCGCCAGGGCTGCCGCCGAGGCGATGCTTGCCGCCACCGTGCTGGTGGCCGTGTTCGGCGGATTTGGCACCTGGCGCGTGCTGAGGGCGCGCCCCGTGCCCTATCTGCGGTCTGAGTGAAATTCGCAGCTCGACGTTAACGGGCCTTGCACGCAGCCCTCGAATACCCCAAATTCTGGCCAAGGAATGGCGTGTGCAGGCCTTGCAACGGCGGGGTCCCGCCGCCATACTCCGCGTGCAGCCGCACGGCTTGCACTAAAGTTGAAGGGATGGACCACATGGCTCAGATCGACAATAGGTATGCGCAGGCCGGCGCGCGCACCGACGTCGCGGTAGACGAGGGTCTGCGCGCGTACATGCTGCGCGTCTACAACTACATGGCTGCCGGCATTGCCCTCACGGGCATCGTTGCCTACGTCATCTTCTCCTATTCCATAACCACCGACCCGGCGCTCGCGGCCAGCAGCGGCGGCAAGATCATGGCCCTGCACCGGGGCATGTACCTCACCCAGTTCGGCCAGCTGGTCTATGTCTCCCCGCTCAAGTGGGTCGTCATGCTGGCTCCCCTCGGGTTCGTGTTCTTCCTGTCCTGGCGCATCTACCAGATGAGCCTCGGGGCGGCGCAGATCGCCTTCTGGCTGTTCGCGGCCGCGATGGGCGCCTCGCTGTCCTCGATCTTCCTCGTCTATACGGGGCAGTCGATCACGCAGGTGTTCTTCGTCACGGCGGCGGCGTTCGGCGGGCTCAGCCTCTACGGCTATACGACCAAGAGGGACCTCTCCGGCTGGGGCACCTTCCTGTTCATGGGGCTGATCGGCATCATCGTCGCCGCGCTGGTCAATATATGGCTGCAGTCGAGTGCGTTGCAGTTCGCCATCTCGGTGATCGGCGTGCTGGTGTTCGCCGGGCTGACAGCCTACGACACCCAGCGCATCAAGGACACCTACTATCAAGTTGCGGGTGACATGACGGCGACCGCCAAGGCCGCCATCATGGGCGCCCTCAACCTCTACCTCGACTTCATCAACATGTTCGTCATGATGCTGCAGCTGTTCGGCAACCGCGAGTAGGCGGCAAACGAATTTCGGATTGTGAAGGGCCCTGCTTTGCGCGGGGCCCTTTGCTTTTGCGCGGCGGCTCGGGCAATTTCGGCACGCATGAGCCGATCGAGACCCGCATGAGCAAGCCCACGCTGCGCCCCGCCATCGCCGCCGACATTCCTGCCATCGCCGCCATCTACCGCCCGGCCGTTCTCACCGGCACGGCAAGCTTCGAGCTCGAGCCGCCGGGCGAAGATGAGATGCTGCGGCGCTTCCGGTCGATCACCGACGGCGGCTATCCCTACTTCGTCGCCGAGCTCGATGGCCGCGTCGTCGGCTACTCCTACGCCAATGCCTATCGCACGCGGCCCGCCTATCGCTTCACGGTCGAGAACTCCGTCTACATTGCCCCCGAGGCCCAGGGCAAAGGCGTCGGCCGGGCCCTGCTGACGGCCCTCATCGACACCTGCACCGCGCAGGGCTACCGCCTGATGGTCGCCGTCATCGGCGACTCGGCGAACTTTGCCTCCATCAGCCTGCACCGCCGCGCCGGTTTCACCTTCTGCGGCACCATCCAATCGGTCGGCTACAAGTTCGACCGCTGGCTCGACAGCGTCATCATGCAGCTGCCGCTGGGCGAGGGTGACCGGTCGGCGCCGGCCGAGCGGGGCCCGACACCGCCGCGCGTTTGAGTCTGCAATTACGTAGCGAAAGCACTCGCGCTCATGGGATGCTTCCGGCGCGGCGCAAAAAAGTTGCCCGGTCCAAGGAGAGAAGACTCGGGGGGACTAGGGGGCTAGATCCGAGGCTTGGTTTGGACCGGGCCGAGTGCCGATGCGGCCAATATATAGGGCAATGCGGCACGCCAACGGTCGCTCCATGGCGAAGTCGTGGAATTTCCGTTGCTCCGGCACTTCATGGCGCCGTGCTGCCGGCCCATGGCCGCCGTACGCAACCTTGAGGCGCGAGGCCGCGTGCGCAGAAAGTCTGAGGGGGTTCAGGTGGAGCCAGCGCACGCCAGCGCTTGAAATTGCCCGGCGAAGCGAGGATCATGGGCCCGGGTCCAGCCAGGGAGGCGCCTTTGAGCGAAGCCGAGCCCATACAGTTGCGCCCGCGCAGCAGCGCGGGCCTGCATAGCACCGGCAGTTTCATCCCCACCGCATTTCCTTCGACCGTCTTCTTCACCCGCAAAGAGCTCAACGAGATCCTCGACCTCTACGGCCGCAAGGTCGCGGCCGGCGAGTGGCGCGACTATGCCGTCGACTTCGGCCGCGAGAAGGCGGTGTTCTCCGTGTTCCGCCGGGCCAGCGAGGTGCCGCTCTTCCGCATCGAGAAGAACCCGCGGCTGGCGCGCCGCCAGGGCGCCTACAGCGTCGTCGCCGCCACCGGCCTCATCCTCAAGCGCGGCCACGATCTCGCCCGCGTGCTGGGGGTGTTGGAGAAGACGGTGCGGCTGGCGGCGGTGTGACGGGGTCAGACCCCTCGCGTCGGCCCTTCGTTCTTGTCATTCGGCGTTGGCGGCGAGGGGTCTGACCCCGTGTAATCCACCCGCAAGAGATAAAGCCCACGCGCCGGGGCCACGGGTCCGCAGGCGGCCCGGTCGCACGCGGCGAGCGCGGCCCGCAGGTCAGCTGGGCGCCACTTGCCCTCGCCGACCAGCTTGAGCGAGCCCACCATCGAGCGCACCTGGTTGTGCAGGAACGAGCGCGCCGAGGCGGCGATGTGGATCTCCTCGGACCTCGCCGTGACCTCGAAGCGGTCGAGCGTCTTGGTCGGCGACTTGGCCTGGCAGCCCGCCGCGCGGAAGGTGGTGAAGTCGTGCTTGCCGACGAGGGCAGTGGCGGCCTCTTGCATCGGCTCCAGATGCATCCTCTGCGGCACCCACCATACCCGGTCGCGATCGAGCACCGGCGGCGCCGGCCGCGCCAGGATGCGATAGAGATAGTGGCGTGCGCTCGCACTAAAGCGCGCGTCGAAATCATCGCGGACGATGGCGCAGTCGAGCACCGCAATGGGGTCGGGCTTGAGATGGAAGTTCACCGCCGCGCGCACGGTATCGACGGGCCAGGTGCGCGCGAGATCGAAATGGGCGACCTGACCCAGCGCGTGCACGCCGGCATCGGTGCGCCCGGCCCCGCGCAGCGCCACGGTCGCGCCGGAGAATTTTGCGATCGCTTGCGCCAGCCGGCCCTGCACCGACGCGCCCAGCGCCTGCACCTGCCAGCCGACGAACGGCGTGCCGTCGTATTCGAGCGTGACGCGGTAGCGGGGCATGGCGGGTCGCGATGGCAGCGGTGCCGCCACAGGGCGGGCAGCACCGTCACCTACCGGCTCGCACCCGGCCCGGCAAGTGGCAACGCCTCAGGCCCGTGTTGCCGCCACGCGCCCCGTCTCCCAGCCGATCAGCGCGCGCTTGCGGGTGAGGCCCCAGTGGTAGCCGCCGAGGCCGCCGTCGCCGCGCAGCACGCGGTGGCAGGGCACCACGAACGACAGCGGGTTGCGGCCGACGGCGGAGCCTACTGCGCGCGAGGCCGACGGCGCGCCGATGTAGCGGGCGATGTCGGTGTAGCTCACCGCCCGGCCCATCGGGATTTTCAGCAGCGTCTCCCACACGCGCACATCGAAGTCGGTGCCGATCATGACGAGCCGCACCGGCTGGTCCCGGCTCGTATCCAAGTCGAACACCTGCTTGGCGTGGGGTGCCGTCCTCGCCGGTGCCTCCACGTAGCGCGCCTTGGGCCAGCGCTGCATCATGTCGGCCAGCGCATCTTCCCGCGTCTGCCCCTTGTCCTCGTCGACGAAGGCGAGCCCCGCTAGCCCCCGCTCGGTGGCGATCAGCAACGCCTCGCCGAACGGCGAGGCATGGAAGCCGTAGGTCATCTCCAGGCCCTCGCCGCGGCGCTTGTAGTCGCCGGGCGTCATGGCCTCGTGCGAGACGAACAGGTCGTGCAGGCGGCTGCCGCCGGAGAGGCCCACCTCGTGCGCCGCGTCGAGCACGCTGGCGGAGCCCGCCAGCAGCCCGCGCGCGTGATCGACGGTGATGGCCTGCACGAACTCCTTGGGGCTCAGCCCGCACCAGCGCTTGAACAGCTTCTGGCAGTGCGCGGGGCTCAGCTGCAGGTGCGCGGCCAGGCGGTCGAGGGAAGGCTGCTCGGCCCAGGTCTCGGACAGGAAGGCGACGGCGCGGCGGATGAGGACGTAGTCGCGCGAGCGGTCGGAGCTCAGCGGGGTGGCGGCTGCTGTGGCGATGGATGTGTGGAGCATGGTCGATCTCGCGGTTGCTAGCGGCGTTGACCCCTGACTTAGGGCGCACAGAGGCGCAAATCGACCCGTTTCCTGTGGCTCTGCGCTAAATTCTGGCCCCACCCCGGGCGTCGACGAGGGCGCCTCTCAGCGCGGTGGCAAGGTTGCGGCGCTCGTCGTCGGTGAGAAAGCGGCCGAGAACCAATTCTTTACCCTGGGCGATGATCCTCAAGTCGATCCGCCCGTCCGGCCACTCGCGCAAATTCACGCGTGCCCAGTAAGGGTTGCACTCGAAGTGCTCGCGTCGCCCAGAGGGATGCACCCTGGTCCAGGTGAGGCGCGCCGGCGTCAGGTCGACCGTCTCGTAGAGGCGCCCCGAGCGGTAGTTGAGCTTGAAGGCCACGTAGACGAGCGCCACGTCCAGGCCAAGGAAGCCAACCACTGGCCAGGCACCCGCGAGGTAGAATACCAGCCCGGTTACAAAGCTGACGGCGCTGAGCGCCAGCATCAACACGAGAAAGCCGGTGGGCCCGAGCGATCGGTAGGGGGTGAGGACGGCCCGGAAGGCGCCCGGCTCGGCTTGCGCTTGCTCCCACTTTTCGGTCATGACTGCGATCCTAGCAACGCGATGAGCGCACGCGAAGCCCCAATGCCCAAAGCCGTCCGATCGGGACCCGCCCCGCCGCCAAGGAAGCGTGCGGGCAAGCACAAAGCCAAGGCGGCGCCGGAGCGCGTGGCCCAGATCTTCGCGCGGCTTGCCGGGGCCAATCCCGAGCCCAAGGGTGAGCTCGAGTACGCCAATCCCTACACCCTGCTGGTGGCCGTCGTGCTCTCCGCCCAGGCCACGGACGCCAGCGTCAACAAGGCGACGCTGGGCCTGTTCCAGGTGGCCGACACGCCCAAGAAGATGCTGGCGCTGGGCGAGGAAAAGCTGCAGGAGCGCATCAAGACCATCGGCCTCTTCCGCACCAAGGCCAAGAACGTCATCGCGCTGTCGCAGAAACTCATTGCCGAGCACGGCGGCGAGGTGCCGAGCGAGCGCGAGGCGCTGGAGGCCTTGCCAGGGGTCGGGCGCAAGACCGCCAATGTCGTGCTCAACACCGCCTTCGGCGAGCCGACGCTGGCCGTCGACACCCACGTGTTCCGGGTGGCGCACCGCCTCAAACTCGCCTCGGGCAAGACCCCGCTCGAGGTGGAGATGGGGTTGCTGAAGGTGACCCCCGCGGCTTATCTGCGCCACGCCCACCACTGGCTCATCCTGCACGGCCGCTACGTCTGCCAGGCGCGCAAGCCCAAATGCGACGCCTGTGTCGTTTGCGACCTATGCAGCTCGCCGGACAAGTGGTTCGATTGCGGCCCGCCAGGGGTCGCCACGCAACGGAAGGCTTCGCAATGACGGTCGCCAGAGGCAGAGAGTTCTTGAGCATCCCCGGGCCCACCAACGTGCCCGACGCCGTGCTGGCGGCCATGCAGCGCCCGGCCATCGACATCTATTCGGGTGAGATGATCGGCATCACCGACAGCTGCCTGAAGGACCTGAAGTCGCTCTTCAAGACCAGCGGCCGCACCTACATCTACGCCGCCAACGGCCACGGCGGCTGGGAGGCGGCGCTCACCAACGTGCTGTCGCGCGGCGACACCGTGCTGGTGCTGGAGAGCGGGCGCTTTGCCATCGGCTGGGGCGAGATGGCCAAGATGCTGGGCGTCGAGGTCGAGGTGCTCAAGGGCGACTGGCGCCGCGCCGTCGACCCGGTCGCGGTCGAGGAGCGGCTGAAGAGCGACAAGGGCCACACCATCAAGGCGCTGCTGGCCGTGCAGATCGATACCGCCTCTGGCGTCGTCAACGACATCGCCGCCATCCGCAAGGCGATGGACAGGGCCAAGCATCCCGCCCTGCTGCTGGTCGATTGCGTGGCTTCGCTCGGCTGCGTGCCGTTCGACATGGACGGCTGGGGCGTCGACGTCGCCATGTCGGGATCGCAGAAGGGGCTGATGACGCCGCCGGGGTTAGCCTTCGTCGCCGCCAACGATCGCGCGCGCACCGTGCACAAGTCGGCGAATTTGCGCACGCTCTACTGGGACTGGACCTTCCGCGAGGGCGAGATCCACTACCAGAAGTACTGCGGCACGCCGCCCGAGCATTTGCTGTTCGGCCTGCGCAAGGCCATCGACATGCTGAAGGAGGAAGGGCTCGACGCCGCCATCCGCCGGCATGCGCTGCTGGCCGAGGCGACGCGCGCCGCCGTGGCCAAGTGGGCCGAGGGCCAGGTGCTCGCCTTCAACATCGCCAACGCGGGCGAGCGCGCCAACTCCATCACCTGCATCCTGATGCAGGGGCGCAACCCGCGGGCGCTGCTCGACTACTGCCGCGACAAGTGCGGCGTGATCCTCGGCGTCGGCCTTGGCGACCTCGGCGACAAGGCCTTCCGCATCGCCCACATGGGCTACTGCAACGCGCCGATGGTGCTTGGCACGCTGGGGGCGGTGGAGATGGGCCTCAAGGCGCTCGCCATCCCGCACGGGAGCGGCGGCGTGCAGGCGGCGGTGGAGTATCTGGGGCGGGAGGTAGCGGCGTAGGCGTGTTCCCGATCGGGAACAATCGGGGCTAACGGGCCGCCCACGTTCCCGTTCGGGAACATTTAGGCTAGCGCTAGCGTCGATTTGTTCCCGATCGGTAACATTTCGGCTGTCCAGAGCAAAATGTTCCCGCCCGGGAACTTTTCGATTGGAAACCGCCGAATCCGCCTCTATTGTTCCCGCTCGGGAACATTAGACACGGACAACCGCATGGCCGACCCCAGACAGAAGCAAGGAACGGAAACTGCCGCACGAAATTTTGCGGCACGTTTCGGCGCGCTCATCCGCGAGCGCCGGGAAGCACTGAAGCTGCGCCAGGACGACGTCGCCTTTTCGACCGGCCTGGGCCGACGCTTTATTATCGAGCTCGAAGCAGGAAAACCGACCTGTCATCTCGGGAAAGCGCTCGTCGTCGCGGCCGCGGTCGGCCTGCGGCCGATAGATCTGATGGCTGAGACCAACGACGACAACGCACTGCTTCCCGATTTGCCGGAGCCTGTCGAGGAGCCCTCGCATGGCTGAGCTGCCGGTTTTCTATGAGACGCGCCGCGTCGGAACCATCGAGACACATGAGGATGGCCCTTCATTCGTCTACGATCCCGAATGGCTGCGGACCAGGGGCGCGTTCCCGCTCTCGATCCTGATGCCGCTGTCGCCGCGGCGCACGCCTCCGCGCGTGTTCGAGCCGTGGGCCGCCAACCTGTTGCCGGAGGCTTCGCAACTAAGAACGATCGGGCGCAGGCTGGGTGCCGCGCCGGAAGACACCATCGCCATCCTCGCGGAAATCGGCCGCGATACGGCTGGCGCGCTATCAATCGGCAAGCCCGGCTCGACTGATCCGGGCGCTTGGGTGCCGGTCCCCAATGAATCCGCGCTGGAGCGCATCATCAACGAGCTGCCGAGCAAGCCCTTCCTCGTTGGCGAGGACGGCGTGTCGATGTCTCTGGCTGGCGTGCAGAACAAGCTTGGTGTTGCCGTGAATGCTGCAGGTCAAATCTGCATCCCGCACGACGGCGCCCCATCTACGCATATTCTGAAGTCCAACTCTGACAATCTGTTCGGTGGCGTGCAGAACGAAGCACTGTGCCTGATCCTGGCTAGCCGTAGCGGCCTCAACGCATCGCGCGTAACGACCGGCAAGGCTGGCAAGCGCACCTACCTTCTCGTCACTCGCTACGACCGCATCGAGCAAGGTGGTCGCTGGCGCCGCCTGCATCAGGAGGATTTCTGCCAGGCGCTCGGCAAGCCGCCATCGGCCAAGTACGAGGCCAACCAGAGCGGCATCAAGGGTCCTACCATCGCCGACATGTTCGCGTTGACCCGCAACGCGATGCGGGCACCCGACGTGCTCAATCTGCTCGATTGCGTCATCTTCAATATCTTGGTGTGCAACACCGACGCGCACGCCAAAAACTACTCGCTGATGATCTCTGGCAAGGGCTTCAGCTTGGCTCCCATCTACGACGTGATGTGCGCAGCAGCTTGGGAGGGCATCACCCGCAATCTCGCTCAGAAGATCGCCGGCAAGAATCGCGGCGAGCATCTCAAGCGGCGGCATTGGCAGAGGTTTGCGGTCGAATGCGGGCTCAATGCGCCACGGCTGATCAAGCGCGTCGAAGAGTTGGCAGGCGCAGTTCTGCGTGAAACGAAACCGGCGGCTGCCGAGGTGGACGCCATGTCCGCTGGCACGCACGTGCTTATGCCGGCATTCGTCGAGGCGATCGAAACCCGTGCCCGTGCGATCATCTCAGGGTTGAGCGAAGATGCGGACAAGCCAAAGTCGCCCGCACCCTCGCGGCAGACACGCGAGCCCGTACCCAGAAAGCCGAGAAAGAAAAAGGCAAAGGCGGCGACCCACTGACGGGCCACCACCTCCAATTTTCCTGACTATGTGAGCGGCGACCTCAACGCAAATCGCTGATGAACTTGCTCTGCATGTAGACCTGCAGGCCCTCTACGCCGCCTTCGTGGCCGAAGCCCGGGTCCTAGACGCCGCCGAAGGGTGTCTCGGCGAGCGCGATATCGAAGTGGTTGATCGTCACCATGCCGCTCTCAAGTGCGTCCGCCACCCTGGTCGCCAGCTTCGCGTTCTTGGTGAAGGCGTAGCTGGCAAGGCCGTAGGGCAGCTTGTTGGCCCGGTCGAGTCTTGCCATGCTCATGGGTGAGCACCTGGATCAAACGCTGGGTTTCTCGGTGCAGGTGGAGGGCTCGTCGTTGCGCCAGCCGCGTGCGTTCCAGCGCCCGGCCATACGCGAGGCATCGTCCTCGAACGGCGGATTGGGCGTGAGGCCCGCCAGATAGAACTCGTAGCAGTTGGCGCTGGTCTTGATCGTGGTCCAGCAGCCGCCGTTGAGCGGCGGCCGCAGCAGCGGCGAGTCATAGAAGGTGCAGAACACGTGGCCGTGGAAATGCCATTTGCCCACGGCCTGGCGCCGGCCCTCACGGTAGTCGAGGTGCCCGTCCTTGAAATACGCCTCGGTCCAGGTGGTGCCGCTGCTGTAATGGCCATCGAGCGTCTTGCCGATGAAGGCTGAGCGCATCGCCTCCTCGCTCATCCAAAGACCCGGCGACGTGGCGGGCGCCGGCGAGAGAGTGGCCATCAGGCCCGCGCCGGCAATTGCCAGCACGGCCGTCAACCTGGGTGTGGTAATCACGCGGCAAGCTCCGTTGCGCCGGGCGGGCCAAAGCGCGCCCGCGGCGGCCGTTTCCCTAGCCGTCCATTGTGGCCGATGCGGGACACCGATGGACAGCAGGGGCGGCTGCGGTTACAAGCACGCGCGCAAACAAGGGCAATGTTTCACGTGAAACATTCGGAACCGGAACAATGAGCTACAACGTCGCCGTCGTCGGTGCCACGGGCAACGTGGGCCGGGAAATGCTGTCGATCCTGAGCGAGCGCCTGTTCCCCGTCGGTGAGGTGCATGCGCTGGCTTCGCGCCGCTCCAACGGCGTGGAGGTGTCCTTCGGCGATGCCACGCTCAAGTGCAAGGACCTGGCAACCTTCGACTTCGGCAAGGTCGACTTCTGCCTGATGTCGGCCGGTGGAGTCGTGTCCAAGGAATGGTCGCCCAAGATCGCTGGCAAGGGCTGCGTCGTGATCGACAATTCCTCGGCCTGGCGCTACGACCAGGACGTGCCGCTGATCGTGCCCGAGGTGAACGCCGATGCGGTAGCGGGCTACGCCAAGAAGAACATCATCGCCAACCCCAACTGCTCGACCATGCAGTTGGTGGTGGCGTTGAAGCCCCTGCACGACTTTGCCACCGTCAAGCGCGTGGTGGTGGCGACCTATCAGTCCGTCTCCGGCGCCGGCAAGGACGCCATGGACGAGCTGTGGAGCCAGACCAAGGGCAAGTACGTCCCGGGCCAGGAGGTCGCGCCCAAGAAGTTCCCCAAGGAGATCGCCTTCAACTGCATTCCCCAGGTCGACGTCTTCATGGAGGACGGCTACACGCGCGAGGAATGGAAGATGATGGCCGAGACCAAGAAGATCCTCGATCCCAGGATCAAGCTGACGGCGACCTGCGTGCGCGTGCCGGTGTTCGTCGGCCACAGCGAGTCCGTCAACGTCGAGTTCGAGAAGCCGATCACGGCGGAGGAGGCACGCGAGATCCTGCGCGAGGCGCCCGGATGCCTGGTGATCGATAAGCACGAGCCCGGCGGCTACATCACGCCGATGGAGGCGACCGGCGAGGATGCCACCTACATCAGCCGCATCCGCGAGGATGCCACCGTCGAGAACGGGCTCGCCATGTGGATCGTCTCGGACAACCTGCGCAAGGGCGCGGCACTCAACGCCGTGCAGATCGCCGAGCTGATGATCAACCGCAAGCTGCTGCGCAAGGCGGCGTAGGCTGGGCGTAGGTGTCAGACCCTGCGACCGAAGACCTCAGCTACAGGCCCTGTGTGGGCATCATGGTGCTGAACCGCGCGGGCCTCGTGTGGATCGGGCGCCGCCACGATGCGCCGGGCGAGCCGGAGGGGCCCGGCATGTGGTGGCAGATGCCGCAGGGGGGCATCGACGCGCATGAGGACCCCGGCACGGCCGCGCTGCGCGAGCTCGAGGAGGAGACGGGCATCCGCACCGTTGCCATCATCGCCGAGAGCCCGACGTGGTACACCTATGACCTGCCCGAGCATCTGCGGCCCAAGGCCTGGGGCGGGCGCTATCGCGGGCAGCGGCAGAAGTGGTTTGCGGCGCGCTTCACGGGCAGCGACGACGAGGTCGCCCTGGTACGTCCCGGCCACGAGCCCGAATTCGATGCCTGGCGCTGGGCCGACATCGGCGAGCTTCTCGGCCTGATCGTGCCGTTCAAGCGCGCCGTCTACGAGCAGCTCTTGCGCGACTTCGCGGCCCTCGCGCGACCGGAGCGCTGACCGCAAGCCCAAGGCGCCTCGCCGCCACCGCCGCGCGCGGTCACGGTTTGGCGTGACAAATCCAGCAAATCACTGAACAATTGCGCGCTACCCACTCCGCCCTTACGGGTTGCTCATAGCAATGGTGCTCGCCAGCTTCCAGGACCTGCCCTATCGCCCCTGCGTCGGGATCATGCTGATCAGCCGCGGCGGCCTGGTTTGGGTCGGGCGGCGGCGGCCGAAGTGGGCGGGCGACGGCGCAGCCTACATCTGGCAGATGCCGCAAGGGGGCATCTCGGCGGGCGAGAGCGCACGGGCAGCCGCGCTGCGCGAGCTCGAGGAGGAGACCGCCGTGGTGAGCGTCGAGCTGTTGGCGGAGGCGCCCGGCTGGTTCACCTACGATCTGCCCGAGGAGCTGCTGGGCGTGGCGCTCAAAGGCCGGTATCGCGGCCAGCGGCAGAAGTGGTTCGCCATGCGCTTCACCGGCGCCGAGGGCGAGATCGACATCGCCCCGCGCGGCGGCCACAAGGCCGAGTTCGACGACTGGCGCTGGGCGGAAGCGTCGGAGCTGCCGGGCCTGATCGTGCCCTTCAAGCGGCAGATCTACGCCGACGTGGTGGCGGCTTTTGGGGCGTATGTAGCGTAGTCGCTCGTTGAGCGACCCGATCCCGTGACGGCCGTTCTGTGGCGTCAGAAATCTCCGCCAGTGGGGCTTATACTCGCTCCTGAAAGAAGAAAGGTTCATGGATTTGATTCTCACTAAATGTTGGATTACCTTCCCTACGCTATCAGTTGGACAGACACAGTACGAGCAAGGGGGAGGCGGTGTGGGAAGTTACGGAACCAATCTCCGATGAGCTGCAGCATGCTATCGTAGCTCACCTCAAGTACAATTGTCGGTTCGCGTTCGAGGGGCCGCACCAGCTCACAGGAGCGTCAGCGCCCTTCTACGGAGCCGCGCTCCTTTGCCAGCTTGTGCTGGAGCCCGGATGCTCGTTCAAGAACGCGCGCAGGCCAAGAGAAGAACTCAATGCAGCTGCTACCTTTCGTTTCCTCTTCAGGACTGTCGACGAGGACGAAGTCCTCATTCCGCTGACAGGAGGAGAGGGCGACATTCTCCTCGCGAAGCGTTGGCTTGGCCTGAGCTTGCGGAACGATGTGGAGCGATTGGAATATGCGCGGTTCTACTGCGCTTTCTCTCGCACCGGGACGCCGCCGGGATTCCACAACGTTCCCCGGAACGTATCCGAGCTCCGCTACGCGCAGCTCGTAACAGAAAAGCAAATTTGGGGCGTCTACGGTGCGATGTGGAGATTTCTCGTCGACCCGAAGACGTTGGGCGTCCGAGTCCACTTCGAGCCACGCGGATCGTTCTGGCGCGCTCGCCACCGCGCGCACCTGCCGATGCAGTTCGGAAAGGACCTATATGACGTTGATCTGAAAATCTGGGATCGCGACGGGCACGTTTCTTACAGAAAGGCCGGGTTGATTTACCGGGACGAGGCGCTGGCGGAAGAGCCGAGCGAAACCACGGCGGGGATCGGCCGTCCCCGGTACGTCTCGCGAGGCGAATGGCTGTTCACCCTCTATCAAAATGTCAGGACAGCCATGAACCAAGCAGCGTACCTCGCTGTCTTTGCGATTTTCCTCCTTGCAAGCGCGGTGGCCCTGGCGTTGCCCCTAGACCTTTGGGGGTTTCCCCTTGTGCGCTGGGTGCTCGACTTGGTCTCCGGCGTCACAGGCATTGGCGATTGGACTGCTTGGCTCGGCTTCGCCAGCCTCTACTGCATCGCCTACTTCGTGCTGACGACCCTGCTCGTTCTCGATGTCGAGACGCTGCGCGACTCGCTGCTCACATGGAGTCCGCGCTTCAGGACCTCTCGCCTCAATGAGCTCCTCTACGCGATGGTGATAAGAGGGCGCATCGTGGAAAATGGCTATCGGCGCGGGTTAGTGAGGCGGATACGTACGGCAGTAACCTGGCTCCTCGTGTGGACCGGCTACCTCGTCTGCGTGTTCACTTCGCTGCAGACGAGCCTTCGACCGCAGCTGGCCGCCGATCCGAAGGCGCTGTCGGATGTCATGCAAGTTTTTGGAGAGCAGGCTCTGCTCTACATTCCGGTCGTCTTCTACTATGTCGGTAGAAAATCTCTGGACCCGGATAAAGTCGCGCTGGTTTCGTTCTGGGTATTGATCGCGCTTCAGTTGATCATGGGCTTGCTGGTCATTCGTCGCATCCACCGGTATTGGGCCAGCACGGCAGCAGCGAGATTGAACGAGCAGATTGTCCGGAGCCCTGTTTCAGCCTAACGCCCCAGCGCCCTGAGCCGCTCCACCGCGGCGGCGGCGGCGAGGCGGGCGCCGTCGTCGGTGGCGGCGGCGAGGTCGGCCTGGGCGGCCTCCAGCTCGGCGGCGATCACCGCGGCATCCATCGCCTCGACGTCGAGCGCGCGCTCGGCCAGAACGGTGAGCCGGTCGGCATCGATCTCGGCAAAGCCGCCCTTGACGAAGATGCGCGTCTTGCGCGCGTCGGGCAGCGCCACCTCGATCACGCCGGGGCGCAGCGCCGAGATCACCGGCGCGTGGCCCGGGAGGACGGTGAACTCGCCCTCGACGCCGGGCACCACCACTTGCGTGGCATCCTCCGACAGAGCCATGCGCTCGGGCGTCACCAGCTCGAACTTGAATGTGCCTGCCATGCTTTCCGCGATCCTCGCCAATTCCGGGTGACGCCCGCTGCGCGCTAGTTGGTCTGGCCGGAGCTCCTGGCGTCGACATCCTCCGGCGTCTGCAGCTTGGTGCCGCAGAACGGGCAGAAGAAGACCGGGTGGTCGACCATGTTGGGCTCGTCCTCCTTCTCCGCGTCCAGCACGCCTATGGACATGTAGAGGATGCCGTCGTCGTCCTCGGCGATGAGCGGCTCGAACTCGTCGCTCTCGAGCGCGTCCTTGAGAATCTCGCAGCAGCCCCCGAACTTTCCACTGCCATCTGCCGACATGCCCTCGCTCCTTCGGTTATGCCGCCTCGGCCAGCTTCTCGGCCTTGGCGATCGCCTCTTCGATAGTTCCGACCATGTAGAACGCCTGCTCCGGCAAATGGTCGTAGTCGCCGGCGCACAAACCCTTGAAGCCCTTGATGGTGTCGGCGAGCTGCACGAACACGCCGTCGAGGCCGGTGAAGACCGCGGCCACGTGCATGGGCTGGGACAGGAAGCGCTCGATCTTGCGCGCACGCGACACCGCCACCTTGTCCTCTTCCGAGAGCTCGTCCATGCCCAGGATGGCGATGATGTCCTGCAGCGACTTGTAGCGCTGCAGGATCGCCTGCACCTGGCGCGCGACCTGGTAGTGCTCCTCGCCGACGACACGCGGGTCGAGCATGCGCGAGGTGGAGTCGAGCGGGTCGACCGCGGGG
>Ga0209726_10001816_pt1 | contig 33130 bp, 37 predicted proteins | sample Subgrocontami54m_FD_187453 | JGI IMG/M metagenome (GOLD analysis project Ga0209726, IMG submission 187453) | Subsurface groundwater microbial communities from S. Glens Falls, New York, USA - GMW46 contaminated, 5.4 m (SPAdes) (version 3) | ecosystem: Environmental > Aquatic > Deep subsurface >... | reverse complement strand
CTCCCCTGTGCGCGTCGGCCCTCTGTGCCGGTCACCGGCTCGCTGGGTGAGATAGCAACTCTCGTTCCACTTTTCGGTCGCGGGGGGGGAGGGGAGGTCGTTACGTCTCATATAGTGCGCAAGAGCCCCATTTTTTCGAGCAGCCAGAAGGGATGGAACTAATTCGCTAATGAGCGAGGGTAGCATGGAAGTTGACCAGCCTCCTTCGAAGAGATTAGAATGTTAGCGATTCTCCTCCTGGCATAACTTAGATGTCAAGATCGAGGCAGGGAATGGAGCCGCTTTTATCATGACGTTGCCTGCTGTGACGTGTACGGATGAGGGAAAGGACAGGATGCCGAAGCTAGGTAGAGTGCTCGTGATGGATGCCGAAGTGGACATGCTCCAGAACTGCGCCAGGCTTCTTACCCACTTTGGCTACGAAGTCGTGACTGATGCCGATGGCGGCAAGGCCGCCACGCTGTACGAGCGGGAGAGGCCCGACCTGGTCCTTACCGATCTTCGGATGCCGGGCCTTGACGGCCTGGGCGTCCTTCAGGCGATCCGGGCCATCGACGCCGAGGCTACGGTGATCCTGATCACCGCCTTTGCCACGATCGAAACCGCCGTAGAGGCGATCAAAGAGGGGGCGTTCGATTACCTGCCCAAGCCGTTCTCGGCTGATCAACTCAAGGTGTGTGTTGAGCGGGCGATAGGCCAGCGTCGTTTGCGGGAAGAGAACCGACGGCTTCTGGAGCAGCTTACCGAGACCCATCGCTTTGACAACATCATCGGCAGGAGCCTGCCGATGCTTCAGGTCTTCGAGACCATCAAGAAGGTTGCGAGGAGCGAGGCCAACATCCTGATCATCGGTGAGACCGGGACCGGCAAGGAGCTGATCGCCAGGAGCCTCCATGTCAACAGCCGCCGGGCGGCAGGTCCTTTCATAAAATCACCGCAGGATACCCCTCAGCTTGCTGAGGGGAGGAATGCGTCTTTCTCAGGTTTGTTCTTTCACGAAGATGCCCCCAGCTTGCTGGGAGGTAATTCACTTCCCCTTGCCACCCCTGTATCGAAAACCGTTCACGCTGTATCTGTCTTGTGTCACAAGTGGATATCCCTGTTCATGATCTATTCCTATTATTGTTTCGAAAGTGTCCCGCTCCCATCCTGAAATCTCCCGCTCCCCCCTTTCGAAAAGGAGGGTTGGGGGAGGATTTGTGGAATACCATTTGCCAAATGGATTAAACCCTTCTATATTGGTAGCATGAAAGCGACAGTTATCATCGACAAGGCAGGCCGCGTCGTCCTGCCCAAGACGCTTCGTGATGAACTTCACCTCGCTTCCGGAGACACTCTGGATCTTACGGTGGAGGGCGAACGGGTAACGCTGTGCCCCCGGCGGACCGTCCCACCTTTGCAGAAGGAACGCGGTGTCTGGGTATTCCGCATCGGCGAGCCCCTCATCGCCGCGGAAACGCGTGAAACCCTTCGCAGCATCCGGGAGCAGCGCGCCCACCGCGACGCCGGTAAGTTCAGGTGAAGGTCTTTCTCGATACTTCCGTGCTGGTTGCCACGTTTTACGGCGATCATGAGCACCACGCTCCAAGCATCGACCTCTTCTTGCGCTTCGGCAAAAAGGACGCCTGCTGCGCGGCGCACAGTCTCGCTGAGGTTTACGCGACCCTCACCGGAATGCCTGGGAAGCGGCGGGTGGGAGGCGACACCGCGCTTCTTTTTCTCAGCGACGTCCGCGAACACTTAACGCTCGTCTCCCTTGACGAGCGCGAGTACTTCCAGTTGGTCGAGGAGGCTGCGTCGCTGAATCTTGCCAGCGGCGCGATCTATGATGCCCTGCTCGGCTATTGCGCGCTCAAAGCCCAAGCTAAAACTCTCTACACATGGAACACCAAGGACTTCCTGCGACTGCCCCCAGCCATCGCCGGGCGCGTTCGGCAGCCCGATCAATGATCGGTGGTTGCCCGCGACCCAACCCTGCCCCACATCTTGCCTTTTCCCTTGACAGAATGGGCCTAAGTGATTGAAGATATGCAGCGGTGATTACGAAGGCAGAGAGGATATCTAGGCACGTAGCTCAGGGGGAGAGCGCTTGCTTGACACGCAAGAGGTCGGCGGTTCAAGACCGCCCGTGCCTACCATTGCGCATGACACTAGATGTTACCTCGAGTAGAATCATCTGACCGGAGAAGGGCATCGCAACGGCATGATGCCCTTCTCTTATTGAGAGCGGACACACAGAGTGAGTGAGATCCAGACGCAATCGATTGTTGTCACCCTGGACGACGGACGGCGGTATGAATTTCCTTCCGGCGTGACGGTACTGGGTGTGCTGGAGGTTGTAGATCCGGCGGCCAAGAAGGAGACGATCGGGGCGAGCGTCAATGGGCGTCTTGTCGATCTGAGTAGTCCCATCGAGCAAGAGGCTCGGGTGAAGTTTATCACCGCCACCTCCCCGGAAGGGCTCTCGATGCTCAGACACAGTGCCGCCCACCTGATGGCAGCCGCTGTACAGCAGCTTCTGCCCGGCTCACAATTTGCCATCGGTCCGGCGATCCAGGATGGCTTCTACTATGATATCGAGCCGCCGCGTCCGCTCACCCCGGACGATCTGCCGGTCATTGAGTCCAAGATGCGCGAGCTGTCGGAGCAGCGGCTCCCGTTCGCCAGGCTTGAGGTTTCGCTGGAAGAGGCGATTGCGAAGACGACGGCATTGAACCAGCCGTACAAGGTGGAGCTCCTGCAGACCATCCAGGACCGGATGATAGCCTGCACGAAAGCCGCCGAGCAGGATGAACTGGCGCATGAGGTAGATCCCGCCGCAGAGCGGGTTAGCTTCTACGCCACCGGGGATTTTATCGATCTCTGCCGTGGCCCCCACGTGCTGGATACCTCGGTGATCCGTTTCTTCCGGCTGACCCATTTGGCAGGCGCCTACTGGCGGGGCGACGAGCGGCGACCGATGCTGACCAGAATCTATGGGATCGCCTTTCCGACCCAGGATGCGCTCGAGGCGCATCTGTTTCTCCTGGAGGAGGCGAAACGGCGGGACCATCGACGTCTGGGCCGTGAGCTGGACCTCTTCAGCATGGATGATGAGGTTGGCGGCGGGCTGATCCTGTGGCATCCTAAGGGGGCGTTGGTCCGGAAGCTGATTGAGGACCTGTGGCGTGAGCAGCACCTCAACAACGGCTACGATCTCGTCTCTACGCCGCACATCGGCCGGGCGAAGTTGTGGGAGACCAGCGGCCATCTTGACTTCTACCAGGAGTACATGTATCCGAGAATGGAGATGGAAGGGAACGACTATTACGTCAAGCCGATGAACTGCCCCTTCCATATCAAGATCTTTCAGTCCAAGGTCAGGAGCTACCGAGAGCTGCCGGTGCGGTTCGCCGAGTTGGGAACGGTTTATCGCTTCGAGCGCGTTGGCGTGTTGCATGGGCTCCTGCGCGTTCGGGGGTTTACACAAGACGACGCGCACATCTTCTGTACGCCGGCGCAGATGGTGGATGAGGTGGCCCGCGCCGTCAATTTCAGTGTCGCGTTCCTCGGCGCCTTTGGCTTTGATCGGTATGACGCCTACATTGCCACCCGGCCGGAGAAGGCGATCGGGGACCTGAAGCTTTGGGATGACGCGACCGAGGCATTACGCCAGGCAGCCGATCAGGCGGGGCTCTCGTATCAGATCGACGAAGGGGGCGGCGCCTTCTATGGGCCGAAGATCGATCTCAAGGTAAAAGATGCGCTGGGCCGCTCGTGGCAGTGTACGACAGTGCAGTTCGACTTCAATTTGCCCGAACGCTTCGACATCACCTATGTCGGGGAGGATAACCGGCCGCATCGGCCCTTCATGGTCCATCGCGCGGTTCTCGGATCGCTGGAGCGGTTTTTTGGGGTATTGACCGAGCACCATGCCGGCGCGTTCCCGGCCTGGCTTGCGCCGGTGCAGGTCCGGCTGGTACCGGTGGCAGATCGCTTCCAGCCGTACGCCCAGCAGGTCTCCAGCCGGCTAAGAGCTACAGGGGTGCGTACGGAAGTGGACGTGCGTAACGAGAAGGTCGGCTATAAGATTCGAGATGGCGAAATGCAGAAGATCCCCTATATTCTTGTGGTAGGAGAAAAAGAGAGTACACTAGACGCCGTCTCGGTGCGAAAGCGCGGCGGGCGAGATTTGGGCGTGATGCCGATCGAGGGATTCGTAGCCGCGATCCAAGAGGAACTCAAGCCAGGCGTGAAGGCTACCGGGCTGGCTCAACATGAAGGAGGGAGCGTCCATCAGTAGAAGTGTTCGGGTGAATGATCGGATTCGGGTCAAAGAGGTGAGGGTGATCAGTGCAGAGGGAGCGCAACTTGGCATTCTGCCGATTCAGGAAGCCATCGATGCTGCCCAGAAACTCTCGCTCGATCTGGTAGAAGTGGCGCCGGACGCGAAGCCGCCTGTCTGCCGGATCATGAACTACGGGAAGTATCGGTACGAGCAGAGCAAGAAGGTACGAGAGGCAAGAAAGAAGCAGACGGTCGTCCAGATCAAAGAGATCAAGCTCCGGCCCAAGACCGAGGATCACGATTTTCAGTTTAAGGCCAAGCACGCCGAGCGCTTCTTGAAGGAGGGGAATAAGGCCAAGATAACCATGATGTTCCGAGGACGGGAAATGGTTCATATCGATCGCGGGAAGGTGCTCTTGGACCGCTTCGCAGAGGCGCTCAAAGAGGCCGCCATGATCGAACAGCGCCCCAGGCAGGAGGGTCGGAATATGGTGATGATCCTCACCCCCAAGCATTGATAGAGAGGAGCGACGGTGCCGAAGATCAAGACCCTCAAAGGAGCGGCCAAGCGGTTCAAGGTGACGGGAACGAACAAGGTTGCACGTCACAAAGCGGCGAAGAGCCACTTGCTGACCGGTAAATCGAGAAAGCGGAAACGAACTCTGCGGCAGTCGGATCTGGTGTCTAAGGCGGATACTGCCAGAATGCGGCGCCTGATCCCCTATCTGGCGAAGTGAGTGGCTGGGGGCCAGGGCTAATCAAGGAGGCTGGGAGAATAGGATGCCACGCGCAAAAGGTGGATTTAAGACGAGACAACGCAGGAACAGGGTCCTCAAGGAAGCCGAGGGATTCTGGGGAAAGCGAAGTAAGGCCTACAGGAGCGCGCAGGAGGCGGTCGATCGGGCGAGGAAGTACGCCTATCGTGACCGTAAGGCTCGTAAGCGGGACTTCCGCGGCCTGTGGATTATACGGATTAATGCGGCGGCGCGCCTGAGTGGTATGTCGTACAGCGTCCTGATGGGTGGCCTCAAAAAGGCCGGCGTGGCTGTCGACAGGAAGGCCTTGGCCGATCTGGCCATCCATGATCCGTCGACGTTTAACAAATTGGCGGAAACCGCGCGGGAACAGGTGGCGGCCTAAGAACAATACTGTTCATGTAGGCGCCCTCCCAACCGTTCGCCTTGAGCCTGTCGAAGGGTAATTGTGGTTCGACAAGCCTGTGGTGAGCCTGTCGAACCGCTCACCATGAACGGCTCAAGTAATTAGTATTGGGCCGAAGGATCGTGTAGTTGTGGTCTAAGGGATGCCCCGACCAGTGTCGGGGCTTTGTGTTATGGAGGAGAGGTGGAGGCGCTGCGGCAGGAGCTGGAGGATCTGAGAGCGGCGGCTCTCGATCAGATTCAGCAGAGCACGGACGCGGCCCAGCTCGAACGGGCGCGCGTGCATTTTCTCGGCCGCAAGGCCAGTTTGACGGCGATCCTTCGGCAATTGGTTACGCTACCGCCTCAGGAGCGGCCGGTGATCGGTCTGCTGGCCAACCAGGTTAAGCAAGCGATTGAAGCACGTATTGCAGCCCAGCGGGCGGCTCTGGAATCGATCCCGAGTGATGAGGTACTGGCAACAGACCAGATCGACATCAGCCTTCCAGGGCGGCGTCCAACCGTAGGTCGCCTGCATCCCCTGACGCAGATCATGCGCGAGATCTGCCGGATCTTCGCGGAGATGGGTTTCGCCGTCATCGAGGGGCCTGATGTTGAGTGGGACTATTATAACTTCGAGGCCCTGAACATTCCAGAGGATCATCCAGCCCGGGACATGTGGGACACCTTCTGGATTGATCCGGCAAGCACCTCGGTCGATAAACCGATGCTGCTGCGGACGCACACCTCGCCGATGCAGATCCGCATCATGGAGCAGACCAGGCCACCGATCCGCGTGGTTGTGCCCGGGACGTGTTATCGGTACGAAGCGGTAGACGCCAGCCACGAGAGTCAGTTTCACCAGATCGAAGGGCTGGCGGTCGATGAGAATGTGACCTTCGCCGATCTGAAGGGGACATTGTATACCTTCGTGCAGCGCCTGTTTGGCAAAGACCGGAAGATCCGCTTTCGGTGCGACTATTTCCCGTTTGTTGAACCGGGCGTCGATATGTCGATCGACTGTTTCCGCTGCAAGGGCACCGGCTGCCGGCTGTGCAAGGAGAGCGGATGGCTGGAGATCCTGGGCGCGGGGATGGTGCATCCGAATGTTCTGACGCGCGTCGGGTACGACCCGGCACGCTACTCCGGCTTCGCGTTCGGTCTAGGACCGGCGCGCGTTGCCATGCTCAAGTACGGCATCGACGATATCCGCCTCTTCCACGAAAACGACCTCCGCTTTCTCCAGCAGTTCCCCTGACCTCCTTCGGACTCCATCCGCCCCGTCGCTACTGTCTTTGATCGTATGTCCTCTTCCTAAGTACGATTTCTCCAGAAGATTCCCTTGCCAAATCCCCCCGTGACCCCCCTTTCAAAAAAGGGGGGATACTTCTACGTTTCCTTACCTCCCCCTTTCGTAAAGGGGGATTGAGGGGGTTTTCGTATGCGTGGGGCAGCCGCGGCCGCATAGGCTGTTGTTCTGAAAAGCCGGCATTTCTCGGGATCCCGCTTTTCCGGTTGACGTCACCTCGGTCCATGATACGATCCAAGAGCGGCAGGTGAAGAGAAGGAGATCGAGGTTCGCTCAATGATCGGCGAAATCGAAGGTATCCTGGATGCGCTGAATCGGGCCCGCGTGCGCTATCTGGTCGTGGGTGGTGTTGCCGTCGTCTTGCACGGATATCTCCGAACGACGGCCGATCTCGACCTAATCATCCAGCTTGACCGAGACAATGTGCTGAGAGCGATTCGTACCCTGCAGGACCATCAATATCGCCCCAGGGCCCCCGTATCTGCTGAGGATTTCGCGGAGGGAACGATCCGCGAGCAATGGATTCGGGACAAGGGACTGGCCGTCTTTGCGTTCTGGAGCCCCGCGCACCCCACCCTGGAGATTGACCTGTTCGTTACCGAACCGTTGGATTTTGACGCGGTGTATGCCCGCGCACTGCGCGTCCCCCTGGAAAAGACAGAAGCTACGGTCATTGCCCTCGAAGACCTGATTGCCCTCAAGAGAGGCGTGGGCCGGCCCAGGGATCTGGAAGATATTGCCGCCCTGGAATCGCTTACGGACAAGGGGGAGGAAGGCGAAGGATATCCCGATGAGTGATCAACAACAGGCTGGTTCCTTGGCGAGATCAAGGGATCTGCGCTGGGACTTTGAGGGACACTGTCGCCGACAGGCCAAGCTTGGGCTCCAACTTAGCCCGGCCGAACGGTTACGGTGGCTCGAGGAGTCGATGGAGGAACTCAGAAAGCTCGTGGGCCGTGCCCGTCAAGGACGCCCCATCACGCCAGGCTAGGTTGCGACGCCAAGGTTGGGACCGGTGCGCGTCGCCATGCTCAAGTACGGCATCGACGATCTTCGCCTCTTCCACGCCAACGACCTGCGCTTCCTCCACCAGTTCCCCTGAGACGTATCTGCCTTCCCTCATTCTTTGCTCCCAGCGATAACCGCATAAACCCTTCGTCCTCGTTTGTCATTGCATCGAAAGTCCCCCTCACGCCGTCATTGCGAGGGAGCGTGGCGACCGAAGCAATCTCGCACTGCAGGTACGGTAGGATTGCCGCGCTCCCGTTGGTCGCTCGCAATGACGAGCCAGTGAGTGGTACAGTCTCGCCACAAACTTTTATGTCCATCTGCCTGTGCGTGTCCGCACGCAGACAGGTGGCGCTTCGCCAACGCAATCTCACCAGCTTTGCAAGTACAGAGCATCCACGTACCCAGGCAGTCACGCTTGCCTAGAGCCTATCAAACTGTTCATGGTCTAGAGCACTTCTACGTCACTGGCGTCAAAACAGAATGTATTTCCCTTCGTATCTCGCTTGTTCATCTACATCCGGCGAGCCTCAGCATTTTATCCTTGACAGACAGGGGGGGGGGAACACTATAGGCGCGTTTTAGAGATGACGTAATCTAGCCGTAGGCTCGGACACAAACAGATCTGACAGGAGGGTTTTGAGTGATCCTGCGGTACAGCATAGCGTGTCCCCGGCGTTCAAGTGCCCTCAATGCCGACCTCCTGTTGGGGCGCTGGCCCACCTTGAGGGAATACACCGACAATCACTGCACCCATCAGATCTCTTCCACTATGGCTGTGGGCTACTCTATGAGATCAGCAGCCGCATCGACGACGCTGAGGCGATGTACAAGAAGGCCGCCGCCCTTGAAATGAACGACATATTCTTAAAAGCCATCAGTTCTGTCAGGCAGGCTAAAGAGGACCAGAAGAAGCTCGCAGGGCAGCAACGGGGAGGCAATCCATTGAGCAGCACAGTCTGCAGAGATGTGTGAGCCAAACGAGGAGCTGTTACGCAACAGCACGGCAGGGTGGAGGTGAGCTAATGAGGCGGCACTGGATAAACTACCATAAGCTGTTGGCAGCGGTTCTCACTGTATTGGCGGCTACGACCCAGACCTACGCTGCTGATCCTCCACTCGTTGACATCTTCCTTGCCGATAGCCTCTATGTCCCGGGCAAGCAACTTGGAATGGGGGTGACCATTCAGGCAGGAGCAGCTGCTGGCACGCCTATAGACGGATATATAGGCGTTCAGCAGCCAGACGGCTCGCTGCTCTTTCTTATACCCGATTTCAATAACCCAAAAGTGATTGCACAGGTCAGCAATGTTCCCATTCCTGCTGTCACGAATTTCTCCCTTACCGACTTTTCTGGTATTATTCTCGATCTGTCGCTTCCCATTCTTCCGCCTGGCGATTACACGCTCTTTGCCTTCGGCGTCACTCCTGGCGCCAACCCACTTGCCGGCAGCGCGCCAGAGACCTCCGGTAGTCTCCAGTCCGCTGCATTCCCATCATTTGGAAATCTCCTCACCCTCTTTGACGCCTCTCGATTTGTAACGAACATGGCGTATCGAAAGGTTGGGTACGTTGATCGACCCCAGTTGAGACCAGCAGACGGGTTTGATGTTGCGGGTGACGCCACTCCGTTGATCTTAATCCATGGGTTTTTTGGTTCACGAGAGACTTGGGCAGCGCTTGAGAATATGCTCAAGGGCAAGCCGACTGAACTACTGGATGATGGGAAACTCAGGGTTAGGCCCTACACCTTCGAATACAGCACCTTGCAGGGATTGTTTCAGGATCGTTCGATAGAAAGTTTGGCCGAGGATCTTAAGACGCAACTGGCTTCAAATGGCATTGACGGTCCGATCATTATCCTCGCCCATTCGATGGGAGGCTTGGTGGCGCGATCATTCATGCAGGATACTTTTACTGATGGTCTGCAGTCGGGGGAGCAGATCTTACGGCTGATCACTCTCGCAACGCCACATCGAGGCACACCATTGACTCTTATACGCGATGCCTACAATGCCGTCAAATTTTACTACGGAGGCGCTCTCGATAGGGTACTCTCAGCGCTGCACGACCTCTACTCGGATAACTTTATCGATAATCTCGGCTGGGATTGCAACGACGTGAACCCCTTTTGGCCCATCATCGGGAACGAGCAGTGCAGTTTCAACCTCGGTTTAGCCGGTGTCTTTCCCGTAAGAGAAAATGAATGGCTGAGGTGTCTTAATCAGATCGAATGTGGCGATGCAAGTCGACTCACACGCAAGATGTACCTAGATAGAATTATTGCGTATGGGGGTGCGAATAAGACCTTCAAAGATGTTGAAGGAGCTATGGACTTCATGCAGTTTCTTGGCGAGAAGGGCATGTATGTCAGGTTTGAGTTGAACGACGGTATTGTACCTCTCGAGAGCGCACTATTTCTAGGCAAAGATCTGGGCATTAGCTCGGGATTACCCACGCGCGAGGGTGATAATCACGTTGAGATTCACGATGACGACACCATGCTTCAAGATCTCGTCAAGGATATAACGAAGGCTCTACCCCCTCCGCCTGCGAACCAAGCCCCCATCATTAGTAGTCTTACAGCCACACCCACCTCAGTCCTCCCTGGCGGTACCTCAACAATCTCTGTGTCAGCCTCAGATCCCGAGAACGGTAACCTCACTTATACCTGGTCGGCGAACTGTGGGACTTTATCGGGTGGCTCTGGCCCTGGGCCGAAGACCTGGACTGCGCCAGGGAGCCTCATGACCTGCACCGTTACAGTCAGTGTAGGGGACAACGATCCAGGGCGTAGCGTGACCAAGTGGATCTCTATCAGTGTCCAGCCAGCTCCCCCGTCCTTCCTTCCCGCTCCCACACTCCTTACACCTACCAATCCGGCGACAGGTGTCTCCACGACCCCAACCTTCACATGGTCGGCCGTGGCAGGCGACATCGGCTACCGGATTGTCATTGCGCCGAACTCGGGCGCATTGCCAAGCGACCCGACAACGGGCATCTGCGGGGGTTGTATCCATAACGCCACCACACCCGCAGGGATCACCTCCTACACACCTGGCGCTGGGGTCCTCAGCACTGGAACTACGTACCACTGGCAGGTCCACGCCCTAGGCAGTACCACCTTTGGAATCTGGTCAGGCGCTTTTAGTTTCACAACACAGGCGGGCCCCACGACACTGTCGATCACCACCACCTCGCTTCCCTCGGCAACAGTCGGGATAGGATACGCGCAGGGCGTGGGGGCGACGGGCGGTCAGACGCCGTACGACTGGGGGGCATCCGGCCTGCCGAGCGACCTGAATATGAATCCCACAACGGGTGCCATTTACGGTACGCCGACTGTCGCCGGTACGTTCAACGTCAATGCCATGGTCGGGGACAGCAGTAGCCCGAAAAAGTATGCCGAGAAGGTACTGACACTGACTGTGTCACCCGCTGCTACCCCAGCCCCCACCATCAGCAGCATCACACCCAACCCGGTGACGGGGTCAAACAGCCCGATTACTTTCACCGTGAGCGGCAGCAACTTCGTGAGCGGTACTAAAGTGCAGGTCGCGTACGCGAGTAACGACTATACCTTCGTCAACACCAACACCAACGCGAGCTACGTCAATGCGAACACCTTGACGGTGCCGATCACGACGCTGACCCAAGCAGACACGTGGCGCGTGCGGGTGATTAACCCCGATGGTCAGACGAGCAGCGGCTACGTCAACTTGGTGGTGGTGGCGCCTGTATGCACTTATCCTGGAGCATTTAGTTTAAGTGCCACACCGTATTGGGATACCGGCTCTCCCCACAGTATTGCTGCAAGTCTTAGTTGGACTTCATCTTCAAACGCAACAAATGGTTATGCAATTTATAAAGATGGGGGCAATATTGGCGCTGCCAGTGGTACTACTTTTCTCAACAATCCATATCCTCCCGCTCTTTTAGCTGGGAGTAGTCATAGTTATTATATAGTTGCACAAAATGCATGTGGCAACACACAGTCTAATACAGTGTCAGTAACTCTAACGGCGCAGGCTACTGTCAATAGCGGAGTTGGTCTTAACTTAAGGAGTGCTGCAGGCTGCCTCACCACGGCGTGCGTGATCGCTCCTCTTCTTGATGGGACCACAGTGACAGTTAAAGGCGGACCAACCTATGCATCTGTTTCCTCAACCAGCTCTGGTTGGTGGTGGTTCATTCAAGTTACGTCAGGAACGTATGCAGGATATACAGGATGGGTTTGGGGAGATTACTTGTACTAACCCTGCCAAGAATGCGCAGATAGCCTGAGCGATGCTCGGTAAAGGCGAAACTTTCAGGCCGATGGCTTAAGCTGCTCAGGTCACGTCAGCCAGGATAATGGGGACATTCTACTTTTCCGAGACGACCGCGACCGTCTTCCGTATTCGCTCCTGTGAGCGCAGGCTCGCCTCTAACCCTAGGCGGGCCGCTGTGACGAATAAGGAATTTGCTTTTTCCGAGCGGTGCCCCTACCTACTATCCAGCATGAGTCATCGTCAACGCAATCTCAAGAGATTTACGAGAATTTTGAGAGGGAGAAAGGTTCTCAATGTTTCGTTGGTTATCGTGTGGGGCCGTTTGCGCCGAGTTTCACGCGCTAGTGCTCACGAATCCATGGAGCCCGACCTCAGGTATACGAGATCCTTGATGAGGAGTAGGGTTGGGGCGATGAAACCCGTCAGTCTGGTAGTGGTCGTGACATTGGATTAAAAGATGAGAAGATTCTGGTTTGTGCTGATGTTGGTTTTCCTCGTCTTCGGAGTTCAACGAAGCCCCGAGGCGCAAATCGGGGAAGCGATCACGCTTGCAAGCGGTGTTTTCGCGGTTAGTGGGTGCGTCCACGCTGCGACCCCGCAAAGGCCCGATACGGCTCCCACCCAGCTCCCACCCCCACCCCAATAAGAAATGAATCCGTGAACCCGTGGAGACACCATACGGAATTCTCGACGTTGAGCGTGCGGACGCCCAGTATGACGGCATGGTAGGAACGGCACGAATCCGCGGCGGTCATCACATCTTTCGCAAAGCAGGAGTAGAGGAGAAGATCAACCTCCAGCGGGAGGGAAGTGAGGCAAAGCCATACCAGGTGCGTCAGGTGCGGGCCGTGATCCTGAAGTATCGGCTTGGAGGGCAGGAGCCATGAACAAGTACGAAGTGATCATCTACTGGAGTGAAGAGGATCAGGTATTTGTCGCAGAGGTGCCCGAATTGCCGGGCTGTTCGTCGCACGGGGCGACGCACGAGGCCGCACTGGCCAATGCTCAAGACGCCATCCGCCTCTGGATTGACACGGCCACAGAATTCGGTGATCCTATTCCCGTCCCGAAAGGGCGGCGACTGATCTTCGCCTAGTTTCGGGCGGAACCATCCAATCCTCAATTCCGGTCACTTCTAGAGACGCAATACCGGCGTGTCGCCATGCTCAAGTACAGTATCGACGATATCCGCCTCTTCCACGGCAACGACCTGCGCTTCCTCCGCCAGTTCCCCTGAGACGCACCTGCTTCCGTTAGTGCTTCTACTCTCCTTCCCCCCTGGTGGGGGCTATTTCGGATGAGGAAGCAGAGCGAGGAGGCGAGGTCGGTGGCGAAGATTCTGGACCAGGAGAGCGATACGACGGTCCACTACTCGCTGGATCGTAGGAGGCTAGGGCGGCCGGAGAGCCGGCGGGGGCGAAAGGGTGGGCCTGGGGAGAGGTGGTTTTAAGCGAAGATGTTCACGTCTCCAAGGAAGCGGACGAAGGGGAGGGTACGGAGTTTTTGGTGGAGCTTACGGTCGGCGGTGATGAGATTGCAACGTACCGATTGAGCTAACGCGATAAAGCCGGCATCGTAAAACGTAACATCATGCTCCATGGCGATCCCGAGTGCCTCCAGAGCCAGGGTCATATCCAACCTATGCACCGTCAGCCCCAATGTGAAGACGTCGCGCAAGATGGTCCCTTCACTCCCTTGGAGCAGGTGTCTTTTCTGCTTGATCGTATTGCCCAACTCACATCGCTGATGCCATTGCAGAAAAAAGGGAGTCGCCCAGCCTCAGGAGGAGGAGTCCACGCCGTGGAGATGGCTCTCCCCTCGTTGGTTGACATTTACCGGCCATTGACATAGTCTCCGGCGGTAGCCGTGATGATCCGAATGTGGGATCGAAACGACTCTGACATTGCGAAATCGAGGAGAGGGGGTATACATGGCAACGCCGAAACCGACACCCAGTAAGGCAAAAAAGCCAAAGGCCGAGATTAAACGGGAGTTTGAGGAGATCGTTGAAGAGGTGACGTCGGCCAAGGAGGCGTCGACCGCGAAGGCCGAGGCGATTCTGAAGCAGAAAGAGATGGATGTTCGCGAAGCCGTGACTGATCTCACAGTGGAAGGGGTCGTCCAGGGGATCACGAATCTGAATCTCGAAATCTCCAGATTCCTCGCCGGTCTTTCGGACAAGCTGGTGCGTGAGGTGAATACGCTCCAGTCGGTTCGGGAGGCTATTACGCTGGAGCAGGCGGAGATCGAAAGGCTGCACAAGATCGACGTCGCTACGACGGCCTTGGATATAATGGTCAAGGAGTACCAGCAGCAGAAAGAGGCCCTGGAAGCCGAGATCGGCGCTGCGAGGGCTGCCTGGGATGAACAGGATCGGCAACGGGAACGGGAACAGAAGGAATATGAGGATGCCCTCAAGAAGCAGCGCCAGCGCGAGGTCGAGGAATACGAATACAAGAAGACGCTCGAGCGCAAGAAGGCACAGGACAACTACGAAGAGGGGATGCGGCTACTCGAGAAGAAGAACCGCGAAAAACAGGAGGCGCTGGAGAAAAGCTGGCAGTCGAGAGACGCTGAGTTAAAGGAGAAAGAGTCGGCATTTGCGCGATTATCGAAAGAGGCCGAAGAGTTCCAGGGTCGGCTCGATCGAGAAGTTGAACGGGCTGTTGCGGAGGCGGTGACATCGGCCGGGCGAAGCCATGAGCAACAGGTGGTACTTCTGAGAAAGGATGTGGAGGTCGAGCGTCGTCTGGCCGAATTGCAGATACGATCCCTCCAAGAGACCGTATCACGGCAGACCACGCATATCGAGTCGATCGAGAGGCGGCTGGAAGAAGCGAAGGGCCAGGTTCAAGATATCGCTATCAAGGCGATAGAGGGAGCTTCAGGCGCCAAGGCCTTGTCGCATGTTGAGCAGATTGCTATGGAGCAGGCCAAAACACGGGTGCAACCGTAAGGTTGGAGAGGACTGCTTTGACGTTGACACCAGCAGTTTTTTCGCGCTATCGTCCTTGCACGAAAACCCCCTCAATCCCCCTTTACGAAAGGGGGAGGTAAGGAACGTATACGTATCCCCCCTTTTTAAAAGGGGGGTCAGGGGGGTTTATCTGAAGCTGACGGCTGAACGCTGATTGCTGACCGCTATTTCTGAGGAATCTGATGAGCCCGATGAAAGTGTCGCTCACATGGTTATCTGACTACGTAGATGTCGCGGTACCAGCCAAGCAACTGGCCCATCAGTTGACCATGGCAGGAACCGAGGTAGGCGGGATCGAAGAACGCGGCAACGGCTGGCCTGGGATTATTGTTGCGCAGATCGAATCTATTGACCCTCACCCAACGGCTGACTCTCTCACCTTGGTGGGCTTAGGGCTGTCTGGTGAGAGGATGACGGTTGTGAGCGGCGCCACGAATCTCAAGGTCGGCGATAGGGTACCGTTTGCGTCGGTTGGGGCGCGCCTGATAGACGCTCAGACAGGTCGATCCACCGTGGTGGAGGTGGCCCAGATTCAGGGGGTGACCTCGCGAGGTGTGCTCTGCTCTGAGAAGGAACTGGGCCTGTCGGAGGCTCACGAGGGAGTTCTGATCCTTCCCAGTGAGGCCGAGGTTGGCCTGTCGCTCAATGCGGTGCTAGGGGACACCATTCTCGACCTCGAGGTCACGCCGAATAGACCAGATTGTCTGGGGATGCTGGGAGTTGCACGCGAGGTGGCTGCCATTATGGAGGAGCCACTTCATTTGCCGGATCTGACCTACCAGGAGGAAGGCCCAGATGTTCGGAATGACGTGCAGGTCGAGATCCTGGCGCCCGACCTTTGCCCACGATACAGCGCATCCGTCATTCATGGGGTCACGGTTGGCCCCTCGCCCTTATGGATCCAGAGGCGCCTCACGGCAGCCGGCGTGCGCCCAATCAATAATATCGTGGATATTACCAACTATGTCATGCTCGAGTACGGGCAGCCCCTGCACGCCTTTGACTACGATACGATCGTGGGTAGACGGATTGCGGTGCGGCGTGCGACAGATGGAGAATCGCTTCGGACGATTGATGGCACCCTGCGGACTCTGACGTCCGGGATGCTGGTGATTGCCGATGCCAAGCGTCCGGTGGCGCTTGCCGGGATCATGGGCGGCTCGGAGACAGAGGTGACCGAGCTGACGAAGAGTGTGTTGCTCGAGTCGGCCAACTTCAGTTCCGGCTCGATTCGGCAGAGCTGCCGTGCGCTACGACTTCGGACCGAGGCGTCGTTTCGCTTCGACAAGGGGCTGCCACCCGCCATCACCACCTTGGCATTGAGACGGGCGACCAAGCTTCTCGTGGAGATCTGTGGGGGCAAGGCGTCGCGCGGGCTGCAGGATGTGTTCCCCGCTCCCCGAGAGGCGATTGAGTTCAGGCTTACCCCGGTGGAGCTTCGTCGCGTCTTGGGCATTGATCTCACGTTAGCTCACATTCGAGACGTACTGGCCGGCCGACTTGGGTTTGACTGCCGGGAAGATGGGAACGCCCTTTTGGTAAGGGCGCCGGCGCACAGGAGCGACATTCAGATCTCCGCTGATCTGGTGGAAGAGGTGGCGCGCATGGTTGGCTATGACCGGATTCCAACCACAACGCTGGCAGGTCGCCTGCCCGATCACCCACCTCAGCCGATGCATGGCCTTATCGAACGGCTCAGTGACATGCTCGTTGGCTGCGGCCTGCAAGAGGTGATGACGTATTCGCTGATCGGCCGACGGCTCCTGGGCAAGATGGTTTCCGGGGGAGAAGCTGGGACGCCGAATGGGCTTCGCCTGGCGAACCCGATGACCCCTGATCAGGAGATCCTCCGGACGTCGCTGCTCCCCAGCTTCCTGGAGTGTCTGAATAATAATATTCGCCAGGACGAGGCTGGTCCTCGTCTGTTCGAGATCGGGCGGGTCTATCTGCCGCGTCACGCCGACGTACATGAGGAGCGGCAGATGCTGGTCATCGGTATGGCGGGGCCAAGATGGCAGAGGCAATGGAGCCGGGCGGCTGCTCAATTGGATTTTTACGATCTCAAGGGCGTTGTGGAAGAGTTGCTTGATCGCCTGAATCTCGGAGAGACGCGCTTCATTCAGATCATGGATCAGTATCCGTTTCATCCCGGGCGAACGACGGCCGTGTACTCGAAGGATGCGCGGCTTGGGGTGATGGGAGAGCTCCACCCGGCGGTGGCCCGCAACTTTGAGGTTCGAGTCCCAGTCTGCCTGGCTGAGTTCGATCTGGAACAGCTCCTGAGTGTGATCGGTGGTGAGTTCTTACGGATCGTCCCGCCGCCTCGCTTCCCCGCAGTGCGAAGGGACCTGGCGCTCATCGTTCCAGAGCGCGTCCCGGTCTCGGAGCTGTTTGAGGCTATCCGGCAAGCCGGGAGACCGCTGCTCTACCATGTTGAGCTCTTCGATCTGTTCCGTGGGGAAGGGCTGGCGCCAGGGCAGAAATCGTGCGGCGTCGGGCTGATCTTCCGTTCCTCGGATCACACCCTCACCGATGCCGAAGTGGCCCAGGTCGAGGCCTGCATTATTCAGCAGTTACAGCGACTAACCGGAGCGCGGTTGCGAGGATAAGTTTCGCTGTAACTGCTCAGGTGTTTAGACTGAAGGCTGAAGACTGAAGGTTCTAAATTATCTCGCAAGGCACGAATCGAGCCATTCAAGATCTTTTCGGAGTTTTTGTATGATCACGCATGACTTACCCCTAAAAGCCTTCAGCCTTCAGCCTATCTACCTGAGTAGTTACGTTTCGCTTTACAAGGGTACATTACTTTGGTAGGCTCTCGATTGGATAAGGACTGCAACCGCGGAGACCTCATGGTAGAGCACCCTTCAGACCAAGGCCGGATGATGCTTGCCGAAAAGCTGGAAGATCTTGAAGGTCGAGTGAGGACGGTAGTTGCGCTTGCGACGAAGCTGAAGGAAGAGAAGGCAGGCCTGGGGCAGCGGATGGAGGAACTGCAGGCTGTAATCAAGGCGCAGGTGGAGCAGGTGGGTGCGCTCGAGGCCGCACGAAGAAAGGATCAGGAACAGCTCATTCGAATGCAGGAGGAACGTGAGGAGGTCCGGCTCAAGGTAGATCACTTGCTGGAGGAGATTGAGAGAATCGAGGCCTCCGTTGAGCCTGGCGATTGAGGGTTGCATGGAACAGCTTGTCAGCGTCGTGATCCGAGGAGAGCAGTACACGATCCGTGCTACAGAGGATCCATCGTACATCCGAAGGGTCGCGGCGTATGTCGATGCGAAACTGGATGGAGTTGCGAAGGGATCTCAGTCGCTCTCATCCACCAAGGCGATCGTCTTGGCCTCATTGCATATTGCAGATGAGCTTTTTAAAGCAGAAGCAGAGAGGGAACGATCCGAGAGATTGGTAGCGATGAAGCTGGGTACACTATCGGGACTGCTGGGAACCGCCCTTGAAGATGGAGCAAGCGGTCCCATGGGCGGTGATCAGGAGTCCGAAGCGAGTGGAGCATAGGTGGAGAAAGAGGGCTGCGGTGCAGTATAATGCGCCGCATGAAGTCAGCGAGACCCCCTGCCGTGTTCGTGATGAGGGCACGTGTTTTGAACCAACAGTGAAAAAGAGGGGCCCTGTTCGTAGCGTGGTGTGCATAGCCCCACCTTATGTGGGGAGAGCCTGAAGCGCTGCCTGGGCAACCACCTGATTATTCAGGTTCAAACCTCATCCCTCAAACGGCACAAAGGTGGGGGGTTCTTCTCTTTTCACCTCTGGTGTCACCGCTCGGTTCCAGATCCGGTTACCCTTTGCATCCTTCCTGCCTCGGTCCGAAGGCCCTCTTCGTATTCCCCTCTTGGTGATCCTCTCGTATTTCTGGCCATGTTTTCAATGGCGTTGGCATAGGTACTTCGGAAGGAGGTGGACCTCCGTTGGCGATTGGAATTGATCAGCTAGTGATCGCGTTGATCGTGGCGATCGTAGGTGTAGTTGTTGGGTATCTGCTCAGAAAACAGGTGGTCGAAAGTAAAGTGGCCGAGGCAGAGACCCTGGCCTCGCGCATCCTGCAGGAGGCGAAGAAAGAGGCGGAGACCAAACATCGGGAGGTTGAGCTTGAGGCCAAGGAGCTCGCCCTTCAAGCAAAGGCGGATCTGGAGCGTGAGACCAAGAGCCGTCGGCAGGAGCTCGAGAGCGTGCAGCGCAACTTGGGTCAGAAGGAAGAGACTCTCGATCGAAGGCAAGAGCAGTTGGAGCGACGCGACCGCGAGCTGGATACACTAGTAACAGCGCTTGGCAACAGGGAGCAGGCTGCCGCTAGCAAGGAGACACAGTGCGCCCAGTTGATGGAGGATGCGCAGCGACAACTGGAGCGCATCGCCGGCCTCACAGCCGAAGAGGGTAAGAAGATCCTGCTCCAGAATCTGGAGCAGGAGGCCAGGATCGAGTCGATGGCCTTGTTTAAACAGATTGAGGATGAGACGAGGGCGACGGCAGGGGAGAAGGCTAAAGAGATTCTGGCTATTGCCGTTGATAAGTGCGCCCAGGAGTTCGTGATGGAATCAACGGTCTCTGTGGTGGATCTGCCGAGCGAGGAGATGAAAGGGCGGATCATTGGTCGGGAGGGACGCAACATCCGAGCCTTCGAGCGAGCCACGGGGATTGATGTGATCGTGGACGACACCCCCGAAGCGGTGATCCTTTCCGGCTTCGATCCGATCCGGAGGGCCGTTGCCAAGGAGGCGCTACAACGCCTCATCACTGATGGGCGGATCCATCCGGCTCGCATCGAGGAAGTAGTGGAGAAGGTAAAGGGCGAGATCGATGATGACATCAAGAAGACCGGTGAACGAACAGCCTTCGAACTGGGGATCAGCGGCATCCACCCCGAGCTCATGCGCCTGGTTGGGCGGCTCAAGTACCGGACCAGCTATTCGCAGAATCAGCTTATCCACACCAATGAGGTCACACAACTCGCTGGCGTGATAGCGGCTGAGTTGGGACTCGACGTGAAGGTAGCCAAGCGGGCAGGTTTGCTCCACGATATCGGGAAGTCAGCCGACGTCAACATGGAAGGGACTCACGTCTCCATTTCGGCCGAGCTGGCCAAGAAGTATGGTGAGCGGCCAAAGGTGGTGAACGCGATCGCCGCCCATCATGAGGACGTGGAGATCACCTGCATGGAGGCCGTGGTGCTCCAGATCGCCGACACGCTCTCGGCGGCCAGGCCCGGGGCCAGACGTGAGCTGCTGGAAAGTTACGTGAAGCGGCTCGAGGGACTAGAGAGGATCGCAAACTCCTTCGTGGGCGTGAGTAAGACATACGCCATCCAGGCCGGCCGCGAGGTGCGCATCATCGTTGAGAGCGATAAGGTATCGGACGTGCATGCGTATCAGCTTGCGCGGGATATCGCGAAGCGAATCGAAGAGGAGATGCAGTACCCTGGGCATATCAAGGTGACCGTCATCCGCGAGACGCGGGCAGTGGAGTACGCCAAATAGCAATGTTTCGAGTTCAGAGTGTCGAGCCAAAGTTTCGGTTTGGTCAGTGTTGAACCAGAAACCCGAAACGCGAAGCTCGAAACACTAAGCCATGCGGATACTATTCATCGGTGACATTATTGGAAAGCCGGGTCGTGAGACCGTGGCGTCTGTGTTGCCGCGCCTGACCGAGGAGCAGAACATCGACCTCGTCATTGCAAATGGCGAAAACCTGGCCGGCGGCTTCGGCCTCACGAGTGCGATAGCTAAAGAGATGTTCGCGCTCGGTGTCGATCTCCTGACCTCCGGAAATCATATCTGGGATAAGAAGGAGGTCGAAGAGTACATTGCGAAGGAGGAGCGGCTCCTGCGGCCGGCGAACTACCCAGAGCCTGCGCCGGGTAAGGGAAGCCTGGTAGTGGACCGAGGTGGCTGTGTCGTAGGGGTGCTCAATCTGCAGGGGCGGGCGTTCATGCCTGCGCTTGATTGCCCGTTCCGAGTGGGTGACCGTGAGATCGGCCGGCTGCGTCGAGAGACGACACTGATCTTCGTCGATTTTCATGGTGAGGCAACGGCAGAGAAACAGGCCTTCGCCTGGTATGTAGATGGGAGAGTGTCGGCGGTGATCGGCTCCCACACGCATGTCCAGACCGCTGACGAACGGATCCTTCCTGGGGGGACGGCGTATTTGACCGATGTGGGAATGACGGGTGGTCACGACTCGGTCATCGGGATGGGTATTGAGGCGCCGATCGCCAGATTCCTATCCGGTCTTCCGAAGCAATTTCGTCCGGCCACCGGTACACCTCGACTGTGCGGGGTGGTGGTGGAGATCGACGAGCGGACCGGCCGCTCGATCTCGATCGTACGGATCCAACGGGAACCCTGAGGCGGCCGTATGTCAGCGCGGATTCTCGACGGCAAGTCTATTGCGGCAGAGATTCGCCGGGAGGTCCAGATCGAGGTCGCGGCGGTAGCTGCGCAGACTGGGGTGGTTCCATGCCTGGCGGCGATCCTCGTCGGGAACGACCCGGCCTCAGCGACCTACGTGCAGAAGAAGGCCAAGGCGTGTAAAGAGGCCGGGATCACCTCGGTACGAATCGACCTGCCGGCCGACCTTCCGGAAGCTTCGCTGCTCCACGAGATCGAACGCCTCAACAGCGACCCTGCCGTGCACGCCATTCTCGTTCAGCTTCCGCTCCCCCCTCACATCAACGAAAGGCGAGTGCTGGGGGCGATTCTTCCGGAAAAGGATGTGGACGGGTTTCACCCCTCTAACCTTGGCGGATTGCTGGTCGGGAGTCCCCTCTTTGTCGCGTCCACGCCGCTTGGCATTCTCGAGTTACTCAATCGGACGAATGTGGTGATCGAAGGAAAGCATGCGGTCATCGTCGGGTGGAGTGTGGTGGTTGGTAAACCGACGGCGTTCCTGCTGCTGCAGCACCACGCTACAGTGACCATCTGCCATATCAAGACCCGCGACCTTGCTTATCATACCAGGCAGGCCGATATCCTTGTTGTGGCGGCAGGGAAGCCAGGTTTGGTGACAGGGTCCATGGTCAAGGATGGAGCCGTAGTCATCGACGTCGGCGTGAATCGCCTTGCGGACGGCAGGATCGTGGGGGATGTGGACTTTCCGGAGGTTGCGCAAAAGGCCTCACTGATCACCCCGGTTCCAGGCGGGGTGGGCCCGATGACGGTAGCCATGCTCTTAAAAAATACGGTAGATGCCTGTCGGCGCTCGTGTGGCGCCATCAGGCCCTCTGGGGATGCGCCGGCTTCGTCTGACAAAAGAACGATGGCCCAACCCTGAGGCAGAGCGTGACACCGGGACAGATAGGTCATGGCGCCTGTCTTCGGAAGTGTGGTGATCTGCGTGGTAGATGAGTTGAACCGCCCTGACGGGGAGCCTATCGTACCGGATTCTGAAGATGGCGATCTCCCGCTGCTCACGAAGGAGGAGGCCATCGCTGAAGTAAAGCGGTGGATCGAGCGGTACAAGATCGACTCGAGCCAGATCTTCGCCAGGACAGGAGATCAGACCATCCGCTATGGAGACCTGATTCCTCACCTCGAGCAGGAGACCGATGAAGGGCGATTACTCCTTCAGGCGATCTCTCGGGGTCGAGTGGTTCGACAACAGCAACGAACGCGTTTATAGCTTGCGTCATAGCGTAATACGCAACGACACAATCGACGCAATAGACGCAACAGACGCGATGAGGGCGAGCGATGATACCGACACGATCGTCTGATCCGGCCGAGATAATCGTTGAGCGGCAAGAGCGGGTCCTGATCATTACATGGCGAGACGGCCACCGCAGTGTCTACTCGTTTGATGCTCTTCGGCGTGATTGTCCATGCGCCTCGTGCGATGATGCCAGGAGCAAGAGGTTGAACGCCAGAGATCTCTTAGTTCTCAGCGGTTCTGTCGTGAAGCCTGGTGAGATTCAGGTTACCGATTATCGCCCTGTGGGTCGGTATGCGCTGAACTTTACCTGGAGCGATAGGCACGATACCGGCATCTATACGTATGACTTACTACGGGCGAACTGCCCCTGTGAACAATGCTCCGACGTAACTACTCAGGTAGATAGGCTGAAGACTGAAGGCTGTTAGGGGTAAGTCATGCGTGATCACACAACACTGCTGGCTTTTGAGTCGGCTGATGAAGTAGCAATGGCGGCTTATCGGGTTACACCACAGGTCGTAGAAACCGAGAAGATCTTGACTGGCTCGATTCGTGCCTTGCGAGATAATTTAGAACCTTCAGTCTTCAGCCTTCAGCCTAAACACCTGAGTAGTTACCGGTCCAGAACCTGGTATCTGCAACCCGCATCCTTAGAGACCATGGGATGAGAGCGGTTCAGCTAGTGGGGCCTGGGATCGTCGAACTCGTCGATCTGCCGATCCCCTTCATTGAGCCTGGGGAACTGCTCCTGGAGATGAGGGCATGTGGTCTGTGCGGATCTGATCTGGGTAAGATCTTTGGCGTGATGCCGCTTGGGCGGCCCGTCCCGCTGGGCCACGAGCTGGTGGGGGTGGTCAAGGCGGTTGGCGAAGGGGTGCGGCGGTTTGCCCCCGGTGATCGCCTGGCAGTTGCGCACCATGTCCCGTGTGGCCGGTGCCGCTACTGTCGCCATGGCAGCGAGTCGATGTGCCCCCAGTTCAAGGCGACCAACATAGATCCCGGTGGCTTCGCTGAGTTCGTCCGAATTCCAGCCCTGCAGATAGAGCAGACAGCCTTTGCGCTCCCCGAGAAGCTTTCAGACGAGGCAGGCATCTTCATGGAGCCATTGGCGTGCGCCGTGCGGGCGGTCAAGCGATCCAATGTTCAGGTTGGCGATCAGATCGTGGTAGTCGGCGCCGGGTGTATGGGGCTGCTGGTCGCACAGACCATCGCCGCTTGTGGCGCGAGACCGATCTGCGTGGATCTTCGGGAGGAGCGCCTTGAGTTGGCTCGAACGCTCGGCGTTGAAGTGACCCTGAATGTGGCCGGATGGGACCCGCTGACGGCGCTTCGCTCCATCACGGACAAGGAAGGGATTGACGGGGCTATCCTCACTGCGGTCAACGCCCCGATGTTGGAAGCGGTGCTCGGCGTACTACGTGCCGGAGGGAAGATCAATATTTTTGCGGATGCAGGCGACGCCGGACGCATGGCGATCGATCTAAGCGCCCTCTACCGGCGGGAGCTGTCTCTCACGGCAACCTATTCGGCTACGCCCGTGGAACTTGGCGAGGCGATCCAACTCTTGGCCTCCGGGCAAATCCAGACTTTTCCGCTTATCAGCCATCGCTTCGACCTGAGCCGATTCGATGAGGGGGCGCGTCTACAGCGGGAAGGGCAGGCCACGAAGGTCCTTTTCTTACCGGCCGGGGTAGGCACGTCGTGATCCCTGTGAATGTCCTGAGCCGGACGATGGTGGCGGCGGTTCTTCATGGCGCGAAAGATGTGCGCTTAGAAGAGGTGCCGATTCCGCGGCTTGGCCCGGAGGATCTCCTGGCTAGGGTCGAGGCCGCTTCCATCGATTTCACGGATCGCAAGGTGTACTTGCGTGGATCGCACCCGATGATTGAGATCCCAGGGCTCTTCGGGCACGAGTGGGCCGGGATCGTGGTGGCGCGAGGGGAGCAGGCTGATGCCAGGTGGCAGCCGGGGATGCGGGTGGTCGCAGCCAACTCGGCCCCCTGTACCGATCCGGTTCCGGCGGCCCGCTGTCGTGCTTGCCGGCGTTCTCGTCAGGGCATGTGCGAGCGATTGCTGTACAATAACGGCGCTTTTGCCCCCTACATTCGCATCCCTGGACGGATCGCGGAGGTGAACCTGTATGAGCTGCCCCCGCAGATCCCCTTTGAGGAGGCAGCTCTGGCCGAGCCGCTCGCGTGCGTCATGCACGCCATCCGGCGCGTGCAGGTGTCCGATGGAGATCGTGTCGTGGTCGTGGGAGCCGGGCCGATCGGCCTGATGTTTATATCCGCCCTCCGTAACCGGCACGGGCAGGCCATTCGTCTCCTCAGCTTGGACCATCACGATGACCGTCTGGCCCTGGCAAGGAGCTTCGGTGCAGACGAGGCGCTAAATACTGCCGGAGGGTCGCTGATGGCAGGAGTGAGAGATGCCTTCGGGGCAGAGAGGGCTGATGTTGTCATTGAGGCGGTGGGAAGTACGCAGGCGCACCAGGAAGCATTTGAGCTAGTGGGCCGGGGGGGCACGCTGGTCCCCTTCGGCGGAGTGGCGGAGGGCGATCTCCTTTCCCTCGACCTGCATCGGTTGCATTACGAGGAGATCAGGATTGTCCCGATCTACCACCATACCCCTGGCGATTTCGCCAGCGCGGTCCACGCCATCGTTCGCCGCGAGGTTCCAGTGGCCCGTCTCATCACTGCCCGCCTCCCCCTCATGGAGTTGCCGAGAGCACTCGAGATGGTGCAAGAGCGGACCACCCTTCGGACGATCCTGTTTTCATGAGGTCGGCTTAGCGTCTGAGAAGGTCCATGATGAAGAAGCTGGGGAATGGGACTCAACGGATGAGGACGATCCCACTGGCCTCGTTGCCGGGCGTTACGCGTGAAAGACGGTCAGTCGTGCCGGCTCGTGTGGATCAGCATGCGCCGGTTCAAGGTCGAGGCGACTCTACTTCACCGAAGCTGCGCTTTCACCATTACCGGGGTGTCCAGTGGGTTCTGACAGGTGGGCCGATGGCAGAGGCCTATGACCCCGTCGTCGTTCATGACGATTGCCATGGCTGCCTGGTGTGCACTCGCACCACCGAGTGGTTCATGGAGTTTGCGCGACTGGTCTATCGTCTCACGGGGATCAACCTTCGCGACTGCCTTCACTGGGGCCATCTGTTCGATAATCCAAAACCGCTGATTGTTCCCACCTCCAACCTGCTCCGTTGTAACAAGAAAACCCTGGCGGGGCTGCGTGAGAGCTATTTCAGCCTTAGTGAGGCCTCTCGTCCTCCCATTCGGGATCTCTGGCCATCGGAACACGCCCTTTCACAAAGCGAGCGGTTTGAAGACCGACTGATCATTGTGAGCAGGATGGTGGAGCTTTGGGAGGACGGGCAGTACATCGGCTGGCCAAGTTAAATAGCAGTCAGGGGTTTTAGGCTGAATACTGAAGGCTTTTAGCAGTTGTAGGTCGGGTTAGCGAAGCGTAACCCGACGCCACTCGGCTCACCGCCTCATCAGAATGCTATTTTCATACGCCGCAGCGCCTTATCGGTATTACTTAACGTAAAACTCCGTGATGGCGCTGTTGTCGTCGAGGGTAGTGGGGCGTCCAGAGGAGTAGTTCACCAATGCTGATGCCACGTTCTCCGGTACAGGGAACTCTTCTGATGGGGTATCTTTAAGGACTTGTTGCATGAAGCGAGTCCAGATGGGAACAGCAAGGGTAGCGCTCGTTTCGTGCCGGCCAAGTGATCGCTTGGTATCATAGCCAATCCAGACCCCCGCCACAAGGTTGGGCGTATACCCGATGAACCAGGCATCAGTCGCTTCCTGAGTGGTTCCCGTCTTACCCGCGACAGGTCTTCCCAGAACGCGTGCTCGTGACCCAGTCCCTCTCTCGATGACACCCTTTAAGACGTTGGTCAAGATGAACGCCGTCTCCTCCCTCATCGTCTGCTGACTCACCGGAGCGTACTCTTCCAGGAGTGCCCCCTTATTGTCCGCCACCTTCCTGATGCTGTATGGCGGAAATCGGATACCTGAATGCGCAAAGACACCAAAGGCCGAGACCATCTCCGATAATGTCACCTCCGATACGCCGAGGGCCAGGGCATATTCCCTCCGTAGCGTGCTCTCAATCCCCAGATCACGGGCCAGCGTGATGACTGGATCGACTCCAATCCGCTCGATAAGCTTCACCGCGACGACGTTGATGGAGTGTTCGAGTCCGTATCGCAATGTGGTCGGACCGTGAAACTTTCGGTCATAGTTTTCCGGCTTCCATTCGATTCGTTTGCCGTCCACAAGGAACGGGTAGCTTACGGGTGCGTCATTCATGATTGTGGAAGGGGTGAAGCCGCGGTCAAAGGCGGCGGCGTAGACAAACGGTTTGAAGGCTGATCCGGGCTGTCGCCTGGCCTGGAGTGCACGGTTAAATTTCGATCGCTCAAAGTCGTACCCGCCTATCATTGCCTTGATGCCGCCGTCCCTCGGATCGAGGGCGAGGAAGGCGCCCTCGATCTCGGGATCTTGTTCGAGGGTCAGGTCAAGAGTCTTTTTTCCCTTGTTGACGCTTACGACCTGGACCTTCACCTCCATACCGATCTGAAGCTGTTGGTGCGGTTGCGAGGTGTTTAGCCATGGCACCTTGTCAAGGGCAATGTTGCCTTGATACCCCCCGACCTGAACTGTGATCGCTTCCGGCAGAACCTTCGTGACGGTTGCGCTGAGAGTCTCCCCTACCTTCGGGATCAGGTACGAGAGGGGGGACTTTCCGGAATCGTGTGCGGTCAAGGATCGTGTGCGAGGAAGGCGAAAGCCTCTGGCCTTGTCGATCCCCCTCAGTCCTTCGATGAGAGCCGCCTCAGCGCTCCGCTGCGCGCCGATGTTGAGGGTAGTGTAGACCTTGAGGCCGCCATGGTAGACGGCGTACGTGCCGTATTTCTCTTCCAGTTGCTGACGGATGTGTTCGACGAAGTAGGGACCGAGGTTTCGAGTCTTCTCGAACGAAAATTCGTCGAAGGTGGCGGTAAAAGCGGAAGCGGCCTGCTCATTAGTGATGAATCCTCGCTCAGTCATCCGGGCCAACACATGGTCTCGGCGGCGTATGGCCCGCTCCTTATCGGTGATGGGAGAGTAGTAGTTAGGCGCCCGCGGCAGCCCGGCCAGGGTTGCAGCCTCGGCGAGGTTAAGCTGCTCCACCGACTTTTTGAAGTAGGTTTGGGCGGCAGACTCCACCCCATAGGCGCCATGTCCGAAGTAGACCTGGTTGAGATAGAGTTCAAGGATCTTCTCTTTAGAGTACCGTTTCTCGATTTCAACCGCCAGGAGGGCTTCCTTGACTTTCCTGGAAAGGTTTTTCTCTGGAGTCAGGAGCAGTAACTTCGTCAACTGCTGCGTGATGGAGCTGCCCCCCTCAACGGGGCGCATAGCCCGGAGATTCACCAGAATCGCTCGGGCGAGGCCTCGGAAATTAATCCCATGATGCTCGTAGAACTGGGCATCCTCGACCGCGATAATTCCATTGATCAGATGGCGAGAGATCTTGTTTAGCGGAACCCATAAGCGTTTCTGCTCGAAGAAGGTGGCAAACGGTTCATTGTGATCTGAATAGAGTGTGGTGACGAGGCTGGGCTGATACTCCTCAAGCGCGTCAAGCGTCGGGAGGTCCTGGAGGTACGTGACCAATAGGCCTCCGACGACTCCGAGCGAGATGGCCATCAGCAGCAGGAAGGACCAGAGGAGCGCAACGATAACCCGGGGTGGTCGTCGCATAGGCTATACCTCTACACTTCTGGCATCGGAAAGGGTAATCACTTATGCGACGCTCACTATGCTAACCATAACAGCTATCACTATAACAGAGGGGTTGGACCCCCACAAGCCTAGCCAGCCCTCACTACCTCGCTGTAGCGATTAGGCATTTAGGCTGAAGGCTGAAGGCTCTACATTATCTCGTAAGGCACGAATCAAGCTATTTAAGACCTTTTCGGTTGCTACGCCCTGTGGTGTGCTCTCAGAGAGGACGCTTCATTGGGCAAGAAGTTCACCGCTTCGACATAGTGCGTCCTTCATCAGCCAACTCACATGCCCGACGTGGTGTGTGATCACCGCTTTACCCCTAAAAGCCTTCAGTCTTCAGTCTATCCACCTTGTAGTTACGCCTCGCTGAGATCAAAAGACCGCGAGGGGGGGAGTTTGGGATTGCAGCGAACGGTCCATTGTGCTAAAAAGGCATCCACCAACTTGGCGGAGAAACTACAGATGGATGATGTGAAAGCGCGAGCCCAAGAGCAACTCCGTGCCCTCCGGCGAGGCGCGGTAGAGATCATTTCCGAGGAAGAGCTGCTCGGGAAGTTGGAGCGCTCACTGCGGACTGGCGTCCCGCTGCGCGTCAAGCTCGGCGCCGACCCCTCAGCGCCAGACCTACACCTTGGCCACACGGTCGTACTGAGAAAACTGCGCCAGTTTCAGGATCTTGGCCACCAGGTGATCTTCCTGATCGGCGATTTTACCGGGATGATCGGTGACCCGACTGGTCGATCAGAGACTCGTAAGCCACTGAGCGTTGAGGAGATTCAGGCCAACGCGGAAACCTATAAGAGGCAGATCTTTCAGATCCTCGATCAAAGCCGAACCGAGATCCGTTTCAATAGCGAATGGCTGAGTCGAATGGACTTTGCCCACGTGATCCGCCTGGCGGCGCAGTACACGGTTGCTCGGCTTCTGGAGCGGGATGATTTTCAAAAGCGCTATCGGGAGGGGCGGCCAATTGGTGTCCATGAGTTCCTCTACCCGCTGGCTCAAGGGCATGACTCCGTGGTACTGAGGGCCGATGTCGAGTTGGGTGGTACCGATCAAAAGTTTAACCTGCTTGTGGGGCGGGAGCTACAGCGTGATCATGGCCAGGAGCCTCAGGTTGCGCTCATCACGCCCCTGCTTGAAGGAACCGATGGGGTTCAAAAGATGAGCAAGAGCCTCGGCAACTACATTGGGATTGGTGAGCCAGCCAGGGAGGTATACGGGAAGACGATGTCGATCCCGGACGCGCTCATTGCGAAATATGCCGAGCTGGTCGCCGGGATGTCGCCGGAGGCTATAGAGGCAATGGAAGAAGGACTGAAGCTTGGCACGCTTCATCCCAGAATCGCTAAAGCAGAGGTGGCCAGGAAGCTGGTTGCGCTCTATCATGGAGAGCGGGCCGCCGAAGAGGCGACTTGCGAGTTCGATCGTATTTTCAGGGAAAAGGGGCTACCGGACGACATCAATCTTTTCATGGTAGCAGATGAGATGACCGCCGTTGATATCGTGTGGTTGCTTAAGGAATCAGGGGGGACGAGGAGCCTCTCAGAAGCCAGGCGGCTCATCCGGCAGGGTGGCGTCAGTCTTGATGGGGAAGTAGTGCGGGATGAATATGCGAAGATCTTAATGGATCGGGAGTACTTGCTGAGAGTGGGAAAGCGATTTTTTAGAAGGGTTAAAAAGAACGCTCAACCACTAAATAACACTTGACAGCCATAAAGCAGTTGCTGTATGCTCCCATTCGTAGTTGTCAGTGCCTGCCATTGACACTTGACACTTGGGACTTGATGCCATATACTAGTTCATAGCTTGATGGGCATTGAGGCGCAACATCTTAATACCTGCTCTTTGACAATAGAATATTGTTGCTACTGACTTGATGGCGAATGAATTCAGCCAGAGCGGGTGACCCGGTATCGGAGAGCCTGCTTGTAGGCTGTTACTATGTAGTTTCCAATTTGGAGAGTTTGATCCTGGCTCAGAACGAACGCTGGCGGCGTGCCTAACACATGCAAGTCGAGCGAGAAAGTCCCGGCAACGGGATGAGTAAAGCGGCAAACGGGTGAGTAACGCGTGGGTAATCTACCCTACGGATCGGGATAACCTGCCGAAAGGTGGACTAATACCGGATGATGTTCTCGCGGTGATTCCGTGGGAACCAAAGGGGGCGAGCGTAAGCAGCTCTCACCGAAGGAGGAGCCTGCGTCCGATTAGCTAGTTGGTGGGGTAATGGCCTACCAAGGCGACGATCGGTAGCCGGCCTGAGAGGGCGATCGGCCACACTGGAACTGAGACACGGTCCAGACTCCTACGGGAGGCAGCAGTGGGGAATATTGCGCAATGGGCGAAAGCCTGACGCAGCGACGCCGCGTGGGTGATGAAGGCCTTCGGGTCGTAAAGCCCTGTCTGGTGGAACGAAACGCCTGGCGGCCAATACCTGCCGGGTTTGACGGTACCACCGAAGGAAGCCCCGGCTAACTACGTGCCAGCAGCCGCGGTAAGACGTAGGGGGCGAGCGTTGTTCGGATTTACTGGGCGTAAAGCGCGCGTAGGCGGCCAGATAAGTCGGGTGTGAAAGCCCTCGGCTCAACCGAGGTTCCGCATCCGATACTGCTTGGCTGGAGTCTAGGAGAGGAGAGCGGAATTCCCAGTGTAGCGGTGAAATGCGTAGATATTGGGAGGAACACCCGTGGCGAAGGCGGCTCTCTGGACTAGTACTGACGCTGAGGCGCGAAAGCTAGGGGAGCGAACGGGATTAGATACCCCGGTAGTCCTAGCCGTAAACGATGGGCACTAGGTGTGGGAGGTATTGACCCCTTCCGCGCCGAAGCTAACGCATTAAGTGCCCCGCCTGGGGAGTACGGCCGCAAGGCTAAAACTCAAAGGAATTGACGGGGGCCCGCACAAGCGGTGGAGCATGTGGTTCAATTCGACGCAACGCGAAGAACCTTACCAGGGCTTGACATCCCACGAACCTGCCTGAAAGGGCGGGGTGCCCGCAAGGGAGCGTGGAGACAGGTGGTGCATGGCTGTCGTCAGCTCGTGTCGTGAGATGTTGGGTTAAGTCCCGCAACGAGCGCAACCCTCACCCCTAGTTGCCACCGGGTAATGCCGAGCACTCGAGGGGAACTGCCAGCGTCAAGCTGGAGGAAGGCGGGGATGACGTCAAGTCATCATGCCCCTTACGTCCTGGGCTACACACGTGCTACAATGGCCGGTACAAAGGGATGCGAGACCGCGAGGTGGAGCCAATCCCAAAAAGCTGGTCTAAGTTCGGATTGCAGTCTGCAACTCGACTGCATGAAGTAGGAATCGCTAGTAATCGCGCATCAGCACGGCGCGGTGAATACGTTCCCGGGCCTTGTACACACCGCCCGTCACACCACGAAAGCTGGCTGTACTCGAAGTCGCTGAGCCAACCCGCAAGGGAGGCAGGCGCCGAAGGTATGGTTAGTGATTGGGGTGAAGTCGTAACAAGGTAGCCGTACGGGAACGTGCGGCTGGATCACCTCCTTTCTAAGGAGTACCACTAATCTCCTAGGTCAATTTACCCCAGGTCGGTAGCAGCAATATTTTTTCTTTTTCTAAAGGCGAGGCTGAGGTGCGATCAGCGATAGTTGGGCGCTGAAAGCCCTCCAGGCTCTCATTTAGTTGTTTGTGTGTGTTTTGTCGAAGGGGCCTTTAGCTCAGCTGGTTAGAGCGCACGCTTGATAAGCGTGAGGTCTCTGGTTCGATCCCAGGAAGGCCCACCATTCCATTTCGGGTAGCGGGTTCCGGCGTCTGACATCAGTTCGGCATCGTAAATCCGGTATCCGTTGTGCGCATGGGGGATGTAGCTCAGACGGGAGAGCACCTGCTTTGCAAGCAGGGGGTCAGCGGTTCGATCCCGCTCATCTCCACCAAGTGGGATTGTCTGGAACTGATCGAACAGAGCACGACAATCTCGGTTGTGATTTTCGCGAGCATAGCTCGCTTTGCTCTTTGACAATTGAATAAGTGATCCGTGTCTCTAATGAATACAGACCTTGAGTTAGGTAATAATTGGGGTCAAGCTACTAAGAGTGTACGGTGGATGCCTTGGCATCAGCAGGCGATGAAGGGCGTGGTAAGCTGCGATAAGCCTCGGGTAGTCGCATACAGACGCTAATCCGAGGATGCCCGAATGGGGAAACCCGATCCGAGTCATGTCGGATCATCGCCGGGTGAATACATAGCCCGGCGAAGCTAACCGGGGGAACTGAAACATCTCAGTACCTCGAGGAAAAGAAAGCAAAAGCGATTCCCTGAGTAGCGGCGAGCGAAACGGGAATAGCCCAAACCAATAACGTGTGATAGCCCGTGTGCGTTGCGTTATTGGGGTCGTGGGGTCCTGTCTGGCTCTAATACGGTAGAGTCAAAGAGTTACAAATCTCATTCCTAATTGAACGATCTGGAAAGGTCGGCCATAGAAGGTGACAGCCCTGTAGAGTAAAGGGATGAGACTCTTTGTGCAGGAAACCCAAGTACCACAAGACACGTGGAATCTTGTGGGAATTCGGGGGGACCGCCCTCCAAGGCTAAACACTTGCTGATGACCGATAGTGAACCAGTACCGTGAGGGAAAGGTGAAAAGCACCCCTGTTAGGGGAGTGAAATAGTACCTGAAACCGTACACTTACAAGCAGTCGGAGGGCTATGCTCGCCGCAAGGTGAGAATGCCTGACGGCGTG
>Ga0209726_10001812_pt1 | contig 33187 bp, 34 predicted proteins | sample Subgrocontami54m_FD_187453 | JGI IMG/M metagenome (GOLD analysis project Ga0209726, IMG submission 187453) | Subsurface groundwater microbial communities from S. Glens Falls, New York, USA - GMW46 contaminated, 5.4 m (SPAdes) (version 3) | ecosystem: Environmental > Aquatic > Deep subsurface >... | reverse complement strand
CGCACCCAGGTGACCGAAAGATCACCCGAGCCGTTGCGTGTGCCGCCGATATGGACCGGCGACCAGGGCATGAGCCCGACCGCGCGGGCAGTGAATGTCGTCTGCTGCCAAGCCGGATCGGTCGCATCGAGTCCAGGAGGACCCCACCGATAAAATCGGGCAATACCCCGCTCGGAAAGCATCGTCTGTAGTTGCGCGATAGCCCCGTCGATCAGAACGACGGGGGCAGCCGTCGCGAGCGGCGCGCGCATGCCGTGCTCGGTCCCCATCCGGCCACGCAAGAGTTTCGTGACGTTGTAGGTGCTCGGCGCCGTGAGATTCGCATTGCAGAACTGCACGATTTCCCAGTCGCCGTCGGGCGTGCCGATCGCGAGCGCGTTCGCGCCGCCCGCTAGGATTTCGGCTTCGGTGCGGCTCGTCAGCTCGCCCGCATAGAGCTTGACCGAGAGAATGTTGACGTCGTCCCAATATGCGGTCGGTCCCGCGGGGAATGCATTCAGAGTCTCGCCCATGGTGGCGCGGACCGGCAGCGTGGTGTCGACCGCGAAGCTTGAGCCAGTGGCGCTGTCGAGCACCAGAATGCCGGCGAATGGCGAGGCACAAGCACCGGCATAGGGCGACCAAGGAACGTCGGTGTCGATCAGGATCGGCAGGTCCATGATCCGCAGGACGGCAGCGCCGAGGACAGGCGGGACCGTCACCGCGGGCGGCGCGATCCCCGGCAGCGGGGGAGCGTAGACCGCAGCCTCGGCGCGCTGCGCTTCCATGTTGCGCAGTCCGCCGTCGTTGATGCGCGTCAGGCGGAACGAGCGTGGGCGACCACCGACCACCAGATCGATGACGTCGCCCGGATCGAGCGCGACGAGCGCAGGCGGGACCCCCAGTTTTGCGGTCTCGCGTGCGATCCAGGTTTCGGCAAGCGCCCGATCGGCAATCCCTTGCGCTTGCACGTCGTCCATCACCAGCGCGAAGCTCGCGTCGCGCTTGCGGTCCGACCAGCCCGCGAGCCTGCTCGCGGAGATCGACCCCGATTGGTAGTCGTTGTTGCCGTCGATGAAGGTGACCGAGACCACGTCCGGCAGATCGGTCTCCTGTGCGCGCGTCAGCGTTACGGCGTCGCCTTGATCCGGCGCGACGCAGTCCTCAGGCTCGACGGTGGCCACCGAAGGCCGCCCGCGCGCCACGAAGCGGATCACGCCTTCGCTTTCGGTGGCGTCGAAGGCAAACGCCTGCATGAGCATTTCGATTTCGGCGCGCGGGCTCATCGGCCGGTCGCGCACATAGCCGACGACGATGCCGAACAGTCCGGTGACGTCGACTTCCGTAAATCCAACCCGTGCGCAGCGCTCGGCAACGAGCGCGCCTAAGTCCGCGAGCCCGACCTTGCCGTTGAGCCAATGGCCGAGCGGCCAAAGGTCGCCATCGCTCCAGATGTCGGTGCGGGCGGGCCAGGCAGGATAGGGCCGCGCGTCCCAGGTCCAAGCCGCGATCGTCCCGATCATCGGACCCCTATAGACGGACGAAACAGGATTGTTACCCGCCCAATAGGTCAGCATCGCCTCGATGCCGCGCCGCTGGATCAGGTCGTCGCGCGTGCCCCGTGAATAGTAGGGGAGCGCGCTCTCCGAGGATTTCGGATCGTAGAAGACGTTCGGCTGGTTGGTCCCGCGGTCGACAGACGGAATGCCGAACTCGGTGAACCAGATCGGTTTCGACTGCGGCACCCACCCCGTGTGCGACCCGCTCTCGGTCCCGCCGGGACGGTCGTAGTGGTCATTGAGCCACCAGTTGCGGAAGTCCTTCGCGCGCCACACCCAGGGCTTGCCGTAAGCACCGTCGGTGATCGACGTGCGGGTCTGGGCATCGCGGTCGGCCTGCGAGGCATAGAACCAATCGAAATCTTCCCCGCCCTCGATGTTCGATTGCAAATAGGCGTGGTCGTAAATCGAGGGAGCACCCGCCAGCGCGTCGAGATGCGCGGTGCCGTCACGCCAATCGGAGAGCGGCACGTAGACGTCGACCCCGACGAAATCGATGTTGGCGTCGGCCCAGAGCGGATCGAGATGAAAGAAGAGGTCGCCCGAGCCGTCGCCGGGCTGGTAACGGCCGTAGTCCGACCAGTCGGCGACATAGCCGACCTTGACGCCGGCCCCGAGGACGACCTTCACGTCTGCCGCCAGGGCTTTCAGATAATCCGCCGCCGGGAAATGCGTGGCGCTGTCGCGCACGGCACAGAGACTGCGCAGCTCGGAACCGATCAGGAAGGCGTCGACCGCCCCGGATTCGACCGCATTGATGGCGGCGCAGAGCCGCGCGCAATGGAAGATGAACCGCCGATAGCTCCATTCGGCGGGACCCGAGTAGCTCGTCGAGACCGCGTCCGAGGAACCATTGACCGAGACGCTGATCTGGTCGCGCGTCACCGTTCCGAAGAACGACGCAATCTGGCTCGTCGCGGTCGCGGTCTTGTCGACGGTGCCGGGCCGCCCGGGCGCCGGATCGCAGGTGATGCGACCGCGCCAGGGATAAGCCGGCTGGCCGATATTGCCAGTCCAGGGATCGGGCAGCGTGTTTCCGCTCGCCACGTCCATGAACAGGAACGGATAGAAGATGACCGAAAGACCACGCGCCTTGAGGTCGCGGATCGCGCGCACGAGAGAGTCGTCGGATGGCGTGCCGCCGTAGGCGGGCCGGCCCTGCACGGTGCTGACGACTACTGCTACTTCACGCGTGACGCCGTGAACCTGCCATGTGTCAGGGCTCGTGATCTTGGTCGAGACTTCGACCTTGGGCCGCACCGTGCACTGGCCGGCGCGTAGATCGTCCCCGAACCAGCCGGCGACCAAGAGGACCGTGGAGATATTCGGCAGCGAGGCCTCGAGGTCGTCGAGTGCCACGTTCCAATCGGCGACGATGCGTCCGGCGAACTTGTTTTCTGGCGCGGTCGAGCCGCCGCCGAGATTGCGCGTCTGAACGAAAGTGTCGTAGACGCGCTCGCCTGCGCCTGGAATGATCGAGATCGCCTCGACGAGATCCTCGACGCCCGAGCCGTCTCCCGGCGATACGCGGCGAAAGACCTCGAAATTGAGCTGCGGAACGCGGTTTCCGAAAGAGCCGATCGCAAGGTTCTCGAACACGACATAGGCGGTGCCGCGATAGGCCGGCACTTGGCCCGAGCCTTCGATTCCCTCGATCAATGAGTCCGGCAGCTGATCCGCGGTCCCGCGATAGACCCGTATCGTGACGTTGCTCATATCGAGCGGCTTGCCGTCCGCCCAGATGCGCCCGACCCGATCGATGGCGCCTTCGCTTAAGCCCACCGCGAAGTTCGCAAAATACGAATAGGTGGTCGTCGTGACGGTGCTGCCGCCCCCGCCACCTCCACCGCCGCCCTTGCCACCGCCACCGCCCGTGCTCTGAGTGGTCGTGGTCACGACCTCCTTGAACTTGGTCGCCCAGATCAGCTGTCCGGCGATGCGGACGCGGCCGGCAATCTCAGGCAGAGACGCGCCTTCGGTCGAGGATTGGACTTGCAGATTGTCGAGGCGAGGACCTTGGGTTTCTTGATTGATGGGACCCGGGCCGAAGAGCCGGTTGTCGATGACGCTGCCGACCACGCCCGCCACGGCTGTCGCGGCGGCCGTGACCCACGCGGCTGCGCCTTCCGTCAGCACCGCAGCGCCGACGGCAAGCAAGAGCGTCGCCATGTCTCAGGGCTCGATGTCCGGAAAGGCAAAGACGAAACGGATGCGCCGCCGCCACCACGGCGAGAGCGAGACTTCCGCGACGGGATGGGATTCGTAGCTGTGGACCATGCGGTCCAGACCCGTGAGGATCGCGCAGTGCTTGGCGGGCGCACGCTCGTTCAAGGCGAACAATGGGACGTCGCCGGGCTGTATATCCGCGATTGCAACCGGCACCATGTGGCGAGCCGCAGCATCGGCGAGCGTCTCTTGCCGGTGCGCTTCCGCCCAGTCGCGGGAATAGGGCGGCGGTACTTCCGGCTCCTCGCCATAGACCTCGCGCCAGACTCCTCGCACGAGCCCGAGACAATCGCAGCCTGCGCCCTTGGTGCTCGCCTGGTGATGGTAGGGGGTACCGATCCAGGTGCGGGCTTCGGCAATGATGGCGGCGCGCTCAACCACCGAGCTTGCCTCCGTCGTTACCGCTCCCTTGGTTGGGATAGGACAACGCGAAGTCATTGCCTGGCATGTGCGGAAATCCGCCGAAGTTCACGACATTGGCGAAGCGGTCACGGCAGGTGGGATAAGTCTTGTCGCAACCGGCGGTGACGGTGAATGTGTCGCCTGCAGACATAGGGTCCGGCATCGGCAGAAAGAGCGAGAGGCGCGACATGCCGCTGCCGGCAGAGTGAGATTTCACTTCCACCGCGAGGCCCGCGTTCGCTCCGGACGTCCAGACGAGGCGCCCGCGCGAGAGGACGCCGGTGGCAAGCCCGTCGAGCCCGCTGGCGGTGAAATCGAAGGCGCTGATGACCTGCGTCACCGTGCCCGCGCCGTAGCGCCCGGTGGCCGTGAGGTCGACCGTGCAGTGGGGATCGCCCAGCTCCCATGGGCAAGCCCGCTGGAAGATTCGACCGGCTGCCTGGTCGAGCCGAGCTGCCAGCCCGCGCAGCTCAGCGGTGAAGGCGAGCGTTCCGCGCGAAACCTGGCCGAGAAAGCCAGAGCGCAGGATCACGCGCTCCGAGACGTCCTGCCAGTTGACGAGAAAGATCGTTACCGCCGCGTCGTCGTAGCGCCCGGCGTTGAGGTCATCCTCCGTGATGGCGGCCGAGCTCAGCGCGCCTTGGACATCCAGGTTCGAGACCGCAAGTCCGAGCTGGTCCTCGATCGAGGTCGCCGTGAAGCCGCTTGCCGCCTGATAGGTGACGCCGTCGAACGCGAGGTCGCGATCGTGGTCGGTGAACCCCATGATCACGCCGTCCTTGCGGTCGACACGCCAGCAGCGGCAGAGCGTGGTCAGGCCCCCGGCGACATGGGCGGCAAGCCCTGGATCGAGAGTCTTCATTCAGGGACCTCGGTGAGATCGATCTGCGAGACCACCTGCTGGTCCCAGGCATTGGCCTGGACCGGCAGATGATCGGTCTCGAAGCGCACCGGCACGTCGAACTCGAAGCTTGCCATCGGTGCCGAGCCTGGTGCCGAGGAGAAGGTGACTCTGCCTGTCTGGTAGTCGATGCCGGACGGGGTCACCACAGACGCGCCCACCTTGACGACCGCCGTGCCGACCACCGGCTTGGTGATGGTGCGAACATGCTCGAAGCCGCCGATGTTGTAGCGCTTCACTAACTGCCAGACGGTCGAGGTGACCTCCACCATCGACTGGTCCGTGGCGCTGTAGTCGTTCCAGTCCTTGAAGCGGAACGAATAGGCGCGTCCCTTCACGACATGAAAGAATGCGATCACGTCGAGCATCTGCTCGCGCGTGCGGATCCCGGTCGAGATGTTCCACTTGCCGCGCGAGTTCGCCCAAAGGCTGTTTCGCTGCTCAGCGCCCGAGGCGAGCGTGACCACGCTGGTCGAGAACGACGGCCCACCCGTTGCTCCGCGCGCGACGAAGGGCGGAAACGGGATGTCACGGAACGGCTGCGGCATCGGAGCATTCTCAGGAAAAGTGGATTCCGGTTTTCCGTCCGAGAATGCGACCACTCATGGTCACATGCCCCGCATACCCATACGCACCGCGCGTGCGAGATCGGCCGCGACTTGGGTGCGGCTCGCCTGGAACGCCGAGGGGCTTGGGGTCTGGATGGTGACGTTGATCATTGGCTGGGGCATCGGCCCGCGACCGTCGTAGCGGCGCGTTTCCTCGCGGCTGAGCACGCGCTCGCCGCGCTGCAGGATGGCCGGCACCTCGTCGGGCGAGAGGAACGCGCCCTCGTGAAAGCGTGGTGCTGCGCGAAAGATTTCCGACGGAAGGACGCGCATCGGTGCGGGATCTCCGGCCAAACCACCTTGGTGGTAGATCGGCGATCCAAACAGCCGGCTTGCAGCCGCCGCGGGGCCCATGCTTGCCGTCCCGCCACCGAAGAGGCTGCCGAGCAACCCGCCAATCGAGGAAAACGTCGGCAGGTTGCTGCCGAACAACAAGTTCTTGAACGGATTCAAGAGCGCAAGCTTCAGGATCTCTTTATTTATATCCAGGAGCGCCGCGCGTCCGGCATCGGCCCAGGACTTCCAGTCGGTCTTGCCCTCCGCGATCAGCGTCGAGAAGCGATTGAACGTCGTGTCCGTGAGGCCCTGCAGCTCCTGCATGCCGGCCTGAGAGCGGGCAAGCGATTGGTTGAGTCGCTCGATGCTCCCGGCGTTGGCGAGAATCGCCTGGCCCTCGGCGCTGGCGAGATCGATGCCCTTCAGGCGGAGCTGCTGCTCGGCCTGCAGCTGGGCGATGATAATCGCCCGCTGCGACTCCCCTTGGCCGGCAAGATCGATCTGCTTCTGGAGAAGCTCGATCTGATTCTTCTGGCCTTCGATCGTCTGCAGGGCCGCGGCACGGGCCTGCTCGCCATGAAGTCGTGAATAAGCGCCGCGCAGCGCATCGATAATATGACCAAGGGTGCCCTTGGCGTCGCCTTCCGCGAGCGATTGTGCAATGAGGAGCGGGCGCAGCGCCTGCTCGACCTGCATCTGTCGCTGTGCCTGTTCGGTCGAGAGCCGTCCCGCTGCGACGGCGTTGTTGAGCCGTTTCTGGGCTTCCGCCTCAGTGCCGGTGTCGCTCACCGACTTGGCTGACTGCGCAGCTTGTTCGGCGATCTGCTCGATCAGCAATTCGCGCGAGCGCTTTTCGACATCGACACCATTCTGCACGGCCTCGGTCAGCGCCTTGCGCCGGGCCTCGGCCTGCTGCGCTGCCGCGGCGCTCTTGAGATACGCTTCCGCGACGGCCAGCGTCGCCTTGGCATTGACCTCGAGCACGCGCGACTGGTCGATCAGCGCCTGGGTCGCTTCGGCCCTCGCCTTGGTGCTTGCCCTCGTGACGTCGGCTTCCGCAACGGCGACGGGGATCGCCTGGCCGGCTAGTTCGAGACGCCGACGTTCCTCGGCAATCGCCGCCTTCTGGGCCGGGGTCTTGGCGGCAAGCGCCTGGATTTCCAGCTCGTCGAGCCGGCGCGCCTTTTCGGCCGGGTCCAGCCAGGTGAGGATTGCGCGCGTGACCGCATCGTAGGCGGTCTCGACCTGCTTGAGGTCGGCGACCTTCTGCTTCGCCAGCGGATCGTCGAGCGCGGTCCGCAGCTGCGCCTCGCGCGCCTTTAGCGTCTGCAGCTCTCCGAAGCCGGGTGTGAGATCACGCGCAACGGTGCCGGCGCGGACCGACAACTCGTTTGCCCTCGCCTCCTTGGCGAGGGCCTGGATGGTGTCGAGCTTTGCCTCGATCTTGGCGATCTCGGCATTGACATCCGCAAGCTGCCTGGTGGCAAAGTTGCGTGCCTGGCGCGCGACGGGATTCTCGATCAGGGCCGCAAGGCGTTCGCGTGTTGCCTGGAGCTGCTTGAGCTGTTCTTCGAGCGGCGCGCCATCAAGCAGTCGCGAAATGCCCCGCCCGATCGCATCGAAGGCATTCGACGCCATGCGCCCGACGAAATCCCAGGCCCGCCCAAGTGCCGTCGTCGCATCGGCCGCGTTGATCAGACTGCCCTTGAGCGAATCGAGGAGAACACGCTGCGCCCCGGTGCGGTCGTTGTGGTCGGCCAGCGTGCGGACATACTGCCGCGTCTTGTCGTCGAGGAAGTTGAGCTTCTCGTTCAGCGCGTCGGCGCCCTTGATCGGATCGGCGAAGGCTCCGGCAAGTTCCTTGGTGGCGGTCGCAACGTCGGCGCCGGTAGTCGCCGCGTAATTCTTCGCGACCTTGATCAGGCCGTCGAAATTCGAGACGGCGATCTTGCCGGTCTGGAGGAATGCGGCCTCCATCTCGCGCGCGGCGGCGACCGATACGTTGCCGGCCGACGCCGATTGCTCTGCGATGCGCTCGATCTGGCCGACGGTGGCACCCGCGGCCCGCCCGGTGCCGCCGAGAGCGACTTCGAGCTCCTTCTGCGACTCGATATAGCGGTAATAGGCCACGCCGGCAGCGGCCGCGATCCCGACGAGGCCGCCGATGACAAGCACGGTCGGTGTGAGCAGTGCGCCCAGTGCGGCACCCACGCCGCCCAGCGCCCCCATCAAGCCGCCGGGGCCAGCCGACACGCGCAGAAGTTCTCCGCCCGTCATCGTCATGGATCGCAGCGACATATTGCCGGTTGCCGCAGCCTCAACGAGCCGGCGCGTGGCCCCCGTCAGTGCCAGAAATCTTACTTCGCCGACGGCCGCCGTTCCGCCAAGATTGGCAAGTTGAGCCGCCGTCGCGGCGTATTCCTTCTTCGCGAGCGCCACGGCGGCCGCATGTTCCGCCTGCGTAATCGCGCCGGCCTTCAGCAGACCGCCCGCGTTGGCGATCTCGGCGTTCATTTTCTGCTGTGCGACGCCGAGCGGATCGATCTGCGCACGTAGCACAGCGGTTCGGGCAGCGAGGTCTTCCGCCCCCTTCGCCGACGCCTCGAAGACCGCAGCGGAGTCGCGGGCGGATTTCGGCGCCGTGTCGACGCCGAGGACGCTATTGAAGCTGCGTTGCGCCTGGTCGGCGGCGCCAGCCTGCCGTGCAGCCTCCGCCAGACGTTGAAGGCGCTGGGTCTGCCGATCGGTCGCGGCGCCGGTGGCGTCCATTGCAGACGCAACGCCGCGAAACGCGTCCTGTCCGGACTTGCCGACCTCGTCGAATGCGCGCTTGACGTCCGCCTTGCCCTCAACGCCAAGGCGGATCGAGACCTGCGTGGTGCTCATTCAGTCGCTATCCCGGCGGTAAGCGCGGACGATGATCGGTTCGATTTCGGGGAGAAGATCGACGAGCAGCGGGCTCAATGCGCCCATGGCGTCGGCGAGCAGCAGCACGGCGCCGAAATCAAGCGCATAGACGCCACCCATGACGGCGCGCACCTGGCCCGCCGAGCGTCGAAACACTCCCCAGGTCGTAATGCCCTCGGGCGTTGTGGGAGCATGTTCGCGGTAGGGGCAGGCGGCGCAGGTCTCGGGGCAGGCCGCGCAATAGCCCTCGCCCCCGCCGAAGTGCCATTCGGCAAGGGCGATCAGACGTTTTTTTCCGCGTCCCGGATCAGAGCGGGCCCGACATAAAGCCGATCGATCGCGTCGAACGTCGGCCAAAGTTCCAGCAGCGCATCGATATTGTCCGCCGTGGGTTCAACGACGTTGCCTTGCGCATCGCCAATCCCTTCCCAGGCGGCAATCCCGGACTGAGCGAGCGAACGCGTGAAGGCGACGCCGGCCCTCACCATCGCGTCGTCGCCGCCAGCACGCAGGACGTCCGCCGCGGCGGTGCGCGCCAGGAGGATCGCAGCCACGGTGATCGGGCGAAACTGAATTCGCACGCCAGGAGACAGGTCGAGCCAAAACGGCTCGCGGTCGAAGGCGAGCTTGAGCATCGGACCTCCGCTTCGCGTTTGAGGAACTGCGGCTGGTGCCGGTTTGGAACGAGGCGCTTTCATTGGATCAATATCCCGTCACGTCGTTGATGAGGACTGCCGTGCAGGTCTTCTGCACGGTCGGATCCTTGGCCGCTTGCCAGGCGAACGCAGCCTGGATGCCGCCCGGCCCTTGAATCGGCGTCTTGGCTTTCGGCAGAAAGACGCTGTGAACCGTGAACAGCAGCGAGTTGCCGGCATCGATCTGCCAGCCGAACGACAATTCGCACGGATCGCCCGATGTCGCCTGATCGAGCAGCACGGTGTCGGCGAAGCGCACGTTGATGTTGCCGGACACGGCGACCATGGCGGGATCGGCATCCTCGATCCGCCCGTCGGGGCGGATCACCTCGACCTTGTCGAGATTGTTCGAGTACATCAACTCGGCGGACACGATGTGGCCGAGGGCGACGTCATCACGTTTGATGTCGCCCATGAATTGCGAGAAGCGCTCGATCACAGCTGCGGTGGGCGATCCGGCTCCCGACGACCCTGCCTTGGTCTCGCCCTGCGCGATCAGGCTCATGCTCGCATTCAGAAGACCCGAGCGTTGCAGTTGGATTTTCATCGAGTTGCCGCGCACACCGACGTTCATGCCGTAGCTCGGGATTTCCGGCATGCCGATCTCGATCGCCATCGAGGGCAACGTGAGGGCGCCCGAGACGAAGGTGTGGGTAAAGACGCCTAAATTGTCGACCGAGGTGGGTGCGCCCAGGAGCAGCTTCAGCCAATAGCCGAAGTTGCGCAGGTCCACCGGGACGACGGTGTCTCCCTCGTTGTTGACGACGTCGCGGCTCGGCGGCAACGGCTCGCGGCCGTAGCCAAGAAGATCGCTGGCGATCAGGTTCTGCTCATCCCCGAGCGCGGATGAAACGAACGGCAGCTTCTTGAAACCCGACACAGGTGCCGTGCCATAGGTCGTCTCGAATGCCGCAGCCATGACGGCGTTGGCGCCGCGTGCGCGTGCCATGGGACTCTCCCAAGTTTGATGGAATTCAGTTCAGTGGATCGGTCGTGCCGTAGACCGCGACGATCACGACGTCGGCCCAGCGTCCAGCCCGAGCGCCCGCAGTCTCGACATCGTCCGTCGACGGGGCTTCCGCCTCGATGAAGTCGCAGAGACCGCCGAGCGTCCGGTTGGAAACAACGGCCGCACCGATCGCTCCCAGCATGGCGTCGAGCACCTGCTCGCGGGTTTGGCTCGACGTCTCGTATGCCGCGATCTCGATCGGGATGCGATGGGTGTAGACGTAGGTAAGCGGCGAGAGGATCACTTCCGGCTCGCCCGGGTCGCCGTCGCGGATGATGGCGAGGCCGCCCGGCGCGATGCGCTCAGGCTTCGCCAAATTGCGCTTCACGTCCGCATCAGGCAGCGCCGCGGCAACGAGAGCCTTGACCGCATCGAGGACCTGTTCTCGCCGGCTCGTCACAGCGCGGTCACCACCAGCACGAAGGCTACGATGGAGAACGACAGGACAGCAATCCAGATTGCGAGTTCGTTCCGATCCACGATTATCTCCAGCGACTTGCGATGAGACTTGGGGTCCGATCGGCCCAGCGCTGTGCGGCGCTGCCGATGTCGAGCCGTTTCCGAAGCGTGACCTGCGGCACCAGGATAAACACGACGACCGTCGAGCGTCCGGCGATGCGCGTGAATTGCGCGCCGCCGCGCGTGCGGCCGATGTTCGGCCGCGCTAGTCCTTTCTTGCTGAGCCGCGCATTGTCGGCGACGAGCAGCGACGTCCGCCCGCGCCGATACACGAAACGAAGCCGCATCCCGGTGCGCCGTTCCCAGCCGCCCGGCGTGATCCGCTTCATGGCGCCGGTCGCGTTGACGCCCTTCACGCCCGCGGCCGAAGTCGGAATCGCAAGCCAGAACCCCCGACTCGATTTGATCGTGACGCCGCGGTCGAACGCATCGACGATGTTGGGCGCCTTGGACCAGACGAAAGACGCGGCCTCGAGACTCACTGCACCTTCCGGGTAGGTCTTGCCGCGCCAGGTGTTGGCGAGGCGCTGTCCGAGGCCCGCATCGGCGACATCGGTACGGAGATCGCTCTTCAGCCCGTCCGTCACCTCGCGCATGGCGTCGGTGACGGAGCGCGCTGCTTCCACCTCGACATCGCCTAGCCCCTTAACGAGGTCGTCGGTTTTGATCGTGAAACGCATCGGATCAGGGCGGCAGTGCGGCTTCGCAGGTCCATACGAGCCGGAGGCTATCGGCGACCGGCGTCGCGATGATCTCGAAGGTGTCGCCAGTCCCCGGGCTTGACCCGGGGATCTCGACGGTGTCGCCCGAAGCGGGGTCCGGGATCTCCGACCGGCGCACGTCGATCAGCGTCGTCGGCAAGATCGCCCGGCTGTCGCCAAACCCAACGACCTGGTCGGGCCGCTTGCTGATGACACGGACGGCAATTCCGACGCCCACACCGCCCGCGCGCCAGAGCGCGTCGCGGGCGATGTTCGGGTCGGCGAACAGCACGTCGGTTGCCGCCAAGAACGCATCCACGACAGCGGCTCAGTTGCTGGTCAGGATTTTGACCGCCAGGCGAGGCCGCTTGTTCACGGGCAGCGGCGAGGCCTCGGTTTTCACGTCGATCGCGCTGCCGTCCGGACGTGCAATCTGCCGGGCATAGATCGGCAGTCCCATGGTGTTGACGGTCTCGATCAGGTTTGCCGGCGCCCCGTAGGTGACGAAGGTGTCCATCGTGCCGAGCGGGAAGGCGATGCCCTCGGTCGCCGGGATCAGCGTCTCGGTCGCGCCGGTCGAAAGCGTGACGGTAGCGTTGTATTCCTCGAACACGATGCCGGAGAACGGGAAGCGCCGGCGGGTGTCTTCGCGCAGCGGCTGGGCGCCGGTCGAGGAGAAGTACTTGTAGGCATCCTCCACCTTGGCGTGGCTGATCAATTTGTCGAAGAAGCCGGGGCTGACGAGGGCGAGCACGCCGTTCATGGTCTCGCCTTTGAGCTCGGTCTCGACATTGCGCAGCACTTCGCGGCACTTGGCCTGAACGTTGGTGCCGGCGGTCCCGAGCACGAAGTCGACCGACTGTTGGGCCAGGTCGAACTCGTCGAAGTAGTCGTAGAGCACGATCCCGGCACCGTCCTTGACGATACCGCGGAGCGCGTTGATCTCCATGTATTCCCGGGTCTGCGCGTGCTTGGCCCGCATGCGGGTGATCTTGCGCTCCATGACGGTGGCGAGCGGATCGGCCGCGTCCGCGACCCCGAAGCCGCGCACGCCCTGGATATCCTGCGGCGTGATCACGTCGTCATGGGGAATCCACGGCACAGTGAATGAGCGCGTCGATCGGGTGTCGCGGTTGGCAACCGTTGCCGGCCCACCGAGCGGCACGGTCGGCAAGAGATTCAGAACGCCTTCCGCCTGCTCGATGATGACGCTGCGCTGGGTCACGCCCTCGAAGCGGAACAGGCCCATCTCGCCCAATCGCGTGTAGATGTTGGGCAGGATGTTGATGGCCGAGGTCATCTCGGCGAGCGTGTAGCCGCCCGCGTCGAAAGGATTGATCATGGCTGACATGGGGGTTCCTCAAATGGTTCGGGCCCCGCGGTTAAGTCCGCCGAGGCCCGGTGGTGACGAGTGAAGTGATGTCGGGGTGGATTGGCCGGGACGAGCCCAACCACAGGTCAGGCAGTGTCGCGCGGCACGATGCCCGTGGTCGCGAGCTGCGTGTGCTTGGTGGTCTTTTCGGCCGGCTGGTCGACGGACGCGTCAAAGACGAGCGCCGCCTTGGACACGATCGTGGGACCGCGGGCGACCACGAGGCCCGCCTTGTCGGCAGCGGTCGCATCGACCGCCTGGATCAGGACGGCGACGGCGGTCTCCGCACCCTCGTCGCCGATAGCCAGGGCTGTCGGCGAGAGGCGATACTTGCCGGAAGCAGCGATCTTCCCAAGCACGGAACCGAGCGCGTAGTTCGTGCCGGACTTGAGCGTCACAGTCTCGCGGCAATAGCTCGCGTTAAGCTCAAACTTGAGCAGGTCGCCGAGTGTCGGCGACATGATGAGAGTGGTCATGTGTGGTGCTCCTTTAAGTGATCAGGCGCGAGCCGCCGCGGCGCGTTCCTTCGCACGCCGCACGATCGGGCTTTCCCCGGTGGCAGTCGTGGATGGCGCTGCCGCGATGACGCTTGTTGCCTCGGCGCGCGACGCGAGCGCATCAAGCACGGAGCGGCGCAGCGCATCGGCCGAGATGCCCTTGCGCATGGCATCCGCGGCATCGACCGTGACACCGAGCCGTGCGGCCTGAGCTGCGAGCGCAGCAATGTCGGCATATTCCGCGCGCAGCTTGTCCGCCGGGCCGGGTACAGGCGCCGGATCGGCTGCAGGCTCCGGTGCAGGCACTCGAGTTGGCGGGGGAGCCGGTTCAGGGTTAGGGGCCTGCGGCACTGCTTGCGACACGAGCGGTAGCTGCGGCTCGATCGCATCGCGTTGAATCCGTTCGGTCTCGTTCGTCGCCATGGACGGGCTCCTCTTCGGGGTCGGGGTGACGGGGTTGCGCACGGTGGATGCCGTGCGGTCGTCCCCGGACTTGATCCGGGGATCGGTGACCATCTCGGCAATCGCGAGATCAAGCGTTCCGACGCGGTCGGCTAGGCCAGCGCGGATCGCAAGCTCGCCGCGATAGACTGCGGCGTTCGTCCCACGCACGGCCTCATTTGTCAGGCTGCGGTTGGCGGCAACGAGCCCGCACAGTTGCGCGTAGAGATGATCGACGTCGGCCTGGATCGTGGCACGGGCACGCTCGGAGAGCGGCTCATGGGCGTTGCCATCGACCTTGCTTTCGCCTGCGAATACGAAAGTCCAAGCGAGGCCTGCTTTTGCGTCGGCGGCGCTTTCATCAACATGGACCGCAACCACGCCGACGGATCCGACCTCGCCAGTCCGCGTCACGTAGAGCCGGTCGGCGGCGCTCGCGACCGCATAGGCCGCGGACAGCGCACCCTCGTTTGCTACCGCCCAGAGCGGTTTGTCGCTCGCAGCTTTGGTCGCGCGTATCCGCTCGACCAGGTCGAACAGACCGCCGACCTCGCCGCCGGGCGAATCGACGTCGAGGATGACACCCCGCACGGAAGGATCGTCCATGGCGGACGCAATCGCGTCGCCGATCTCTCCGTAGGCCAGGAGGCCACTCGTCGCATCGAGATAACCCGAGCGACTGACCAGCGTGCCGATCACCGACACCACCGCGATTCTTTCCACGGTGATCGAGGTCTGCGGAGCAGCATCCGCCGCCATATCGACCGGATCCAATGGGCTGCCGGCGAGCCGCGGCGCGAGCACGCCAAGGATCACTTCGAGCTTTGTGCGCGCAATCATCAGAGGCGTCCCGAATACGCGGGACGCGACATGAGGCAGGTCGATCATTCTTTTCAGGCCTTGCGAAGCAAACGGACTTGACGGCGCAGGGGCGGCAGCGCATATTCTAGCCAGAAATTATAGCTAGAGGAGACGAACCCATGGCTCGTCGCAATTGGTCGGTCCAGGACGCAAAAAATCGGTTCAGCGAGGTTGTTGAGGCTGCGCGGCGCGTGCCTCAGACAGTCACGAAGCACGGCAAGCCAGCTGTAGTGGTTGTCGACGTGACGGAGTACGAGCGTCTGCGGCGCCTCGACCGAGTACAGGCACCATCCTTTGCGGAACTACTGCTTGCGATGCCGCAGGATGGCGGCGAATTCCCGCGCCTTAAGGCGCGTCTGCGCGACGTGGAGCTTTGATGTACCTGATCGATACGGTCGTGTTATCGGAGCTGCGCAAGCCACAGCGCGACGCCGGGCTCGTGGCGTGGTTCGAACAGCAGCGAACGACCGATCTTTTCGTCAGCGTCATCAGCATCGGTGAGATCGAGCGCGGTATTGCTCGGCAACACACGACGGACCCGGGCTTTGCTGCGGCGCTCGCAGCTTGGCTCGACAGGGTGCTGGCCCTCTACGGCGAACGGATCCTGCCGTTCGATCTGAAAACGGCACGGCGCTGGGGTCTACTGAGCGCAGCTATTGGTAACGACAGCGCCGATCTCATGATCGCGGGCACGGCCCTCGAACACGGCCTGACCGTGGTCACGCGCAACGTGTCGGATTTCGGGCCGACAGGTGTTCCCGTTCTCAATCCTTTCAACCCGCGGCCGCGTCGGAAGCCGTAGACGAAGCATCCGACTCTGGCACCATGCCGGCGGCCGGTGTTGCCCCGAAACTCAATCCCAGCGATTTCTCCCGCGCCTTGTCGGCGGCGATCTCGGCATCGACCTGTTCGGCGTCGTAGCCGCGCTCCGCGAGCGCCTGCGTCCGGCTCTTGAGCCCGGCGTCGATCTGCTCGATCTCGGCGCGAGCGTCCTTGAGTGGATCGACCCAATCCCACTTCGGCGGAAGCCATCCGCAGGCGAGATAGTCTCGCCGACGCTGGTCGTAATCCAGAAGTGCCAGCGCGCCCGCGAGCACCGCGGTGTCCATCCAGCGCGCCCAGACCTGGTGGCACAGCTGCCAGACGATCACGGCATGCTGATAGGCCTCGATACGGCGGCGGAATTCGAGCAGCGCCAGGCGCGAGTTCGAGTAGTTGGCCTTGAGCATATCGTTCGAGAGATAGGCGTAAGGCACGCCGAGTGCGGCCGAGACCTGCAGCAGCGTGCGGTACTGGAATGGCTCGTAGGTCTGACCGACGTCTGCCGGGGCCGAAGTCTGCACCTCTTCACCGGGCTCCAGCATCGTGATCTGGCCGGGCTGCAGGTCGATCGTGCGTTCGTCGTTCTCGTCGCGTCCCTCCACGGCATCGAGCGGTTCGGCCGGCGCCGGCGTCGTGATGAAGAGCGCGTGCATCGCCGCGACCTTCTTTCGGTCGAGCTCGGCATCGTCGTACTGGTCGAGCAGGAACAGCTTCACGATGCCGGCCGCGAAACGCGAGACTCCCCGAAGCTGTCCGGCATCGACCGGATCGATGACGTGCACGATCTCGAAGGCCGGGACGCGCACGATGTCGCCAGCGAGCCCAGGATCCGTGATGTCGCCCGGATGCCGCCGCAGGAAGTGGTAGGCGACGCGGCGCCCGATCGCATCGAACTCGATCCCCTGGCGGATGACGTTGCCGCCGGGAATGACTTCGTTGCGATTGAGCGGCAGCATCTCCGAAGGGATCATCTGAAGCTGAAGCGGGACCGTCAGCCCATCCTGTGGCCGGCGCGGCCGGAACCGGAAAAACACCTCGCCCGCAATGAACACCTCGCGTGCCGCGCGGCGCTGCAGCCCATAGAAGTCCGTGAAGCTTTCGGAGTCGGCTTCGTCGGTCCAGCCGAGCCAGAGCTGTTGCACCTGCGCTTTCAGTTCGGTATCCGCGATCAGCGAGGACGGCTTGATGCCGGCGCCGACCACATTGCCGGCCCAGCTCTCGATCGCGTTCGCCGCATAGCCGTTGTTGCGCACGAGCCAGCGGGCGCGGGCCGTGATGTCCGGACCGGCCGCCGCGATCAGCGTATTGAGATGCGCTCGGCTCGGCTGGAACCCCTTGAGCCGGCGGTTCGCCAGCCCTGCCTCGAACCCGCCGATGAATGCTCCGACGCGGCGTCGGAAAGCTTTCAGCGAAGCGACCACGAGCTCAAAGTCCCTTCGAGGCGGACGTCAGGATCCGGCGGCGGCGGCCACCTTCACCAGCGGCGGCGATCCGGCGTTCCAGATCGGTGATGGCGGCCGCCATCTCGGCGTCGGTGGCATACGTGACGCGCCGGCCGTCGATCTCGACGGTGCGCACGCCGCGGAAGCGCGCGGCCAGCAGCGCATCGCGTTGCGCGGTCATCTCTTCGAGGGTCATGTCTGGATGGCTCGTTCAGCTCAGATAGCTCGACCGGAACACCCGCCGGCCATGGCGCTGCGGCCTGCGTCGGATCAAACCAGCAATGTTGTCGGCAGGCGTTTCCGGTTCCGCCGATTCGTCCCCGATTCCTACCGAGACGCCAACCTGTTGCTCGAGGTCGCGCCACATGGCCTCGGTCCAGCGGTCGGCACCTGCGATCCAGGCCGCCGCACGCGCATAGACACGGCAGTCGAGCGCCTCATTGCGCTCGCGCAGTTTCTGCCATTCGAGCCGGCTGAAGCCGCGCTTTGTTTTGACCGTAACAAGCTGCTCACCGACCAGCTGCTTGACCCACTCCGCTTCGGTGCCGCGCGGCAGGTGCACGTAGCCGACGGGGAACTTCGCGCCCGCCGCGATCTCCTCATCGGTCGGTGCCGACAGGCGCAGATAGCGATAGGTCTCGCTCTTGAAGGTCGCGACCGCGATCGTCCACAGCCGCGCGCCGCGGCGAAGCTTCTTGCCGCCTTCGGTGACGTCGACATGCGTAGGGCCCGCGACCGGCGCCGCCCGGTTGAAGCCCTCGACGCCCTTGATCGGTGCGACTTGAGCGTGACCGGCCCGGCGCGCCCAGGCGTACACGGCGGGCGACTCATAGCCGGTGTCAATCGCGAGCTTCGCCAGACCGACTCGCGTTCCATGTGCGTGCAGCCAAGTGCGATCGAGGACAGCGCCGAGTTCATTCCAGGTCGCGGCGTGCTCGGGTCCGCCTTCGACCACGATGTGGTCGACCAGCCAGCTTTCGAGCCCCCGTCCCCAGGCCCAGACATCGACTTCGATGCGGTCCTTCTGAACGTCTGCGCCGGCGGTCAGAAACAGGCCGCCTCGCGGCACCGTGCCGATCTGCCAAAGCTCACGGCGCTCGTAAAGCCGCTGCCAGTCCGGCGCCTCACCGGTCTCGATCCAGGTCTCGCCGAGGACGCTGTTCTTGAAGCTGCGCTTGGCCTCGTCGGTGGTTGCCGTTTCCCAGAGGCGTGCGATGTTCTCCCAGGAGAACCACCCGACCGGCGAATAGAGCGCCGAAATATGGAACCCGATCGTGCCCGGATCCTGCGCCTCCGCGGTCGGCCGCCACTCGCCGGACTGCAGCATGGCCGTCTTGTGGTGCTCCTCGATCCGGCCGTCGCAGGAGGCGCACAGATAATGTGTGGTCTCGGGCCTGCCCTTTTCCCAGCGGAGCCGCTCGAACTTGAGCCACTGCGTGTCCTTGCAATGCGGGCATGGCACGAAATACCGGCGCTGATCCGAAGCTTCGTATTCGCGCTCGATGCGCGAGAGCCCGGCTATCGTCGGGGTCGAGGCGAGAAACGCCTTCGCCCGCCAGGAGAAGGTACGCGTGCGTGCTTCCGCGAGCGCGACCGGATCGCCCTCCTCGTCGGCGGAGGGCGGGTAGGCATCGACCTCGTCGAGGAACAGATAACGCGCCGGCATCGAGCGTAGCCCGACCGCGCTGTTCGCACCGGTGATGACCAGGAGTCCCGCCGGGAACTCCTTCGACAGCATCGTGTTGCCGGCGTCGCGCGAACGTGCGGGTTTCACCCGCTGGCGGAGAGACGGGCTCTCCTCGATCAGCGGATCGATGCGCTGGCGCGAGAAGCGCTTGGCAAGCTCGACGGTCGGCTGCACCGCGAGCATCGGCCCCGGCGCATGATGGATGACGTAGCCGATCCAGTTATTGCCGGCCTCGGTCGCGCCGACCTGAGCTGCCTTCATGAATACGACGCGCCGCACCGGATGCGCCGGCGACAGCGCGTCCATGATCGCACGCATGTAGGGCGTGCGATCGGTGCGGTACCGCCCGGGCTCGGCCGATGCGCGTGGGCTGAGCACCCGGTGGCGATCGGCCCATTCCGAGACCGTCAGCGACGGATCGGGCAAGAGCCCGTCACGCCAAGCCTGGCCTAGTTCCTCCGCGCCATCGAATGCGAACAGTTCACCGGAACTCGGGCCGGACGTCGGCGAGTTCGCCGAGGTGAGCGCGGACATGCGCCTCCACGATTTTCTGGACTGCGTGCGCTTCCACGCCGAGCTCGGCTGCAATCAAGGCTGAAACCCGTGCGGGCCAGTTGAGCCAGGAATCCCGCTCCTCGCGCGCAAGCCGGAACACGAGCGCGGTCGAGCGGGCGCGATCGACGAGCTCGCCCTTCATGCGTTGCAAGCGCAGCCGCGCGAGATGTGCCTTGGCGATCTCGTGAGCGGTGCGGGCCTGGACGAAGGTGACGTTGCCGCCCGCAGGCAAGCCCTGTTCTTTCAACGTCTCGCGCACCGAACCGAGCGCCGCCTCGCCGACGGGGCGCAGCTTCTCCGCGGGAGCCTTTGACTTCGACTTTACGCGACCCGGATCGGTCGAGCGTTCCCACGATGCGTCGGCCTTCGTGGGATCGACGGTGCCGTCGGGCTCGACAGGGACGCGGCCCTGCTTGATCGCGCGAAGTACCGCGACATGGCTCACGCCGCGCCTTCGGGCATAAGCGCGGATCGATAATCCCATGATCGGCGGTGCCCGAAGATAGCAATGAAATGATCTGCTTATGGACTTGGCTGTTGCTCAAATCAGAGCATTCATGGCGTCAACAACATCGGAGTTTGCCATGCGACGCCGCCCCGACAACCGCACAGCCCTCGAAGCCTTCACCACCCACAAGGCCGAGATCGACACGATGCTCGATCGGCTCAAGGCGCTGAGCGACGAGCACTTCGGATATAGCCCCGACGACATCAACTGGGGGCACGTCGGCACGCTCGCGCACTACGCCGAACTCCTCAAACGCATCACCGACGCCGCCTTCAAGGAAGGCGAGCACGCCGGATAGCTGACTCCGCTCACGCCTCGCCCCGTTCGGTCATCGCCGGCGGGGCTTGGGGTGGTACAGGGCCGCGATGGTCGCGGCCCGACTACCGAAGGAGCCGCCACCATGCCTAAGCTTTCCGATTCCCAACTCGTCGTCCTGTCCGCCGCCTGCCAGCGCGACGGCCGATCCCTCTACCCGCTGACGCTTAAGGTCAAGGGCAGCGCGGCCGACAAGGTGCTCAAGAGTCTGCTGGCCAAGGGCCTGATCGAGGAAGTCCAGGCGGGACTGAACGATGAGATCTGGCGCGAGGACAAGGACAGCGCGCGGCTGACGCTGCGGGCCACCGATGCCGCTGTCGTGGCGCTCAACATAGGGTCCGATACGACCGCCCCGGTCGACGACGTGGCCGACTCCCCGAAGCTCGAGAAGAAGGCTCTCGCCTCCGCGAAGAAACCGCGGCCCGCGGAGGGCAAGCCCACCAAGACCAAGAAGGCCGCCAAGACCGCGCGCAAGAAGGTCGCGGCCAAGACGCCGCGCGCGACCCGCGAGAACACCAAGCAGGAGCGGCTGATCGAGATGCTCAAGCGTCCCAAGGGCGCCAGCATCGACGAGATCGTCGAGGCGTTCGAGTGGCAGCCGCATACGGTGCGCGGCGCGATCGCCGGCGCGCTCAAGAAGAAGCTTGGGCTCGATGTCACCTCCGAGAAATCCGACAAGCGCGGGCGGGTTTATCGCATCGCCGACTAAGACGGCTCGAAGGGCTGGCCGGTGGTGGCGTGGATTGCGCTGCCATCGGTCGCCTTTTTCCAGCGCTGGACGATGACGTCCACGTATTTTGGATCAAGCTCGATCAGCCGTGCGCGTCTGCTGGCGCGCTCCGCGGCGATCAACGTCGTGCCGGATCCGCCGAACGGGTCGAGCACGATGTCGCGGCTCTTCGATGAATTCCGGATCGCCCGTTCAACCAGCGCCACCGGCTTCATGGTGGGATGCAGGTCGTTCTTCACCGGCTTGTCGAAGAACCAGACATCGCCCTGGTCGCGTGCTCCGCACCAGTAATGGTCGGTGCCATCCTTCCAGCCATAGAGGATCGGCTCGTATTGACGCTGGTAGTCGGCGCGACCGAGCGTGAAGGTGTTCTTGGCCCAGATCACGAAGGTCGACCACTTGCCGCCGGCCTCCCGGAACGCCTTCTGCAGCATGTCCAGTTCTGACGACGACATGCAGATGTAGATCGACCCCTTGGTCACTGTGAGGATGTTGACGCTCGCGTCGTAGAGGAATGCTCCGAAGCTCTCGCCCAGCGCATCGTTCAGGATCGCCCGGTTCTTGCCGCGCTGTTTGTCCTTGGCCGAGTTGGCATAGTTCACGTTGTAGGGCGGATCGGTGAAGCACATGTCAGCGAGCTCGCCGCCGAGCACTGTCTCGACATCGCTCAGCACGGTAGCGTCGCCGCACAGCACGCGGTGCTCGCCGCAGATCCACAGGTCGCCCGGACGGCTGACTGGATCGACCGGAGGCTCCGGCACCTCGTCTAGATCGTCGGCCTCGTCCAGTGTGCCGGCGAGTAGCCGATCGATATCGGTCTCGTCGAAACCGAGCAATGCCAGGTCAACGTCTTCGTCACGCAACGCGGCGAGTTCAGCGCCGAGCATCTCGTCATCCCAACCGGCGTTTTCCGCGATACGATTATCCGCGATCATCAGCGCGCGACGCTGCGTCGGCGTCAGGTGCGAGAGAACGATCACCGGCGCATCGGCAAGGCCGAGTTTACGCGCAGCCAGCACGCGGCCGTGGCCCGCCACGATCACCCCGTCGTCGCCAACCAGCACCGGGTTCACGAAGCCAAACTCGGCGATCGACCCCGCGATCTGCGCCACCTGGTCCTCGGAATGGGTCCGGGCATTGCGCGCATGCGGGATCAATCGGTCGAGCGGCCAGCGCTCAACCGCGTTGGGAAACGACGGTGTCATGGTTCTTTCGATCAGGGACCGGCAACGACCGGGCGATGGTAACGTCAGGGCCGGTTACCACCCTGGTTACCGCCTGAGTTACCACCCGCCCGTGGGCCAGATAGTGCCGGTCTGTGGGGCTTTTCGGGGCAAAGGGGCTGCCTGGTAACTGGTACCCGGTAACTCAGATTTTGCGGCTGACGGTAGCGATGTTCCGGGCCATTGCCCCCCGCATAGCATTTCGGCCAGGGAGGACCCGTGATATCAAAGGGTTAGCGGTCGCTTGATCCCAAATCGGGATCACCTAGGTCCCGATTTGGGATCAAAGGGGCTTGATCCCAGATTGGGACTATGCTAGACTTTCCTGATGCGAGTCATCGCGCTCAGCACGTTGAAGGCTTTCCTGGACCGTAGTCCCGCTTACGCCGACGCGCGCGAGCCCGTGATGGCTTGGTATCGGCAGGTGCGGTCGGCCGACTGGGCGACACCGGCCGACGTGAAGCGGGACATCCGCACGGCGAGCATCCTCAAGGACGGACGGGCCGTGTTCAACATTGCGGGCAACAAGTACCGCGTCGTTGTGTGGATCAATTACCCGTATCGCGTCGTCTACATCCGCTTCATCGGCACGCACCGCCAATACGACAAGATCGACGCGCAGACGATTTGAGGAGCAGACACAATGGACGTCACACCGATCAAGACAAAGCGCGACTACCGCCGTGCGCTCAAGGAGATCGAAGGGCTCATGGATGCGAAGCGGGGCACGCCCGATGGCGATCGGCTCGACGTGCTAGTCACGCTGGTCGAGGCCTGGGAGGCCAAGCACTATCCGATCGATCTGCCCGATCCGGTTGAGGCGATCAAATACCACATGGAGCAGAGGGGCTTGGAGCCGCGTGACCTCGTGCGTTACATCGGCAGCCGAAACCGCGTCTACGAAGTGCTCAACCACAAACGTCCGTTGACCTTGCGGATGGTCTGGCGATTGCACAAGGGTCTCGGTATCCCAGCCGAGTCGCTGATCAAGATTCCCGAGGAACACGCCGCCTGAGCGATTACAGCTTTGAAGCCATGACCATCAAGCGCGAAGAACCTCGTTCTTGCTTGATGCGAGGGACTCGGGAGGTGAGCCGTCGTGTCTCCATCCGCACAACCCCGAGCGTGATCAGAAAACTAGCATCCGAAAGCGCTTTTGTCCGCGCGAAAAGTGTTCGCGAACACTTTTCGCTCCTGTACTCACGGCTTCGCTGAAACACGCGCGATTTCGATGATGTGCCGGCGTGAGCGGCGGCGCGACGGTTCCCGTCCGCTGAGTTTCCAAGCGATGACGCAGAGCGCGTAGAGCCAGCGCTGGTTGGCGGCGGTGCGGGCGAGACCGACCTTCCAGCAGATCGCTTTCCAACGCTCGCCGTTCGCTCGGAGCCAGACGACCTTCGCATCCGCCGGCTCAAGCCAATTGAGCCAGCTGAGGGTCTCTTCCATCCGGCTGATGGCATCGGGCGCGGGCGGAGGGCGCCGCAGTCGCGGCGGCTCCTGGCCCACGAGATCGGCGAACTCGTGATGCATTTTTGGCCAGGTGTTGAAATGCCCCGGCACGCGCACGTCGGGCAGCCGCTTCATCACGTCGGCCGCTTCGACGAACCGCTCCTCGATCAACGAGGGTGTCCAATCCTTCTCACCCATGGCGCATCTCCTTCGGCTCTCGCTTGCCGAACAGCTTCTCGCCGAGCTGACGGATGAAGTGGCGCTCGGGCCAGGTGAGACGATGATCGTCCTCGTTGACGACGAGGATTCCCTGCTCGATCCAGCCGTCGCGTTTGACCTGCTCGGACGACCGGCGCTCGCCGCCATAGCCCTTGGGCGTCCACCTCATGGCTGCGCCTCCCGAGCGATCAGGTCGGCGAGCGCACCAACGATCGAAGCGGGCGACTTGCCGTCACCAAGGCGTCCCATGCTTGAAGCGAGCGCGGCAGGTTCGACGCCGTGCTGAAGCAGCAGCGATAATGCGATGCACGCATCGTCGAGGATGCCGTCCATCGCGGAGCCCACCTTGGCTCCATGCGTGAACACTTCGCCAACGCGGTCGGTCGCGGGATAGAACCCGATCGTCACCGAATAGGACCGGCATTCGTGCACGAGCTTGGTGGTGAGGCTCGGCCGTCGGTCGGGAAGGCGTTGCCGGCTCATCGCACGCCGCCCCGCATGTCGATCGCCCACAGCAGGATGGCGATGGCGTCGGCCTCGTTGTGGTCGGCCGGCGCGAAGCCGCGAGCACGGATGGCCTCGATCACTGCTTGCTTGTCGGCATTGCCCTTCCCGGTCGCGAAGCGCTTGATCGTCCCGACCGGAACGCCTTCGTAAGGATGCCCGCGTTCCTCGCACCACGCGGAAAGCTCGGCGAGAAAGCCGCCATAGGCGTGCGCCGCGATCGTGCCGGCATGCGCTCGCACCTCCTCGAAGAATACGACGACCGCGCCTTCGGCGGATTCGATTTCGGCGAGCCACCGGCGGAAGCGAAGGAACGGCATGCCGCCGCCTTCGAAGCGGCCGGCCTTGAACGCCATTGTGCCGCTGACGATCGGTCTGCCGATGCGTTTGAGCGCCCAGCCGGTCGCGCTGCCGAGATCGAGCGCGAGGAACGTGCGCGGGTTTGCCGGCACGAGCTTGAGCTCGGGACGAGCGGAAGGGTTCGCGTCCCCGGTGGGGCGCGTGGCAAGCGCTGACATCGATGTGATCCTCGGATGCGGTTTCGCACTCGCTGCCCTTGAACAGCGAGAATGTGCGTCGTTGGCATCCGATCGGGGCGGTGCGCGGCTTTGCCACGCATGTACGGCGGGTGCGCAGCCGGTGCCACACTGGCCACTGCGCAAATCGTGGTGGCTACGCCTAAGTGGTTGAAAGAGTTGGCGACTGGCCACACTCTCCACTCTATCCACTATAGAAGAAGAGATACTACGCGCGACCCTTCCATGAATCGTGGAACGCAAAACAACAATCCGATTCCTATAACTTGTCCTCGGCCGGTGGTACTTGTGGCTGGTGTGGCCATTCGCCAGCGATCTCAATCGCTTAAGCGTGGCCAAAGGAGTTGCCACCGTGGCACATGTGGTCACGGGTTTTGCGCGGAAATACGCTGGCGTGGCCACCGGAGCCACACTGGCCACGCGGCAATCTCGTGCTTGTCCAACTGGAAGCGGACGAGGAGCGATCATGGTCCGCTCCCGTCGTTCTCGTCGCCGAACCAGGTCTGGCGCCGCCCGAACTCGGAGCGCTTGAGCGCATAGGCGTCGACGCGCCCGATCTTCGGAACCCAACGCACCGCGGCGCGCCGGCCATCCTGCCGCTTGTCCAGGAGGTTTCTATCGACGAGGGCCTTGACGACCTGTTGCGCCTTGAGCGTCTCGCCGGACGCTTCGCGCAAGCGCTGGACCGGCATGTAGATCGCCGTGTCGTCGTACCAGGCGACGGCCTCGCGGTTGTTGAGCTTGCGGTCGAAACCGTCGGTGCCGGTATCGACGGACTTGATCGTCACGTCCCAGCGTTCGGCGATCCATGCGCGCAGGCTTGCGATGGCCTGCTCGTCGGGCGCCAAGGCCTCGGCATCGGACGATTTCTGGAAGCGTTCCCACGCCCATCGCACTGGCGCTTCGAGATCGATCGACCACGGCAGAAGGTCGAAGTCTTGCGCCAGCTGGCCTGCGACGAACGGCAGCGCCAGGCAGGTCGCGGCGCGAAGACGTGCGGCGTCGGCACGCTCGCCGGCCAGCCGCCGTGCGAAATCCATCACGCGCTCGCGCAACGCATCCGGCTTGTGGTGCAGCTTGGCGGCAATGAGCCGTTCGACGAAGGCTGGACCAGCATGACCGTGGTGGCGCTCGACCGCGCCGATATCGCGAATGATGTTCTGGCCAAGCGTGCGGTCGACGTCGGTGACGTCGACGTCGAGGATGCGCACGGCCATGCCGGCGATCCAGGATGCACCGTCGGCGCGGACCTTCTCTTCGAGCGAGCACTCGCTCGAAAGCACCGCAAACGTCGACCAGGCGTAGCGGTGTTTGAGGATCGCGCCTGCCGTGAGCCGGGCCTTCCCCTGGCCGCCGGCAATGGCGTAGATCAGCCGGCCGATGGCGCGGCCGTCGGCATGGGCCAGCTCATCGAGCGCGAGCACCGTGCCGGACGCGGCCTGGGCGAACACCTCGACCGCATTCTCGGTCGAGCGCATCGACTGCAGCAGGCCGGCGCCGATCGAAGGCGACGTCCACGCGGACACCGCCAGGCGCTGCGCGGTGGTCTTTCCGCTCGACGACAGGCCGCTCAGGTTGATGCCGCAGCTGTCGAGGCCTGCGAGCGACTGCACGACCCCGGCAAAGCCCGCGAGCAAGCCGAGGATGAAGTGCGGACAGCCCTTCGCCGAAACAGCCGCCGCAATAGCGGACTTCCATCCTTCCATCGAGCCGCGCGTGGTTGCCCCAAAGCGCGCGTTCGTTGCGAGTTCGAGCCGTCGTCCAGTCTCATCACCGATTGCCGTGCCCGCGGGCGTCACGAAAACGGGGTGATCGCGGCCGTCGAGGCGATGCCAGCCGGGGCGCGAGACCACCAGGATCTCGTCCGCGGGATCGGCCGCCTTGAGTATCTGGACCGCGACCTGGTCGCCGTCGTTCTCCGTCCGCATGCCGGCCGAGAACAGCGCCGCCCGGATTTCCGACGCTCCCAGCCGGGCGAGAGCCGCGCGATCGAAATCGACGGCGCGGGTGCGGCCATCCATGGCGTCGATGTGGACGCGCAACCCGAACGCCTCGTCGTGATCGAGATAGCGCAGCCGTGCGACAGTGCCGAACGGCGTGGTCATCGCCAGCCATCGCTCGGCTCCGAGCTTGTCGCGACCCGCCGACTTGAAGAGGAGAATCCTACCTTCTCGGCCCCTGCGGTATGCAAGGCTCAGGTCCTCCAACTGTGGCAGCGGAAAGAGCTTCCCGATATCGTCGATCGTGCGGGCGGGCTTCGCATCCTGATCGACGATCATGGCGCCGAGGAGCGGGCTGGCGATGACAAACTCTTCGGCGGCCTCGATGACGGCGCGAACTGCCTCGGTCCCTTCGCGCACGAGTAGATCGTTGAAGTCGTCGTCAGCGCTCGGCGGCAGGGCGGTCCAGACACGCTTTCCGCGATCGACCAGTTGAGCGGCAAGCTTTCGTGCCGCCTCTAAGCCCACGCGGCTTGCGTCATGGTCGGCGCAGATGACGATCCGGTCGATCTCCGCCGGAAGTGTGAGCTCGCGGATGTTGCCGGCCGAGAGCGCGGCCCATAGCGGCAATCGCGGACAAGTAGTCATGACCGCGAGCGCGGTCTCGATGCCCTCGGCGATGCCGATCAGCCCGTCCTTGGGCGCCGCCAATCGAACGAGGCCGCCGCCAATCTGTCCAAGCGACATGCGAGCCGCTGTGAGCGGCGCCTTGGCCGAGCCGTCGAGCGCGAGATAGGTGCGATGAAGGCCGATGATCTCGCCGTGCGTGCCGCGCACGATGCCGACCATGCCGGGCCAGCCGGTTTGCGTCTCGAAATGCGTGAGATCGGCGACGAAACGTAGGTCCTCGGTGGTCGGCGGACTCACACCTCGGCTGCGCAAGTAAGCCTCGGCCAGCGTGCCCGCGACCGGCACGGAGCGTGCGAGGATGTGCCGGATCTCGGTCGCGACCGCTGCATCCCGAGCATCGCTCGTGGAGCGACGCTCGACGGCTCCGTTCGTTGGCGCAGCTCCATTCGCACGCTTCTTCTTCGCAGTGCTTTCGGCTTGCGCGGACAAGCCAACGAGGTCAGCCGCGTAAGCGTAGAGTTCACGGCCTTTCAAGCCAGTGGCATGTTCGAGCGCCGACAGCGGCCCACCGGAGCCCGAGCCATCGAAATCGATCCAGTCGCCGGCATTAGGACCATCGAGCGCGATGACGCACGAGCCCTGTTTGCGCGGTGGCGCCCCGTGAATATTGGCGAGCCGCCATTCGGCTCCTTCTCGCCGTCCCTTCGGGAAATGCCGCGGCATCCAGACCTTGGCGTCGCGTCGCAACGCCTCGACGATCGCATCGAGGTTGAATCGCTCGAAGGGTCGCGCGGGCTCTGTACCGTTGAAGTCGAGCATCTGCCAGCGCCTCAATCGAGCAGCACCAGCCCGCGCTCGGCGCGGGTGATGGCGGTGTAGAGCCAGCGCGCCCGGTCCTGCGGCGTGCGCCCGAGCCCGTCGTCGAACACGGCGATGTTCTCGAATTGCGAGCCCTGCGCCTTGTGGCAGGTGATGGCCCAGCCCCAGACGCACTCGATCGTCGCGCGCTTCTTGTGGTGGTCGCGCCGATCTCGATCGGGGTCCGGCGACACGTGATCGTCGAAGTGACCGCGATAGATTCGGAAGCGTTCGCGCTTGCCGTTCGTCTCGCCGCCGACCTGACGCCCATCCTCGGTGGTGATTACAGCCTTGAAGGCGATCTCGTCGCCGTCCTCCTGGATGTCGTCGAGGATGACGAACATCCCGTTGACCAGCCCGATGTCGTTGCGGTTCCGCAGGCAGATGAGCTTTTCGCCTGCGCCGGTCGGATAGAGGCTGTCGAAGCCGGCGGCCTGCTTCATGGCGAGGTTGAGCTGGACGCGCGTCGCATTGCGCCCGCAGATCACCTGGCCGGCATTGAGCAGACCGGACGCATCGACATCGGTGCGGCGCATCTTCCATACGAAGGCATCGTGCTCGCCGTAGGGGATCGGCTTTCCCTCGCGCGCCCAGGTGGCGAGGCGGATGATGGCGCTGTCGCCGGCCTGCCGGTGCACTTCGGAAAGCATCACGTCGGGAGCGTCAGTGTCGAATGCACCTTCGCCTTTGACCGGCGGGAGCTGGCCGGGATCGCCCAGGACCAGCGTTGGCTTGCCGAAAGCGAGGAGGTCGCGCGCCATCTCCGCGCCGACCATGGACACCTCGTCGAGCACCAGCAGCTTGGCGTCGCGCAGGACGGATTCGGAATTGAGCACGAAGCGCGGCTTGTGCACGTCCTTCAGGCGCAGCTCGAGCGACCGGAGGCGGGATTCCTCGAACAGGCGTTCGCCGACACCGAGCGATGGCAGCTTCGCGTGGATCTCGGCGACTTCGGCCTTGAGCTTCTCGATCTCCTGCGGGCTCGCCTCGGAGACGCGGTAGATGAGCGAATGGATCGTCGAGGCAGGCGTGCCCTTGCGGGTCATCACCAGCGCGGCCTTGCCGGTGAACGCCGCATAGAGCACTTCGCCGATCTTCGATCCGGATTCGGGGGTGGCCAGGCCCAATTCCTCGATTGCATACTTGACGATCGTGCTTTTGCCGGCGCCGGCGTACCCGAATACGCGGCAAATCTGCTGGTCCTTCGTGCGGTTCTCGAACCAGTCCTTGATCGTGGTGATCGCCGCGCACTGCTTGTCGGAGAGGGTGATGGTCATGCGGTGCCTCCCGGTGCGAGCGCGTGGCAGCGGATGCGGTATAGACAGAAAGTGCAGATGAAGAAGTCGGGGTCGTCGGAGATGCGCGGCAGGAGCTCGCCCACTGCGACGGCGCGGATTATGGCGACCGCCTTGTCGGAGAGCGCCTGCGCCGCCGGGGGATCGAAGGCGACAAGCTCGTAGCGGAGCGCTTCCGTATCCTTGTCCAGCGCGACAAACAGCGTGCGCTCGACGGCGAGGTAGGCCATGTAGACCTGGACCTGCGCCCAATAGATCGGTTTCGAAGCTTTGACTCCCTGCTTGACGACTTCTTGCCAGGAGGAGGACCTCAGCGCCTTATGTTCGAGAAGAACCGGGTACTCGATGCCGATGTCTGGACCGCCGACGATGACCCCGTCGATGTGGCCGCCGAAGTGGCCGCCGGCGACCGAGAAGCCGAACTGCTCGCCGTTGCGCTTGTGCGTGTGCAAATCGAAGCCGGCAAGCCGCAGCCAGCGGATGGTCATTTCCTCGAAGCGATGCCCGGCCTCAAAGATGCGCAGCATTCGTCCGGAAAAATCGGCGCCGTCGTCGACCGGCGTTTGCATCAGCTCGTAGCAGAGCCGGCGCGCGCACGGCTCGCCGATGCGCGAAGCGCCGAGATAGTTCCGCGGCGGCACTGCGGCCCGCTCGGCGAGGAGCGCCACGTCAACGAGCGCATCGATTCGCTCGCCGATCAACGGCGGTGCGGCCGATGCGCCATAGACGAAGCCGGAGCCCCGGTTCAAATCGATGACCATGTTCATGACTTGCGGCCCCGACTGCCATTGCGGTGGCGAAGACCGTGGCATCGACTGCAAAGCCAAACGACATCAAGTGGACACGAATAGTCTGGGTGGTGTGCTTCGAGTGACCCGTATGCGCCACAAGCGAGGCATTGCGGGGGTTTGGACAGCATCCCCGTCTTGACCGCACGCTTGACCACGCCGTGAGCTCGCGCGCGATCGCGGTTGCGAGCGCGCCATACCCGTTGCCGTTCAGCATGGAGCGAGGGGTAGCGCTTATTCTTTGCGTAGGAGCGCATGTATTCTCGATGGCAATCCTTGCAGACCGCAGCTCGACCGTCGGACTTGCAGAGGGATCGGCGCGGGAACGCGACCAGCCATTTCCTCGCGCGGCACGTACTGCAGATCTTTGTCCGCGTAAAATCAGGTACGAGACCGTCGTTATTGAAATCGATCACGACTTTCTCTCCCTCAAAACGGCAGATCGTCGTTCATCGCGACCCGGCCCATCGCCTCGCGAAACCCATCGACGCAGGCCTCGATGATCCGGTCGATCTCCGCCGCGCTGCGGCCCTCGAACGCCGGCATGAGGCCGAGGTCCTCGATCGTTTCGGCGAAGATGGCGCGCGTCGCCTTGATCGCGCGCGCCTCGATTTGGGTCTTGTCGATCATCCCATTCATCCTCTTGGCGATGGCAGCGCCGGCCTCCTGGCAGGCGCGAGAGCAGAAGGCGAAAGTCGGGTAACGGTCGGGTCTCAGGTGATGCGTGTAGAAGAAGCCCCGACCGGCGCGGCCGCAGATCCGGCAGGCCCTCAGCCCAGGAGCAGCGTCGAGAGCCTCCGCGACTCGGGCGCGCCGGGCCGTTCCGCGATCCGCTGTGACGCCAGCACGATCCACCGGCTCGTCGCTGCCTCGGCGATGCACTGCAGCTCGAAGAAGGTCAGGCTGCGGATCGGCCGCTCCAGGCGAACCGATCCTTCGAGCCATTCGCCAACGGCCTTTGCGCATTCCGCCCTCACGTGGTCGAGCCAAATGTCGTCGGGGCTGGGCTCACGGTGGTGCTCGGGTGGCTTCCTCATCGGTATTCACTCGTTCAGCCATGCGGGCCCGGGTTTCCGCGGCGCGCCAGGTCCCGGCGCCGTCTGCTGGCCGGACGTCGGGCCTGTCGCGCCCACGGGTTGCGAAGCCGGTGGGCTGGCGGGCACAGGCGCGGAGGACGGCGTCTGGCCGCGTGTGCCCGCCTGCGCGCCACTCTGCGGCGGAGATGCCGGCGGCGTTCCACCCCGCTGCCACGCCGGCTGTTGGGCGGCACCGCTGGCAGCTCCCGGTCGCTGACCGGTGGACTTGCGCCGGGCGCCGGGCTTCGGCGGCACGATCTCGCCCGCCATTACCTTGGCCCATTCGGCGCGGTCGCGCGTAATCGCAGCGTCGAGCTCGCTGCGTCCTTCGTCGTCCGTCGCGATCTTGGCGATGAAAGTCAGGTTGTTGAGGTCGAAGAAGCCGCCGATCCGGCGTCGCGCCTGTGCGGTCGGGCTTTCGTCCTTCGGGTCGAGGCCATGGGCAGAGTCGAGGATCGATCGCAGCGCGGACTTCGTGATCTTCCAGCCGATCGAGACGCCTTGCTCGTCGACCTTGCCGCCCGACACGACGAAGCGACGCCAGAACTTGCGCCGGGCGAACGGCCCTTCCAGGATTGTGAACTCGCAGTCGAGCTGCACGACGTCGGAGCCTTCTGCACGCGACGCGGTGAGCAGGCCCCGGTCGATCGGGCTCTCGCCGTCGAGCCCGCCGGGGCGGACGGTCATGATCACCTTGGCGAAGGCGCCGTCGGGAATGGGTTCATTGGGCTTTGCGGGATCGACGCCGTTGAAGTCGAACATGGCTTTGTCCTCGGGTTGATCGTTAAGCACATGAGGGTCCTGTCCGGCGCTCCGATGCGCAGGCGAACACTCGGTTGAAATTCGTCGTGTCGTGTCAGCCGGCGGCCGGACTACCGCGCGCCTTATTCGCTTTCGTCAGCACCGCCATCAGATTCGGCGGTTCGGTCTCTTCGAGGTTGCCGGAGCGATCCTTGGCCGGCAGCCCCCACATATTCCCGGAGCGGCAGACCAAGCGGCGCTCGGCGCCGTTCACCGGATTGTGCCGCCAGCCGTCGGAGCCTGTCCCGGACCCGGATCCGGGGTCGCGATCGAACAGCGACAGCGTCATCACCTGATCGACGATGCCGGGCAGTTCGCGCGCGACCTTGCTGCCCTCCATCTGCGGCTGGAACGTCTCGCGGCTGAACTCGTCGACGATGCGCTCCAGGATGCCGACGAAGATCACGGTCTTTCCGGGTGCGTGCTGCAGATGCTTGAGGAGACCGATGGTCTCTCGGGCCAGCAAGCCGTAGGCGCCGCGGGTATCGGGTTTGCCGGTGCGCTCCGAGAACGCCTCGGGCCGTGTCTTCGACCAGGCCATTGCCTGGCGCGTGAGATCCGTGATCGAATCGACGAAGACGTAGCGCTTGGCGGGAAGCGTGCGCGCCAGGTCGGGATACTCACGACTGACGTGCTCGTGATGCGCGGCCGACAGAAAGCCGTTCGGATCGGCGGCCGGATCGATGCCGCCGACCAGGCAAGCAACATCGGCTGCTTCCTTGAAGGTGCGCACCGGGATCGAATCTCCGCCCCAGCCCTGTAGCGACTTCATGCCGGCCTCGAGATCGATGACGACGGTCTCGTGGATGCTCGACGGCCTGCCTTTGAGCACGATCACCCGGTGGCCGAGCAGCACGGCTTCCTCGATCGAATGGGTGACAAACACCATGGCGGTCGGCTGTTCCACCCAGATGCG